>Ga0070399_1004162_pt1 | contig 12164 bp, 8 predicted proteins | sample BioMet4_FD_61217 | JGI IMG/M metagenome (GOLD analysis project Ga0070399, IMG submission 61217) | Microbial communities from bioreactor (seeded with sewage sludge) at LBNL, California, USA - Biofuel metagenome 4 (version 1) | ecosystem: Engineered > Bioreactor > Anaerobic > Unclassified ... | reverse complement strand
ATTGTTTCAAAGGTTTTAGAGCTACACCTTTTCCCTCATTTTTTGGCATTTGCAGAAAAAAATGATTATCAGCTCGAGCTTGCAACATGCCAAAACTGGTATCCTGATTTGACATTTGCATCAAAGAAAAATCCAGAAATTAAATTTGCAGTCGATTTGAAGACTACATACCGCGATGAAGAGTATCCCGGATTTTGTAACGGTTTTACTCTTGGCTCCCATGGGGAATATTTTATCAACAGAGAAAGTACGAAGAATATTCAGTACCCGTATAATTCATATAGCGGTCACTTCTGTCTGGGAATTATCTATACTCGCTCAATCTTAGATAAATATGAAGAAACAAAGAAGTATTCTTTAGATGACCTGGAGTCCATTCCTGCTGTGATTAGTCACTTCACTTTTTTTGCACAAGAAAAATGGAAGATTGCAAGTGACAAAGGTGGAAGTGGAAATACTGCAAACATAGGCAGTATCCAGAGAATTGATGACATTTTAGCCGGTAATGGTGTCTTTGCAAAGGCCGGTGAAGCAATCTTTGATGATTATTGGGCAAATTTTGGAAAGATGCAAGTTGTAGATTCAAAAGGCAAGCATAAGGCATTATCATCATTTTTGGAGTACTTAACATATAGACAACTGCCCATGAATCTTAACAATGTAAAAGCTCCCAAGCGAAAGGAATAGCGAATGAGCGAAAAAATATTTGTCCCTCCGATAAAAATTCAAGGGATTAAGACAAAAATTGTTCCACTAATTAAAGAAAATATTGTTCTTAATGCGAGTACAACATGGGTAGAGCCTTTTATGGGGTCTGCTGTTGTGGGACTAAATATTTTGCCGCAACATGCAATCTTCGCTGACACAAACCCCCATACTATTGAGTTCTACAAACAAATACAAGAGGGCCGAATTACTTCTTATATGGTGCGGCAATTTTTGGAGTGTGAGGGAGCAAAGCTTCAAGAACTTGACGAAGAATATTACTACATAGTTAGGAAACGCTTTAACAAGTTTCATGAGCCATTAGATTTTTTGTTTTTGAATCGTTCATGTTTTAATGGAATGATCAGGTTCAATAAAAATTATGAATTTAATGTTCCATATGGTCACAAGCCAGAACGATTTGCAAAAGCCTATGTCACAAAAATTGTTAATCAAGTAAAACACATTGAAGAATCGGTTAACGGGCGTGACTGGCGATTTGTTTGCCAATCATTCGAACAAACTATTGCAGAAGCTCCTTCAAATAGCTTCATCTATTGTGATCCACCGTATATTGGTCGTCATGTTGACTACTATGATAGTTGGGATGAAGAGAGTGAGTATCTATTGCGTGATGTCTTGCTCCAATCAGGTCACTTGTTTATGCTTTCAACTTGGGATAATAACGAGTACCGTACTAATGAATATATTGAAAAGGTGTGGGGGTTCTGTCACAAGATAAAAAAAGAACACTTTTATCATGTCGGTGCAAAAGAGAGTAACCGTAAGCCAATGGTCGAAGCTTTGTTAACGAATTATGAACCGTGTGGTAATACAAATGGATGTTTACAAGAGAATGAGCAGCTCACATTTGAATTACAACCTACAGCAATCTAATATCAAAGTGATATAATATTTTAAGGTCATTTACACATTAAGTGCCCGATATTTGCTGCAATGCTTGGAACCGGTCTCCGTGTTGGAGAAATAACCGGTCTTAGATGGCAGGATATTGATTTGGGAGAAGAAATAATCAATGTTAATCATACGCTTGTATATTACTGCCACAATAAAGGTGGTTGCTATTTTGGAGTGAATACGCCAAAAACGAGAGCCAGTGAGAGAAGCGTACCAATGATTGAAAGTGTCAAAAATGCTTTTATCATGGAAAAGGAATATCAGAAACAGTGTGGTATATCCTCAAAAGTCACGATTGACGGTTTCAGTGATTTTATTTTTGTAAACAGGTTTGGGCTTGCACAGCATCAAGGAACACTCAACAAGGCAATCAGACGCATTACGAGGGATTGCAATCAGGAGATCATTGACAAAGCTAAAGAAAATGAGCCGCTTGTGTTACTTCCACATTTTAGCTGCCATACTTTGAGACATACTTTTACAACACGTTTATGTGAAAGCGGAATCAATATCAAAGTGATTCAATCGGTACTTGGACATGCGGACATAAGTACAACGCTTAACATTTACGCTGATTGTACTCGCGATTTGCAGAAGCGAGAAATAAAAACCTTCAATGACTTTATTAAGGAACAGGAGCAAGGTTTATAAGCTACAACCATATACCACCGCTTGTACGACCAAATTACGACTGTTTAATGAAATCCCTTGACAGAATATGATATGATTGTTTCAGAAAGAGGCAAATTTCCTTGAATTATATGGGTTTGAGGTAAAATGCAAACTGGTGCTTGTTCGGGTATTAATTTCCCGACGATGAGGCCCATAGAGTGACAAAGGGTTTCATAGAGATTTGAAGACTTTTAAAGGTCCCGTTCTTCATTGCCGGTACCAAATTGGTATACCACGTTTTGAAGGCAGGTTATAACACGTTATCGCAAGATATAAAAAGAGGCCTTAGCCAGATGATGGCTAAGGCCTCTTTTTCGTCCAGAATCAGCGATTCTGATACAGTCCCATGTCACACCTCCACGGTCAGCGCCGCGTGATGCGTGAAGGGCAGAAACACGTGGAGAATGTCGTCTGTGCGGACCTTCATATAGCCGGTTGTCGTGCCGTCGCTGCAGCCGTACCATTGCTCCGCCAGCACGTCCCGGTCAAAGACGATCTGCACGCGGCTGCCGGTATCCAGCAAAGCGCTGAACACTGTAGCCGCACCGATTTTTGTGCCCAGCAAGGTCTGCATCATTTCAGACGGTGCGAAGGATACGCGGGAAATCCCAAGCGACGAGCTGAAGTTTTTGGAACTGAACGGCTTGTCGCCGACGGTGATAAAGAGATAATATGCGGTCTGCTGCCGATTGCAGAGGAACAGTGTCTTGACCATTTTCATCTGCAGCTTTGCGTCGATCTGAACACAGTCCTCCATCGTAATCGCTTCGTCGGTATCCACCCGCTCGAAAGGAATGTGCAGATCACGCAGCGTGTGATACACCTTCTCCTGCAAGGGCGTCCGGAATCGCTCCGGCGCCGTGGCTTTGATATTACTCACAAAAAACATTTGCTTTCCGACCTTTCTGCTTGAAAACTCACTGAAATCAGTTTATCATCATACTATAAATTATAAAAGCGAATGTTTATCATGCGAAGCATAACAAAACCAGATTTAAGGAGGAATCATGAAGGAATCATGATGGACGCAAATCTCTTAAAATACATGGCCTTTGTCAAGACAGTCGAATACGGCAGTTTTACCAAGGCGGCAGAGATGCTGCACTATTCTCAGTCCGGTATTAGCCGCATGATCGCCGATCTCGAAAAAGAATGGCGCGTTGCGCTTTTGGAGCGCAGCCGTTCCGGCGTACGGCTCACCTCCGACGGTATGGAACTGCTGCCGAGGGCGAGGAGCCTTTGCGAAGAATACCAAAAGCTGCAGAAGCAGGTGGATGAACTGAATGGCCTGCAATCTGGGCTGATACGCATCGGAACATTTTCCAGTGTGGCAACACACTGGCTGCCGAAGATCATCAAAGAGTTTCAAAAGAGCTATCCCAACATTGACTATGAACTGCTGCTCGGCGACTACACGGAGATTGAGGAATGGATTGCCGAGGGACGAGTAGACTGCGGCTTTCTGCGGCTGCCGACACGTCCGGAATTTGAAACGATCTTTCTGGAGCAGGACAAACTGCTCGCCATTTTGCCGGAAGATCATCCTCTTGCAAAGCAGGAAAAGATTCCGGTAACGGCCCTTTGCAATGAACCATTCATGCTTTTGGAAAAAGGCGCCAAAGCGGAAATCTCCGAGATCTTTGAACGTGCCGGTTTGATCCCGCGTGTGCGCTTTACCACCTGGGACGACTACGCTGTAATGTCCATGGTGGAAAGCGGCCTCGGCGTCAGCATTTTGCCGCAGCTGATTCTCAAGCGTATTCCGTACCATATCGCTGCGAAAGAACTGGATGTGCCAGCTTACCGCAACATCGGCCTCGCTCTGCGAGATAAAAAAACGGCCTCCATCGCAGTTAAACGTTTTCTGGAGTATATCCATTACAGATCATAGCTTTATTTGTAAAGTTTTGATCTAAGGATTACATTATTACCAAAAGTACAGGAAGGGGCTTAGCCGTCGGCGGCTAAGCCCCTTCCTGCTTTTAAGAACAAAGCGATTTGCAAGGGAACCGCAGGGATCATAATATCTCTATAAACATAGTATGCCTTTTGCGTCAGATGAAAAATCAGTCATGTGACCGGTGACCTGGCAGGGACAGCAAGACAAACGCTATGGACTGAACTTCCGGTTCCAGTGATTCCGCAGACTTTGATCTGAAATGCTTCAGAAAACTTCTCTGCACTGACTCGCGGCCCAAGAAAGCAGCTGTAATTTGTGCCTTAAAGGAAGGTATCCGGTGCTGCAAACCCGGACATGAACGACAGACGTCCGCCGGGAACCGGACGCTGAATGGGTCAGGATGCACCTGCTTCCCACATAACCTGACCTTGTACCGCTGAAATCCGCGCCGCTGCTTGATTCTTCGTCATGACAGGGAAAGAAGAAAATGTGCGGAAATCTTTTAAAAAAGCAAAAACGACATTGGCAAAAATGGAAAATACAGGGCATCGGGTTTGCCTTTAATATTTATGGGTTTCCACTTGTAAATCCATGATTCACATGCTATGATGATTTTGCAACATCAAGAACATCCTGACAGCTGCCCAACCGAGTCGGGGGGAACAACGATGAACACGATCAACAATGACAGAGCAATGAAAAAATCCAAGACTCAGATCTGTTCCGCGCTGATGAAGCTTCTTCAGACGAAACCGTATCGCAGGATCACCGTTTCACAGATATGCGATTATGCCGGCGTCTCCAGGCCGACTTTTTACAAAAACTTTGACACGATGGATGCCGTCGTTCGTTACAAGCTGCAGCAGATTAAGAAAAATTATCTGCGGGACCACTCGCGCTCCGGCGATATCCGCGCGCTTCTTACGGATTTTTATGCCTTTGTCCGAAGCAATCCGGAAATCAATCTGCTGCTTACCAAAGGCAAGCTGTATTACATCTTTGAAGACATTCTCCGGGAAGACTGCCAGGCCGATATGGCAAAGATCAAAGAGCAGACACCTGACCGTGCAGTCGCCGAGTACCTTCCGGGATACCTTTCCGCGACCGTTGTCTCGCTGCTGAAAAAGTGGGTCGAGTCCGGATACGAGCAGACGCCGGAACAAATGGGAGAGTTTGTGTCGAAGCTGGTCGACGGATATGAGGCGCTGTCCTCGCCGAGGACAGCCGTAAATCGGAAAACAGCCGCAGCGAGAGCATATCGGATATTCTCAACAATATTCCCACCGGCGTGTGCGTGCTGTTCATGCCCGACGAAACGCATCAGAGGATTCTTTTTGCCAATACGCAGCAAATGAGGCTTATAAGCCCCAACATACAGGCGCCAGAAAAGATGGATCCGCAAAAAAACGCACTTCGCGCCGCATATTACGAAAACGCATACAGCGGCGTACACCCGGATGATCTGCCCGCTGCACTGGAAGCATTCCGGAAGGGCTTTAACGAAAAGAGGTTTCTGATCCCGCCGATCCGGCTCAAAACCGGCAGCGGAGATTATATCTGGGTCGCCATGGACGTGACGCTTCGGGAGAATCTGCCGGACGGCAAGCTGTTCTATGCCTCTTATCGCGATATTTCCAAAGAAATGCAGCTGCAGCAGGAGCTTGAGCTGCAGCGGCAGAAAAATATGGAACAGACGCTGCTGGATACCATTGGCCGTCTGCCGGCTTGCTCCGCACTGTATCGGGAGGAGTCCAACGGCACGCTGATTCCGGAGAGTTTCTCTGAAGAATTGCTCAATTTTCTCGGGTATTCGCCCGAAAACGCCGCTGAGATAAAAGGAAAAGACCTGCTGCAGTTTGTCCACCCGGAAGACCGGGAAAGGATCTTGCAGGCGCTGGAGAACGTACGCGAGAACGGCGCGACGCACGGTGCCGTGCTCCGACTCCTTATCAGGAATGAAGGCTTTAAATGGGTCAGCGCTGCCTTGACGCGCTTTACCTTTTCGGAAGAGAAATACCTTTATATTCTCTTTACGGATATCGACGATCTAAAAAAGCAGAAATCGCAGCTGCAGAGTCAGTATGACGCTGCGCAGTCTTTCCTGGACTCGGTCGTCGACACCTATCTGATGACTCAGCGCTCCAACCTGACGCAAAACAAGGTCGAAGCGCTGCGCGGACGCGGCGCGCCTCCGGCGAGCTGGGAAGGCCGTAAATACGATGAATTCGTCGAGAGGCTCATGCGGGAGGTAACGGGAGACGCGGACCGCAAAAGCTGTACGGAGCTGCTCGACCGGACTTATTTGCTGAGTTCCTTTGAAAAAGGGATAAGGACCGTGACCGGAGAATTTCGCTCCCGCTCTGTCGGGCAGGAAGAGCTCTGGATGCAGGGTGTCACCACGCTCTCCAAGCACCCCAAAAGCGGCGACGTCTTTGCGTTCTTTGCGCTCAGCGACATCCGTAAAAAGAAACTTGCCGAAGCGATCATCCACAAAATCGTTGCGGAACAGTGCGATTATGTCTGCTGCATTGATGCAAAAAGGCAGCGGTTTGTGCTGTTTGTTCCCAACAAACGGTGGGAAGGACGGGAAACCGTCCGTGTAGATGCCGATTATCAGGGAACACTGGATTCTCTATTCATTAAATATGTGCTGCCCGAGGAACACGAAAAATACAGGAACTTTACGGAGCTTTCCCATGTGCTGACGGCGCTGGAGGAAAAAGAGAGCATTACGGCTTTATTCCACAACAGCGAGGAGGACGGCATCCGCGTCAAACAATTGGAGTTTTCGTATCTTGACAAGGCGAACGGCCTTATCTCGCTGGTCAAGACGGACATCACGGATGCGCAGCGGCAGCAGCTTGAGCAGGAGGAACGTCTGCGCGAAGCGCTCGACTCTGCGGAGCGAGCCAACGAGGCGAAAACGACGTTTCTTGCCAGCATGAGCCACGACCTGCGTACGCCGCTCAACGGAGTCCTCGGCTTCACGGCCTTTGCGCTGCAGGAAAACGACCTGAATAAAAAGCAGGAGTATCTCGAGCGGATCGCGTCCTCAGGCCGGATCCTGCTCGACCTTATCAACGACACGCTGGATCTGTCGCGGATTGAAAGCGGCAAAGTTGTTCCCGAGCCGGAGGCCGTGATGTCGGACGACCTGATCCCGGCGGTCGTAACTGCGCTGAAGCCGTCCGCTGAACTGAAAGGCGTTCGTCTGGCCGAGAATCTCGGGAATTACCAAAATCAGCCCGTATGGATCGACAAGCTGAAAGTGAACAAGATCGCCCTGAATCTGCTCTCCAACGCGATCAAATTCACACCCTCCGGCGGGACGGTAACGGTGACGCCGTACTGTTCCTCCGCGTGCTCCGATCAGGCGGTCTGCGGCTTTGTCATCGAAGATACCGGCATGGGCATGAGCGAAGAGTTCATGAAACATATGTATGAACCCTTCTCGCAGGAAAAACGTTCGGAGTCCGTACAGCTGCCGGGCACCGGTCTCGGTCTCTCCATAGTGAAACGATATGTCGACCTTCTGGGCGGTACTATCGGTGTCGAAAGCCGCCTGCATGCGGGTACACGTTGGGAAGTCACGCTCCCCGTGACAAAACTCCAGAACGGTTTGAAGGAAAAACCGAAAACGGCAGGCAAGGATGCCTTACAGGGAAAGCGTGTTCTTCTTTGTGAGGACAATCTGATGAACACCGAGATCGCGTCCATGCTGCTGAAGGATAAGGGAATGCTGGTGGAAACCGCCGAAAACGGCGCCGTCGGCCTGAAAAAGTTTGCCGCTTCCCCGGAGGGGTATTACGACATGGTGCTGATGGATATCCGTATGCCGGAGATGAACGGGCTTGAGGCGGCAAGGCAGATCCGCGCTCTTACGCGCAGGGATGCAAAAGAGGTACCCATCATCGCCATGACGGCGGACGCATTTGAAGAAACTATCCGGGAGGCAAAAGACGCCGGTATGAGCGCCTATGTCACAAAACCCGTTGAACCTGGAAAAATGTTTGAGACGCTGCAGCAATCTATCAAAAATGATGCCCGAAACTCATAAAAATGCGCTGAAACGGATCTCTGTAACCTGAAAAGTTCAGCTGCACAGGCGTCCCGGCTTATATCTGCGGATGCTGTCGATGAACCGGCGGCCTGGATATTACAAGCGTTCCTGACTGCGGAGCATCTGCCGTGATCCCTATTCCAAAGGAGAAACGCACATGAAAATAATGACGGTTGATGATGAACGCCCTTCCCTGAATGGCCTGAACCGAGCCATTCTGGAGGCGGTTCCCGGTGCGGAACTGCACGACTTTTCCTATGCCATGGAAGCGATAGATGAAGTACGGGAGCACGGCTTCCGCCCGGATGTGGCGTTTCTGGATATCGAGCTTTCCGACTTGTCCGGCCTGGAACTGGCGGCGGTGCTGAAAATGCTCTGCCCAAGTGTCAATATTGTATTTGTTACAGGCTATTCCCATTATGCGATGGACGCCATGGAGCTTCGGCCAAGCGGATACGTCATGAAGCCGGCAACAAAGGGAAAAATCCTCGCCGAGCTGCAGAACCTGCGCAATCCGCCCCCGCGCACCGTACCGGAGAAGCCGGTGCGGGTACAGTGCTTCGGCAGCTTCGGCGTATTTGTACGCGGTGAGCCGCTGCGGGTGGGACGCAGCCGGGCGCTGGAACTTCTGGCGTTCCTCGTGGATCGGCGCGGTGTGTTCTGCTCGGCGGAGAGTATTGCGGAGGCTCTGTGGGAGGACGGAATGTATGACCGCGCCCGGCAGCAGCAGTTATCCCTCTACCGACGAGAACTGATTCACGCGCTGGAGGAAGCCGGCGCGGCGGAGATTCTCAGCGTTACCCGGAATTCCATGGCGGTGCGTCCGGATCGCTTCGACTGCGACTATTACGCTGCCCTGGCGGGAGATACGACCACGATGAACGCTTTTCTCGGCGAATATATGGGATCATATGCGTGGGCACAGTATACGGAATCCGAACTTGCGAAAAAATTTCATCAAAAATAAAATAATTTCCAGACCTCCGATTTTATTAGATTGGAGGCCCTATTTTGATGACAACGGAACGACAACGATTCATATAATCGTATGCAAAGGGAAACTCAGCAAATCTGATCCGTACTGGAGGAGGAAATATGTATATTCTGGCCGTAGACGCCTGCAGGGAGAGTCTGTGCGATTTGTCGGACAAACTGCGGCAGATATTCCCGGAGGACACGATTGCCTCGTTTTCGGATCCTCTCTCAGCGCTGAAGTTCGGAAATACATACGGTGTGGACATGCTTTTCACAGACGTGCGGCTCCGCCCGCTGGATGGGTACGAACTCATCAAGATGCTGCAGCAGAAAAGCCCGCTTTTTGCCTTCGTCGTTTCCGGCAGCGCGGAAAAGCCGGACGACCTCAGCTGGATGAACGTGAGCGGCTGTTTCACGAAACCCGTCAGCACGGAGGAACTGATTCTTATGCGGCAGAAGCTGTATCCCTCCAGCCGGACGGGGTAGACCGGCAGAATGGAAACTGGGAGACAAAACAGAACGCAGACGACACGCATTTCGCGGCAGGCATGGGTCAAAGGGAAAATTTGAATAGAAAGAGATGAGGAGCCATGAGGGAACATGCCAAAAAACGGCACCTTGCGCAGAAAATCCTTTCAATGCTGATCTCACTGACGTTAATGGTATCACTGCTCCCGCCGCTGCAGATGACAGCGTACGCGGCAGGGGATATTACGCTTTCTGTACAAAACGATACGCTGTCGGTGGTGAATCAATCCGGGGATAAATTCGGGGCGGGATACGGCCAGGAACTGACCAGCAGCGAAGCGGGCAGCACCTCTGTGTCCCCGGGCATCAAAATTTATTTTACCGATTATGCCAGCGGATTGCCGGCTGGTCAGGTGGGAACAGTTTCCCTGTCCGGTTTTAACAACGGAAGCGGGATCGGAATGTTCCACGCGCAAGCGAACGATCCGACAACCAACTATTGGGATGATACGAATGCGACCGGAAACATGGTCATCGAGAAAACGGACGGCAGCAGTTTCCAGTTCAAGGAACTGAACGCCTTGTTCGGTGATAACTTAATATTGGTCATCAAAGGGTATAAGGATAACACTCTTGTCGGCACGGTGGAATACACCATGGCTTCGGTATCGGGTTCGGCGGTGACGACAACGCTGAACAACGCGAATCTGCCCACGTCAATCTTCGGAAATGTCGACAGGGTAACGATTACCGGAAGAAATTACAATGGGACTACAACGTATGACGGGCGTCTGGAAACAGTCCTCGTATTTTTTACAAAATCCGTCACCGTCGGCGATCCAATCCTCCCGGATACCACCGCCCCGGTTCTCTCTGCGGTCAATGTGTCAAGTATAGGCATGAATACGGCAGCGCTTCATTTTAACTCGGATGAAGCCGGCACTTACTATTACATGGTCTGCCCGACTTCGGAGGCCGCCCCCTCTGCGGCCGCCATAATTGCGCAGGGAACGGCAGCCGCGAAGGGCAGCGGTGCAGCAGCTGCTGCCGCAAATACGGTCAATATCAGCGGACTGGCCGAGGGAACAGCGTATAAAGCTTATGTTGTGGAAAAGGATGCGGCCTCCAATGCGTCCGCCGTCAGCAGCGTCGATTTCACAACGGCGGCAAGGACAGTCATCTCCTCTGCAGCCATTGCGGTGACGGCTCCGGTGAAAGGCGCCGTACCATCTACGGCCGCTTCTCCGGAAAGCGCCGCGAACTATACAGTGTCCGCCGCGGCGTGGGCCGGTAATCCCGCGAAGTTTCTCGGCGGAACCGCTTACAGCGCCGGGTTCACGCTCACACCGAACGACGGATATAAATTTACAGCGGATACAACCGTCACTGTGACCGGAGCGACGGTGACCAAGACGCTGAACAGCAACGGTACGATTTCCGTCATCGCTGATTACCCTGCGCTGGAAGACGCCGCGCTTGCCGGCATTACGGTCAAAACGCAGCCGACAAAGACGTTATATACCTATGGCGAGAACTTTGTGCCCGCCGGTCTTACGATCACAAAAACCTTCGACGACGGCACGACCGCCGATTTGACTTATAACGACAGCACCAAGAGCGATTTCACTTTTTCACCGGCCGTGCTCACGGCCGGCACATCCGCGGTTGTTGTCACTTACGGCGGAAAGACCGCCAGCATTCCGATTACCGTTACAAAGCAGGATGTTGCGGTACCCGTGATATCTAACAGCACCTACACGGGTACAGCGCAGACGGCAGCTGTCGCAGACAGCAGTTACTACACCGTAACTGCCAATGCGGGCGGCACGAACGCAGGAAGTTACCCGGTGACACTTACGCTGAAGGATCCTGAAAACTACAAGTGGAGCGACAGTGATTCGGCGGTCAGGTCTCTGACTTTTACAATCGCAAAGGCTGCTGCATCCTCCATCATGAAAACAGCGTCAGGCACAGTCACCAGCCTCGGCAAGAACAACGCGACCGTGACGCTCCCGGAGCTTCCCGCGGGCGCGAGCTACGGCACGCCGATAGCGAGCGGAATAGTTATTTCGACGGGCATGAGCATCAGCGGTACGACGCTGACCTATAACGCCCAGGCCAGCCAACCTTTACAGACCGGCACGATCACCGTTCCGGTCACCGGCGCGACGAATTATGATAATTATGAGATTGTGGTGACGATCACCTCGGTCGAAAGAACTCACGTCGCGATCACCGGCCTGACTGCCGAAAACGGCATCTATTCCGGCAGTCCCGTCGCAGGTTACAGCGGGACCCCGTCATATACTCCCGGCGGATTTACGGGGACGCTGAATTATGAATATTATCTCTCGGACGGCGTGACCAGGACCACGGTGATCAACAGCGGCGCGGCGTCCGAAGGCGCTGCCCCGGTGTACGCGGGCAGCTACAAGGTCATCGCGTCCATCCCGGCCGACGACGTGA
>Ga0070399_1004155_pt1 | contig 12174 bp, 11 predicted proteins | sample BioMet4_FD_61217 | JGI IMG/M metagenome (GOLD analysis project Ga0070399, IMG submission 61217) | Microbial communities from bioreactor (seeded with sewage sludge) at LBNL, California, USA - Biofuel metagenome 4 (version 1) | ecosystem: Engineered > Bioreactor > Anaerobic > Unclassified ... | reverse complement strand
CATATTGTATTCTTTATAAATTTTATAAAGCAAGGCATACAAAGATTTTGCCCCATCAGGATCCATGGCAGATACCGGTTCGTCCAAAACCAGTACTTCCGGATGAACAGCCAGTACTGAAGCCAGAAGCAGTCTTTGTCTCTGACCGCCGGACAATTCATCCAGCTGGTAATTCTCTCTGCCCGGTAATCCTACATCGGTTAAAGCTTTTTTGGTTCTTTCGGCAACTTCCTGGGGCTTAAAGCCATGATTTAAAAGGCTGAAAGCCACTTCTTCTCCTGCCGTCAAAGATACTAGCTGGCTTTCATAATCGTCCAGCATCAAACCTACCCGCATAGCTAAATCAGACACGCGTTTACCTTTAACGTTTTCTCCCAAGATTTCTATATCCCCGGAATAACTGCCTCCGTAATAAAAGGGCACTATCCCAAGCATAGCCTTACATAAAGTGGTTTTCCCCGCGCCGCTGGGTCCTGCCATAACGGTAAAGGCCCCTTGGGGAATAGCAAGATTCACATTTTTTAAAACCAACTGGCTATTTAAATATTTGAAATAAAAATTCGTAAAATTAATAACTGTCTCACTCATCTTTTTTACCTCCCTGCATAAAGAACAATCTTCTGACAGGAGTGTAAAGAACCTGAGTCACAATCCCATTGACCACGCCTACAATAGCAACTACCGGCAGCATGGCTGTAACCCACATCATAATGGGTAAATTCAAAACTAGTTTCAAGATAAAAGTAAATACTCCGCCGCTTATCATGGTAGCAATGCCACCAATAATAAAGCCCTTGAATTTAAATTTTTCCAGGTGTGCTGCTAAAAACAGTTTCACCAACAGGCAGGCGGTAGTGGCTCCTGCTAATTCGCTGGCAATATTGCCTAAAGGGAACGCGGATTTGGAAGAGGGCACAATAGTAAGACCGGCCACAAAACCAATGCCTAGGGCCCTGCTAAGGCTGGGATTAGTTAAAGAAATGGTGATGGAATACATAGCAATAGTCCAGTTTGGTGTTACCCCGCCAATATTAGGACTGATTGTGTGCAAAATAATGCCAATAGCTAATAATAAAGCTGTTACAGCCACCCATCTATGACTGTCTTTGGCAGCAGGCACATTAATTAAAACCGGTTGTTTCTCCATAAACATACTCCTTTGTATTAACATTTAAGCTTATAGTTTGCGCTTTTGTTTACAAACTATACATAAGAGTTTATTGTTTTATAAGACTATTGTCAACTAAATTATTGCTTTTAATTATGGGGATTTTATAGTAAAATAGTAGGAAAGAATGTTTTTTATTAAATTTGGACAGAAAGTTGTGATATTGTGAAAATCTCTACCAAAGGACGGTATGCCTTGCGTTTAATGTTAGACTTGGCCACCAGTGATCCAACTACCTTTACGACTATTAAGAGTATTTCCCAAAGACAGGACATTTCCGAAAAATATCTGGAACAAATTATTACCCAATTGAATAAGGCGCATTTTGTGCAAAGCGCCCGGGGGGCACAAGGGGGCTATAAGCTCAGCAAAGACCCACGGTCTATTACTGTAGGTGAAGTTCTGCGTATCATGGAAGGCTCTCTGGCACCGGTCAGCTGTCTGGAAAAGGGGCAGCGCTGCACTAGGGCCTCTAATTGCGTGACTTTGGTTTTATGGAAAGAAATTCAAGACGCTGTGGATAAAATCGTGGACAATACTACTTTGGCCGATTTAATAGCCAGACAAAAAACTATGACAAAATAAAAACAGGTTCTTAACATAGATTATGTTAAGGACCTGTTTTTATTTAATTAAAGGCTGTGAGAAAATCTCGCATACAGTTGGCTGTACCGCGTTTTACCGCTTTAGCCTTACTGGGCTGACCGATTTTCCAGAAATTAATAGAGGAGGAAGAACCAATATCTTCTACAGTTTGGTTAAACAGATACTTTTTCTCCTTCACATCTACACATTTTAGTTTCATGGCAACTACAGCAGAAGCAGTCTGAGAACCGGCGATTACCATAAAGCCGGTTTCTTTTTGTCTAACAGGCAACATATTAATATATATTACCCGATCTACTCCCATAGCCTGCCCCAGTGTAACCATTTCCTTAAGCACAGGAGCATCGGAATTCTCCAGAGGATAAGATTTCATGGCTTCATTTACCAATTTTGCTCCCGCGACTTTAACTTTGCCTTTGTTGGGATATTTGGTTTTTAGGGCCTCTTTTATAGCGTTAACAGCCATTTCCCGGCTGCGTCCTTCTAATCCGGAAGCGTCTACGTAAGGCAGTACTGCCACGGAATATTTGGCTTTAGAGGCCTCAATATCGCCTTTAGCTTTGCCAAATTTTGTCTCACCTGTATCTGCTACGCCAGTGGAAATACTATCAATAGAGCTTTCTTCTTTGTCTGCCAGGACACTTGTGGTTATACTAAAAGCCAAAAGAGTGCCAAGGCATATGCTTAATATTTTTTTCATTTTAGAACTTGTAAGTAGCTCCCAGATTGATACTATGGGTCTTAAAAGATTCATTATGGTCAAAGTCTTTATACTTTGTATCATTGTAGAATAGGTTTGCTTCCCAATTCTTGGTAATATCATAACCCAAACCAATTTCATATTGGGTAATAGTATTGCCTATACCGAACTTAGCCCAGGCATTGGTTCTCTCGTTAAGACCAATCTTGCCAATAGCACCTACCTGGTAACCGCTGGTGGATTGAGAATCTCCATAATATTTGCCCTTATTATATACATAACCGCCAAAAAGATCAAAGTTAGGAGTAAATTGATATATTAAATTTACCTGGTGAGACTGCACAGAAGAACTATGGTCTCCTTCATGAGAAGCATATAAATAGTCTAATGCTAATTTATCACTTACACCATAAGTAGCTCCCAGACGATATCTGGTGTCGCCGCCCAAATCTTGGGTATACTTATCTCCATCAATTTTTAAACCTGAACCAAAAGACAGGGATGCATCAATCTTGCCTTTGCCTGCTTCGATTTTAGATAAAGGTGATGCAAAGCTTACGGATGATACCAATAAACCGGCCACTAAAGTACCTAAAAGTAATTTTTTCATATTTTTCAACCTCCTAAAAATAACTCTGTTTCTTTATTATACTATTTTTCTATGGTTAAGGAAACATTTTTTTGTTTTTTACGCAAAATCAACCCTATGATAAAGCCCAATAAGGAAGGTAGTACCCAGCCCATACCCAAAGCAAAGAAAGGCAATTCCTTGTAAATACCCAGCAGATTTTGGACCAGGCCAAGATTTTTGGCCACTGCCGGCAAAGCGTTTAAAGCATCGCCCAGAGCTGCCACTGCTGCTGCCACTGTGGTCCACCGGTAAACACTGGTATACGTCCCGCAAAAAGCGGAAAAGAAAGTGAGAAGAATCAAGGTAATAGCCAAAGGGTACAAGAACATTAAAATAGGAATAGCTAAAGTAATAATTTGAGTCAAACCCATATTCGCCACTAAAAACGCTACGCCTGTAAAAATAAAGACATAACCTCTGTACTGAATTTTCCCGGGAAACAATTCTTCAAAGGTCTGGCTGCAAGCTGTAATAAGGCCGATAGCTGTTTTCAGGCATGCCAGCGTCACAATTATAGCCAACAGGACAGCCCCCACAGAACCAAAATAATACTTGGCAATCTGTGCCAAAGCTAAACCACCATTGGGAGAAATAGTTAATTTACCAAGACTGGCAGTCCCCATCCAGGTCAAAGCTCCGTAAATAACGGACATGAGAATAACACTGACAATGCCTGTCTTTAAGGTTCCCTTAGCTATATCTGCCGGAGATTGTACTCCCATACCGTGCAGTGTCTTGGCCACAATAATGCCGAAAGCCAGGGATGCCAAAGCATCCATAGTATTGTAGCCTTCTGTAAAACCTTTGAAAAAGCTTTGAGTCTTATAAAGTCCCTGAGGAAGCGGTTGTGCTACTGTACCCATGGGACCGCTTAGGGCCGCCCCAAGTAAAATAGCCAGAAAAACCAAAAACAAGGGATTGATCAGTTTACCTACCCAAACAATAATTTTGCTGGGTTGTAAAGAAAAGAGCAAAGCTACCAAGAAAAAACAGAAAGAGAAAATAGCCAGATACAAGCTTTGGTTAGCTGCTCCCACGTATGATGCCAACCCGATTTCGTAGGATACGGTTCCTGTTCTGGGAAGAGCAAAAGCCGGTCCAATGGTTAAATATAACATAATGGTAAAGAATTTAGCATAAGCAGGATGCACTCTGGATGCCAAATCATTAAGACCATCGCTGTTCGAAATACCCATGGCCACAATGCCCATAAATGGCAGTCCCACCCCGGTAACTAAAAAGCCTAAAGTCGCAGGCCATAAAGCATTACCTGCTTCCTGACCCATATGTACCGGAAAAATTAAATTCCCTGCTCCAAAAAATAACCCAAACAACATAGACCCGATGTAAATAAATTGTTTTGTAGATAGTTTTGTGTCCACTGCTTGACCTCCATAAATTTTTTCCCCCAATAGTATTGCATTTTGTGCTGCTTCTTGACACCAATTTATTTTTATACGGTGACAATAGTCAATTTTATCTTATTTTTCTGTTTTTGCCAATAGCCGGTCAGAGACAATTGGCAGTTCGTACTTACTTAGCCGTTAGACCTCCGTCTATGGGAATAATAGCCCCTGTCATAAAACTGTTCTCCGGTGAAAGGACAAAAGCAATTACCCGGGCAATTTCTTCCGGAGTGGCAATTCGCCCCAAAGGATATACTGCAGCCATTTCTTCTTTGGTATAACTACCGGCCGCCAATTGTTTCGCCACTAAAGGTGTGTCCACATCTCCCGGACAAACACAGTTAACTCTGATATAAGGGGCCAAATCCAAAGCCAGAGACCTGGTAAAAGCCACTACGGCGCCTTTAGCCGCACTATAAAGACTGCAGCCATAGTTACCGGAAATACCTGCATCGGAAGCTACATTGACAATTGCTGCTTCCTTCGCCAAAGAAGGCAATAGCTCTTTGGTAAGGAAAATTGTACTCTTTAAATTATTGTTGAGAACACGTTCATATGCTTCTTCCGTTATCTGCTCCGGCCTCTCCTCTTCATAGGTCCCGGCGCAATTAACCAAAAAATCCAACTGTCTCTGAACCGGCCTTGTTTGTGGCGTGCTTTTATCAGTTACTTTCAATATTGCTCCTGCCGCTTTTTGACATTCTCTGACCATACTGAGGTCTGCTTGCACAAAAGCAGCCTGAGAGCCTAAATAGGTTGCTGCCTCCTCGCCTTTAACTCTATCACGTCCTACAATTATGACTCTGGCACCTTTCTCCAGTAAAATTTTCGCTGTAGCCAAACCAATACCGGACGTACCTCCGCTGATAACACCTGTTTTTCCTTGTAAATTAGTTGTCACTTTTCCACCTCATTTTCCGGCTTAACACTGAGCATCTGCAGCCAAAGGTTCCGGCAAACTCACCACTACACTGGTCGCTACTGCCGGTTTGCTTTCCATGTGAACCTCCATATGGTGCCTTTCCGCAATTTCTCTGGCAATGGAAAGTCCCAGCCCTGTACCTGTTTTATTCTTCTCATTTCTGGTCTTATAAAATCTGTCAAAAATATGAGCCAGTTCATGGTCCGGAACTCCGCAGCCATGATCCGTAACTTTTACCGTACGACCGGACATAGTAACCTCTACCCGACTGCCTGCAGGAGAAAATTTTATGGAATTGTCTACAAAAACCATGAACATTTGCCTTATTCTTCCATAGTCTCCCATTAAAGGATAAAGTTTGTTATCTGTAACAAAGGTTATATTAATATTTTTATCCTGTGCCAGTCTAGCTCCGCTATGATAAACATCTTGTAAGATATCATAAAGATTAACTTTGGTCATTTCTATTTTAAAATTGGTGTTCTGCAATCTGGATAAATCCAGCAAATCATTAATCAGTCGCTGGAGAAAAAGGGTTTCCTTCAGCATTTCCTCATGGTATTCACTTACTTGTTCAGGTTCTGTTACAACTCTATCGCATAAAGCCTCCAGAGAACCACGAATTACTGTTACCGGCGTCCGCAGTTCATGAGAAATATTGGCAATGAAATCCTTCCGCAATTGATCTAATTGGGCGCTTTCCTTACTGGCTACCAATAATTTATCTCCCAGTGTATCCAAAGCCTTGCCCAGTTCTCCTACTTCATCATTTTGACGCACGTTGCACCTGGCCGCATAGTCCCCTTCGGTCATTTCTTCTGCCGTAAGCTGCATGGTGCGCAAAGGTTTCGTGAACCACCAGGAAAAACCAAAAGCCATAATGAAAGATAAAAGCAAAGCAATGCCGCCACACATAAGCAAAATCCTGTTGCCCTGAGTAGCAGCCTCTTCCATGCCTGAAATAGGCGCATGAACTAAAACTGCACCTAAAATATTGCCATCTTTATCTCTAACAGGAGAACCAACCGTAAGAGTAGGAACCTCAAGCATGGTACTAAATCCCTCTGAAGTTGTCACATTCCCTTGCATAACCTTATCTACCACTTTAGCTGCATCGGGAGGCAAATCCTTGAACATAAAGGAAGTATGCTTACCCTGCATATTGCCGGTACTGGTTAAATGCTGATTATTATCTACAATCCAGACATCGTCTGCCGCTGCGCTCCCTAAAAACCGTAGGACGGCACTGAAGTTAAGTCCCATGGGTCCCTGGGGACGCACTGCTGCCGGTGCTAGAGGGCCAGGTAGGTTGCTGTTTTTCCCTTGAACCTGAGCTTCTTTTCTCTTGGCCTGCCAAACCAGCCACTGGTCCCGACTTTCTCCTAAAGCCTGAGCAATCTTAACTGCTCTTTGTTCCATATCCTGCTTTTTCACGCTAATGACGTGCTGGCGAAATAAATAGCCAAAACCACTGCCCACTACTAAGGAAAATACCAGCAGGGCAAAGGCAAAGGCTAAAAACATTTTAATGAATATTTTATTTTTCATGTCCTTTTTCCTCGAAACGGTAGCCTACACCCCACTTGGTTTCTATATTCCAATCCGGGTGATTATATTTATCCAATTTGGCCCTAAGACGCTTAATATGTGAATCCACCGTTCTGCTGTCTCCATCGTATTCATAGCCCCAAATACTGTCTAACAGATTCTCTCTGCTGAAAACTTTATTTTTGTTCTTGGCAAAAGTCCACAAAAGTTCAATTTCTTTTTTCGTTAAGGGGATTTCTTGCTGGTCAATGGCGGCTTTGTAATCTTCAATATTAATAGTGAGATTGCCTACCTTGTAACCTCCTGCTTCTGCTTCCGGTGGATGAATGCGCCGCAATACGGCTCTGACTCTGGCCATGACTTCTCTGGCAGAAAAAGGTTTTACGATATAATCATCGGCCCCCATATCAAGTCCCATGATTTTGTCAAAATCTTCTCCTCTGGCTGTAATCATAATAATTGGTACCATAGAGGTTTTTCTGATAGTTTTGCACACAGTAAAACCATCCATTTTAGGCATCATAACATCCAATAAGATAACCTGGATAACAGGCTGCTGATGATAAAACTGATCTAAAGCATCCTCACCGTCCAGAGCAATAATAGGTTCCAAGCCTTCTTTTTGGGCATAGGTGGCCAAAATAGAAGTTATTTGTTCATTATCATCAACGATTAATATTTTCCCCATAGAATCCCGTCCTTTCTATATGATTATTATACAGCATTTAGGAATTTTTTACCCTTTTTAATAAATTTTAGGAATTTTTGCGCGAAAAACATAGTTTTGACATAATAATAAGTTATTGTACAATTAATTAAGAACCAATAAAATAATACAGGAGTGTGATGTACATGAAAAACATGAAAAAGATTGCTTTAACTGCTGCTGTTATTGCTTCCCTAGGATTGACCACAGCTTTTGCCGCCACAGCCAGTGACCAGGAAAACTCTCATAAAATGCGGGATTTGGTTACTGCCAGTCAGCAAGCAAAAAACAGGGAGAACTGCCAAGACAATAAAATGCAAAGAATACATCCCAGACGCAATAAAGCCAACAGTCCTTTTAACACTTTGGCCAAAATCACCGGTCGAAATGCTGACGAACTCCGTAAAGAATGCCGCAGCCAAAAAATCAATCCTGTCCAATACGCTGATAAGCTGGGCAAATACAACGAATTCAAAGCTGCCCGCTTAGAAATGGCTAAGACGCATTTAGCCAAAGCCGTAAGTAATGGGAAAATCACCCAGGCGAAAGCTGACGAAGCCATGGAGAGAATTACTAACAACATGGAACTGGCCAGACAAGGCAAAAGACTCCACCGCCCTATGAAAACAGAACTGCATAAAACCGGTCCTGTTTGCGACGGACCTCAAGGTGATGTGATTGTCCGCTGCAATCCGGACGGTTCTACAGCTGAAGGCTGCGAGGGAATGGCCTATAGAGAACATCCTATGTATGGTCATCTGCCTTTTGATACTCTGGCCAAATTGACAGGTAAAACAACCCAGGCTCTCTATGCAGAAGCCTACAAAGATAAGCTTACCTGTGCAGGACTTGCTAAAAAATTAGGTGTTTATGACCAATACAAAGCAGAACGTCTGTCAGCAGAAAAAACTGTTTTGGCAAAAGCCGTAAAAGATGGGATTTTGACCCAAGAACAGGCTGATAAACGTATAGCTAATGTTACTGAACGTATCAACAACTGTCAAGGCGAAATGCACGGTCGTCCTGAGCCAAGAAATGGCATGAGAAAGCACGATCCGCGTTTTAGTCCCATGCACCTCGGTCCTCAGGTACCGCCGGATGCTATGTGATAAAATTTTCCTAATGTAAACTTATACTACAAAAAAAGAGCAATACTTAGGCCAATCCTAAGTATTGCTCTTTTACTTAAATCTTATTTGTGTTCCCAAACATCAACACGACGGTTAGTAGCACGGCCTGCATCAGTAGCGTTAGTAGCGGCAGGATCAGTCTTGCCTCTGTAAATAGTAACGATCTGATTAGCAGGAACACCATGGTCCTTAACATAAGCAGCAACTCTGTCAACACGACGCTTGGACAAATCATCATTGTAAGCGTTGGTGCCAAGACCATCGGTATTACCAACTAGCTTAAATACATGACCTGTTTGTTTAGCTGCATTAACAACACTGTCAGCATTAGGAACCTGATCAGCTTTCAAATTATCTTTATCAAAGTCAAAATGAATGCTGTTGAAATAGTAATCGTTAGCAGGAGCTGCAACAGGTGCCGGAGTAGGTTCTACTACAGCAGGAGCCGGAGTAGGCTCTACTACAGGAGCAACAGCTTTATGTCCGCCGAAACGATAGGACAAGCCAAGAATTAAGCCCTTGAACTTAAAGGTATCATCATAAGCCTTTGTTTGCAAATAACGATAGCCAACATTTAAGTCCAAATCTTTAGCAAAGGTATAAGCCAAACCGGCTTCACCCAGCCAAGTACTCTTAGTACCACCGGCAATTTTACCATAAATATTAAAATTGTCAGAACCAAGAGGTGCTTTACCCACAAAACCTAATTGAGCCACATTATTGGTTATATCGTCAGCAGCCTTAATATGATTCCAGCCCACGAAAACTGCTACCTTAGGATCCAGGGTATAATACACGTTTACTTCATGCTCTTGACCATTAAATTCGTATTCTTTATTGTCCCAAGTGAAACTCTGACTTTTTAAGCCATGATATTCATAGCCTAAACCAATTTTTTCAGCTAAGCCGTAAGTCAAACCGCCGTTGAAATTCCATTTTGTACCGCCATCAACATAATCGTCTTTGGCTTTCATATCCCAAGCACCCAAATCCAGTTGGCCTACGCCGGAATGAAAATCTGTCATAGGAGCTGCGCCTGCCACTGCTGTTACGCACATGCCGGCTACGACTAAAGAAGCCAATAACTTTTTGTTCATAAATAACAACCCCCTACTAAATTTAATTTTATTGCTCTTTTTATTATAACACTTTTATTAATTAGTAACATACATTTTTAAAAAAAAATAACCTTTTTGTTCAATGAACAAAAAGGTTATTAATTTTAATTTGGTGATCCACCCGAGATTCGAACTCGGGACACCCTGATTAAAAATCAGGTGCTCTACCTACTGAGCTAGTGAATCAGTTTTGCAACTTCACTATTATACAAGGCTTGACCATAAAATGTCAAGTACCGAAATCATTCTATTAGAATAAATCTTTTAAAACGATAGTCTGACTACGGTTAGGACCTACGGAAACTATACCTATCTTCACACCTGCTACCTGACTCAGCCTGTCCAGATATTTTTTTGCAGGGGCCGGCAGTTCATCATACGTCTCCATCTTGCTGATATCTGTCATCCAGCCTTGGAACTCTTCATACATAGGTTTGGCTTTGGCCAGAATTTTCAGGTCAGCAGGAATGGTGGTAATTTGTTTGCCATCGATTTCATAGCCTACGCACATTTTAATAGTAGGCATATCATCCAGAATATCCAATCTGGTTACAGCAATATAATCCAAGCTGTTAATACGAACAGAATTTTTCACCATGAAAGCATCCAGCCAGCCGCAACGGCGGGGACGCCCGGTTACAGTACCGTATTCATGACCTTTGTCTCTCAGATGAGTGCCGGGGCCATTGGTATCAAAAAGCTCTGTTACAAAGGGGCCTTCTCCTACTCTAGTTGTATATGCCTTCACAACACCGATAACATGGTCGATAAATCTGGGACCAATGCCGCTGCCTGTAGCAGCATTACCGGCAGTAGGATTAGAACTTGTCACATAAGGATAGGTACCATAGTCAATGTCCAGGTAAGTTGCCTGAGCACCTTCGAAAAGCACGTTTTTACCTTGGGCAAACAATTCTCCCAAAGCCACGGCAGTATCGCTCACATAGGGACGAAGCTGATCCGCGTAACCTAAATATTCCTTTAACATTGCATCATAGTCTAATGGTTTTGCACCATAAACTTTAGTAAACAAAATATTTTTTGCTTCTAAATTGCGTTTTAATTTTTCTGCAAAAGTCGTGGGATCAATAAAATCACACATTCTGATACCAACTCTGGCGGCCTTATCCATATAACAGGGACCAATGCCACCGCCGGTAGTACCGATTTTCCGATCTCCTAAGGCTACTTCTTGGAGTCCATCCAAAACTTCGTGGTAAGGCAGAACTACGTGAGCTCTGTCGCTAATATGCAAATTGCTGGTATCAATACCTTTGGCATGCATGCCGGCAATTTCTTGGAGAACAACCCGAGGATTAATAACAACCCCATTACCTAAAAAACAGGTTTTATCTTTGTATAAAATACCGCTGGGCAGCAGACGCAGCTTGTATGCTACATCATTAACCACTACAGTATGACCGGCATTGGAACCGCCGGAATATCTTGCTACTGCATCAGCTTTTTGTGCTAAATAATCTACAATCTTGCCTTTTCCTTCGTCGCCCCACTGGGCACCAATTACTACTACAGATGACATGTGAGCATCTCCTTATAGGCCAAATCTGGCATAAATCATATCAACATTCTTTAACATATGTTTAGGTTCCATGCAGGCTTCAATATCTGCATCAGTAAGATATTGTTTAATGTCTGCATCTTTTTCCAAGTTAGTCTTAAAGTCCTCACCCTTCAGCCAACGAGCCATGGCATTTCTCTGTACCCAAACGTAGGCATCGTTTCTGGCTGCACCTTTGGTAACCAAAGCGGTAAGCACATTAGGACTGTAAATCAGGCCACCGGTTTTATTCAGGTTAGCGATCATGGCATCAGGATAAACTAAAAGTTTATCTAATAAGTTGGTAGTTTTTCTCAGCATATGGTCCAGTAAAATCGTGGAATCCGGCAGAATAATCCGTTCTACGGAAGAGTGGGAAATATCTCTTTCATGCCACAGGGCTACGTTCTCTAAAGCAGCTTCAGCATTTCCTCTCAGTACTCTGGCCAACCCGCAGATTTTTTCGCAGGTAATGGGGTTGCGTTTATGAGGCATAGCAGAAGAGCCCTTTTGACCGGGAGCAAAATATTCCTCAGCTTCGCGAACTTCGGTTCTTTGCAGATGACGGATTTCCAAAGCCATCTTTTCCAAAGAAGCACCGCAGACGGCAATGGTGGTCAAATAGAAAGCATGACGGTCTCTTTGGATAACCTGAGTAGCAAGTTTAGCAGAGTCAAGGCC
>Ga0070399_1004151_pt1 | contig 12183 bp, 8 predicted proteins | sample BioMet4_FD_61217 | JGI IMG/M metagenome (GOLD analysis project Ga0070399, IMG submission 61217) | Microbial communities from bioreactor (seeded with sewage sludge) at LBNL, California, USA - Biofuel metagenome 4 (version 1) | ecosystem: Engineered > Bioreactor > Anaerobic > Unclassified ... | reverse complement strand
CTGCACAGACTTAAAATTTTCCGAATCTCGCCCAAAATCAGTAAAACTTAGAGAGTATAAATTGGAAATCCATTGAAAACAAGCTTTTTAGGCATTATCTCAATTACTGCCACCCGCCAACAAAAACCCTGTAACCGCAACGGTTACAGGGTTTTGCTATTTCTTCTTTTTTGTAGCTCCTGAGCAAATTTTCCGTTATTTTCCCGCTAAAGGCACTCAAATAGATTTAAAATAAGCATAATAAAAGAGCTTATAGCAAATTTCCAACACAGAAATAAATAGTAATTTTCAGGCCGGACTAGAATTATCTTGTTTTGATCCTTGATGAACAGGGATTTTTATGTAGTCTTTAAATATCTGCATATATATTTCCGAGTACTCTCTTCTGGGGAGAAACCGTTTTCTCGCATTATTTTGTTTACGAATTTACTTTTCAACTCGTTTTTGTAAGATAGAATATTTCTCCACTTCATTAATATTTCTTTAGAGCAAGCGCTAGCTTTATCAGAAAAAACAAAATAATCTATCTGGAGATTCTTGATAATTAGAAGATTGATTTTTAATATCTTCAGCACATTGTTGGCAATAATTGTATAGTAGCGGATCTTCGAGAAGAATTAAGTCATGGTATGAAGCGTCAAAATTAGGAGTTAAATAATCAGAAAATGTCGCGTCATTAGCAAGAATATCTATTCGTCATATGCTGTTTCTGCTTTTTCTTGCTTAATTTTGTAATAAGCTATTTTAGCTGGGTTGTTCTTATCGACACTATTCAAATAAGTAAAGATTGTATTTAATTGATCTGTATCTTTAGCACTAGTTTGGTCATAAATCTTTAGTCCAAACGTTTTTTGCAAGTTGCCTTTATACAAAATATTTTTGCTTTCTGGCGTATGCTCTCGGTCTTTTTCTAGACGTTCATATAGAGCTTTTACGGAGGCTTCTAGATCAAGAAAATCAAATGCTGAAGAAATAGTTTGTTCTACATTTTCTGGCGTCTCAGATAACGAATATATTGCACTGATGTTTTGCTCAATAAGCGTATCTAATGCTTTTATTGTTCCCATCAGCAGTCCAGCACTTCCTGTATAAAGTTGAGGACGATAGACTTTGCATTATGGTCAAAACCGCAGTCTCAGAGATAATAAAGCCGCAGGTGGAAAGGCTGGCGGCTATTTCAGCCAAGGCAACACAGATTTCATCAGCTTCATACTTTCTTATGTTTTATATGCTTCGGATGGTATTACCAGAAGACATGCGAGATGAACTGGATGAGACAGCGGCATTGGCCAGAAAGCTTGGCATTGAATATTTAAAGCTCCGTGATAAAGACATTGATGTATTTATTCGGAGCGGAATTGATAGGATTAAAAATTAAGAAGAGTATATTCAGTCAAACAAATAAAAACCGGAAAACAATTTTTGTTTCCGGTTTTTATTATGTAGTTACAAGTTCACTTTGAAAGCAACTGATAGAGCAATTGTGCCATCTCCGCGCGGGTCGCCGTACCTGTAGGCAGCAGTTTGTCTCCATTTCCGGCGATGGTACCGGTCCTTACCAGTAGTGTCATTGCATCCTTTGCCCATGAGGCAATTTCACCTGAGTCGGAGAAATCTGAGAGGGCTTTTCCTCCCGTACCTGAAGGCAGACTGCCACATTTCTTCAGCGCATTATACAGTAGGGTGAACATCTCCTGGCGGGTAATATCCTGCTCCGGGGCAAACAGATTGTTACCAACCCCGCCGGTCAGGGCAAGGCGCTTAGCCGCAGCGAGATACCCTGTATACCAGGTGCTGCCCGCGTCGGCGAAGTTGTCCTTTGAATCCGTGTCAGGTGAGAGACCGTACGCTTTCATCAGCATGACAAGGAATTGTCCTCGTGTCAGATTTGCATCAGGACTAAAACTGCTGTCTCCAGTCCCCATTGCGATGCCTCTTGCTGCGGCAAATCCAACTGCCTTGCTATACCAGGCGTCCTTAGTAATGTCAGAGAAGCTTACCTTGTTATATCCCACGGCATATTGGCTGAAATGGGTAGTGGTGAAAATCACGGTTCCGGTCGCGGCGTCATAATGCCCATCAGGGATGCTGACTGCGTTTCCGCTGCCGTCTATGTACCAGATGACAATCGCTTCTGGATTTTTGAGTTCATCCGCCGTCGGCGTATAGGGGACGGAGACTGTGACCGGGGCATTTGGGTTGTTCCACTCCATCTGCTGCCCGTCTATTGTCATGGAGAGCTGTACCACCGGCCTGTCTCCGATAGTCGCTTTTTCCGCTTCGGTCAGGACGGATGAATTGCCTTTCTCAATTGTGATTTTTACTTGTTTTCCATTTGCCGCAGCGGTACCCGACAGCATATCCGAAGGAATGGCGATGCTGCCCGAAGCTGTATTGACTGTTAGCGTGTCTTTTCCCCCGGCAGCCGACAGATAATCCGTCGGGACGCCGAGAGAATAGCTGCTGACGCCCTTGATCGCTGGAACGGTGATTGCTGCCGTTCCCTTTCCGCTGAAAGCGCTCTTCGGCAGCGCACCGATATTTAATGCCGCGCTACCCTCTTTGGTATCGACGGTGACGGGTATGGAGGTTCCCGCCGCTCCTGTCCCGGAGACAGTCGCCTTGTAAACCGACGTGGTCTCGCCGCCTCCGGCGTAGGATACCGCCGTCCAGTGCGCCGTGAGCGCCACACCCTGCAGCGCGCGAACGATGGAAGAGAAAGCATGTCCTTCCGGAGTGTACCACCCGGAGAAGGTGTAGCCGGAGCGCGTGGGTGTCGGTAGGGAGGACGCCGAAACCGCGCCGTAATACGGGACGCTGACAGACGGAACCGCCGCGCCGCCGTCGCTGTCAAAATCAATCATCAAGGAAATCGCGGTCAGGTGCGGGTACCAGTTGACAACGCCGGTGCGGGCGTCGGCTACCGTGTCCGCCCAGACAGCTGTGCCCGGGTCGCCATATCTTTCGTTCATGAGCGCCGACATATTCGTATCGGCAGCATTCCCTTTCATTATATCGCTGGTGAGGCCGGTGGCATAAGAATCGGAAAGGGTTCCGCTGTGCGTGTCGAAATAGCAGCCTGTGCTGCTTGTGGCGCCGGATGTATTATAAGCGCCGGTGAAGCCGCCGACTTTGGCGTCTGTTTCGCCGCCTGTCACGTTTCCGACGGAAAAGCTGTACTCGATATCCTGAGCGCAGCAGGAACCCGCAAATCCGCCAATAGCAGCGCTGTTACCGCCGGAAGCACTTCCCAGCGCATAGCAGTTTGTTATTTTATAACTCTGTATATTATTTCCGACAAATCCGCCAATACCAGCGCCGTCTCCACCGGAATCATTTCCGGTGGCATAGCAGTTTGTTATTTTAAAATCGGCTGCGCCCGCATTGTGAGGTTGATTAATCCCTATCAATCCGCCAACGCTGGCTGCGTCTCCGCCGGAAGCATTTCCGGTGGCATAGCAGTTCATGACCTGGGCAGCCGAATTAGACCCGATTAATCCGCCCACATTGGCACCCATTGAGCCCGTTACGTCTGCCGCGGCATAACAGGATTCAACATTCCCAGTTGTAGAACCGACGATACCGCCCACCTGAGCTCCGTTTTCGCCAGTGATGGTGCCCGTAGCGCAGCAATTTTGGATGCTTGCGGAATTTTCCACTCCGGCAATCCCACCGACTTTGTCGCCGTCTTTCCCTGATAGAATAACAGAAGCATGGCAGTTTTGGATGGGGCCGCTGCTCACTCCGGAGATCCCGCCGATCCAGTTATTGCCGCCAGTTGCAGTTATGGTCCCCGCCCCATGGCAGTTCTCAATGGTGCCGGTACTGTTGCCGACTATGCCCCCGACCCAACCTCCACTCGTTATCGTACTCGTAGCATAGCAGTTTCGGATGGTGCCGGTACTGTTGCCGACTATGCCCCCGACATCTAGCATGCCGCTGCCCGTTAGGATACCCGATGCATTGCAGTTCTCAATGGTTGCGGCGCTTGTTCCGGCAATCCCGCCGAAAGATGTTGAAAAATAGATTTCCTCGGCCACCCCAACATTTTTAACTGTGCCCTCCGCTATAGACCCAAACAGCCCCGCATTGTCATACATCACTTCCTCACTTTGAGCCGTCCCGATTTTTAGCCCCGTGACCGTGTGCCCTCCGCCGTCAAAGTTACCTTTAAAGCTTCTATCCACACCACCTGGATTGCTAAAGCCGATCGGCACCCAACTGTACGCGCCAAGATCAATGTCCGCACCAAGGGTAATCGTCTTTCCGCTGAAATCGTTGCCGCTGTTGGCAAGGTCGGCAAGACCGGCGAGCTCGGCGGCGGTAGACAGGGTAAAGCTCGAATCCGCCGCGTGATACCAGCTCGTGTCCGCATAACCGCTCCACGCGCCGGACTTGGGCGTCCATCCGGCATACAATGTCGTTGCTGCGATGAGGTGGGCGCTGGTGTCCACCTCGTGGGTGAGCGCCGGGTCGGTGTACCACCCGCTGAAGACATAACCCAACCGTGTGGCTCTCGACAGCGAATCCTCTGAGAACGCCGCGGTATAATAATTCTCAGATGTATTGCTTCCCCAACTTAAATAGCCGCCGTTACTTTCGTAGTTTAGGGGAAAGGTTGACATTTCTTTGAGGTGCGGGTACCAGTCAGTGTCGCAGGAATCGACCGTCGTAGTCTCCCAAATGTGCGAATCGGAGGGCGAATCGGGTGAAAAATCAAATCCCGTGAGCGTCGTTTTGGCTGTATCGCCTATCAACGCTGAGCTATCAGTTACCCGCGTCGCACCGGAACCGTTATTCGTAAACGTTGATCCGTCATACGACTGTCCATCACTCGCTTGCCCGGTGGTGTTTGCGAAATAGCAGTTTGTTATCGTGCCCGTACAAATGCCGTTGCGCACTTCGTTTTCGCCCACGAGGCCGCCTGTGTGCTTATCGCTCTCGTTTATAGTAGCCGTCACGGTCCCGTTTGCGGAAAAGCTCATAGTAATGTTGCCCATGTTGTCGCCAACAAGGCCGCCACAAGCCCCAAAATTACTGCCAAAGCCGGAATTTCCCGTGACCGTTCCAAGGACGGAGTAACAGTTTTGAATTTCAGAATTGAGATAGTTTACTCCCACGAGTCCGCCGACATTAGATCCATATTCATCGTCTGTAGCCCCGCTTGCGACGTTTTCATATGCATAGCAGCATTGAATTTTACCACTGATTATATTGCCGCCAATCATACGTCCCTCGTTCCGACTTACGAGTCCGCCGGCGGTGCAGCCACCTCCGCAGGTGATGTTTCCGCCCGCATAGCAATATTGGACAGAACCCATATAGTTTCTTCCCACGAGTCCGCCGACACTGCAACCATCTCCACCCGTGATATTTACGCACGTGTGGCATTTTTGGGCAGTACCACCTTCGTTGTCGCTCACAAGGCCGCCGACTAGAGCTCCGGTGGCTGTTGATTGAATGATTCCCGAAACCGAGCAGCCCTCTATTGTGCAGCCCCCTACCGGGCAGCCATCTGTTAAGCAGCTGCTAACTCCGGCCATTCCGCCGACATAGTCATGTGCGGAATAAATGGACATGCCGGTAAGATTCGTATCTTTGACATCCGCACCCTGCCCGAGATAACCGAACAGGCCGACATCATCATAAATGCCGTCCGGGTTCTCGCTTGTGCCGACGGTCAGGCCGAAAATCGTATGGTTCTGCCCGTCAAAAGTACCCTTGAACGCGCAAGATGTGTCGCCGTCATTGCCTTTTCCGATCGGCACCCAACTGTGCCCGCCAAGGTCAATGTCCGCGCCTAGGGTAATCGTCCTTCCGCTGAAATCGGTGCCGCCGTTCACCAGTACAGCCAGCTGTGCGAGCTGCGCGGCTGTTGAGATGGTTAGATTGGAGCCGTTCCAGCTTTCGTCAGCATGGCTGCTCCAATTGTCGGAAGTATTGGTTTCCTCCGCTCGCGCGGTTAAGCCCAAAGGCAGAAGCCCTGACATAACAAAAGCCAGTGTCAGAAATACTGAAAGGCATTTTTTCATTGTCTTTTTTCCATTCATTTTACTTTTCTCCCTGATATTTTATCTAATTTGCGAAGTTCCTGATTCGTATGCTGGTTCATTGTAGAGCATTGAAAAATTTTATATAATGTACTTTAGTACAATTTAAAAAATTTTTTTACGTATTATGTCAGATGTTGTAGCTAGGCATTCCCCGCACTAGAGCCAGCATTCGCAGCAGCACGCTGGCATCCGTGCTTTTATTCCAAAAACCTGCGATAACATCCGTTGGTTCGCTCGGGCCGTATTCCGTCTCCGAACCCGTCATCATGATGATTTTGACGCCGGGGTACTCCGCTTTCATCAGCCGCGCGGCGTCGTAACCCGACAGCGGTTTCATTTGGGTATCCATCAGCACGACGTCTGGCAAGGAGGCTTCAGCCTTTTGCATTGCCTCCCTTCCGCTTCCAGCGGTAGCGATGTCGCTCATGCCCCGCGCGCGTAGCAGATTTGTCAGGCCCTCGAGGAATATCGGGCTGTCGTCCACAAGCAAAAGCTTCACGTTTTATTCCGCTTCTTTCTTTTCCCCTTCCGGGTTCGACTTTTTCCGATTAACATTGTAAATACTTCCGTCAGCTTATATAATGTACTTTAGTACAATTGCAAAAATTTATTTTCAAAATCAGGGCGTTGATATGAGCTTTTCACCGTATTTCTGGCTGTATATGGGTTCGATATGCGTGAACCTTGTCATGATTGCCTATATGTTAAAACGGCGGCGAGCTGACGGAGCCGCCGCTTTTGTCGCCGTTCTGTTTTGCTGCTCACTGTGGAGCTTTGCCTGTGCCATGGAAAGCGGCCTTGCAGATCCCGCCGCCAAGCTTCTGTGGGCCAGAATCAGTTATCCGGCCCACACCTTCGGACCCGTAGCGTGGTTTATCATGATATTGCAGCTTACGGAGCACGGACACTTTACAAGCCGCAGGAACAGCCTGCTATTGTGCGCCGTACCCATAATCACGTCGCTGCTCGCCATCACGGATTTCCATGGGCTGATGTATACGGGAAGCCGTCTCGTGCGGAGAGGCTCGATTGCCGTTATGTCCTTTACCTTCGGCCCATGGTTCTGGATTCACGCCGTCTACGCAACCGGGCTGGATATTCTGTCCGTTGTCCTCGCGCTGCGCTTCTGGAAACGGCAGGCCCCGCATTACGGAAAACGCTACGCCTGCCTTGTGTTCCCGGTCGTTCTGGTCTGGCTTGTCAATACGGCCTATTTGCTGAAATTCGGCCCTCCGGTCGATCTGACACCGGTCGCGTGGGGAGCCTCGACGCCGTTTGTTCTGTGGGCGCTCTTCCGGGACAGCCTTTTTGATCTTGTTCCGATCGCGCGCGAGAGCGTTATGGAGAACCTGACCTCGGGAATCATCCTACTGGACCTGAAAGACCGTATCGTGGATATCAATCCCGCCGCAGTCGAGCTTTTTCACTGTCAGCCGGATAAAGCAATCGGCCTCGGCGCACAGGAGTTCTTCACAGATCGGCCGGAGCTGCTTCGCCAGATTAACGGCGACATTCGGCAGGATGAATTTAAGCTATCGGGAGAACAGGCCGATAAATACTATATATCCACCTGCTATGATGTACGGCGTAAGGACGCGGTGCTCGGCAAGATGCTGATTATCCGTGACATCACGCAGGAGCGGCTTTTGCAGGCCGAGCTTTTAAGCACACAGCGCACGCTTGCCGTCCAGGACGAACGCGAACGGATGGCCCGCGACCTGCACGACGATATGGGCCAGATTATGGGCTTTGTGAACGTCCAGTCGCAGGCAGTCCTTGAATACCTGAAACATGGCCGGATCGAGACCGCAGAAGAATGTCTGGAACGCCTATCCTCGGTGGCGCGCGAAGCACATAACAATGTGCGTGAAACGATCCTTGCTATGCGGGGTGAGACGGCGGTCAATACGCTGATTGCCGCCAAATATTATCAGAAATTGGAGCAGGAACTCCGCCTGTTTGAGCGCAACAATGGCATCAGGGTGGAAAAGAATTTCGACGACACGAACGGGTCAAGCGAGTGGCGTTCCAAACCGGCAATGCAGATTTTAAAAATCATACGGGAAGCACTGAATAATATTCAAAAGCACTCGGGAGCTGCCGAGGTTTCGGTAATGTGCCGGGAGAACGACTCTTTTCTTACCGTTGAGATTTCAGACAACGGATGTGGCTTTGAAATTGACAGTAAAGTTCCGGAAGGCCATTTTGGGCTGCTGTTCATGCGGGAACGAGCGGAAGAAATGGGCGGACGCCTGTCGGTCGATTCAAAAGCCGAAGCGGGAACGACGGTGAAACTAGAGATACCACTGTCCGCTGTTTTAGCTAAGGAGGTAATCCAGTTATGAGGATTTTACTGGTGGACGACCATCCTATCTTTCTGGAGGGAATGAAAAACCTTTTGCTCGCCGGAGGTACATATGAAGTGGAAACGGCGGGAGACGGAAGGGACGCACTCCAAAAGGCGGTCAGCTTCAGCCCCGACCTGATTTTGATGGATATTATGATGAGGCCAATTTCCGGGCTTGACGCGGCACGAATGATCAAGCAGAGATTTCCGGCCATGAAGATCATCATGCTCACGGCGTCGGAATCGGAAGAAAACCTTTTTGAATCCGTTAAGTGCGGCGCGTCGGGGTATCTGTTCAAAAGCCTTGACGGCAAGGAGCTGTTCGACATTCTGGCCCGGTTTGAGGAAGGGGAAATTCCCTGTTCTCCCGGCCTCGCGACGCAGCTTCTGGAGGAATTCAGAAAGAACAACGAGGAATACGCGCCGGAAGCCGGGCAGAGCGGCGGCGAGGCGGACGTCGGGACGGACGTTCTCACCAAGCGGCAGAAGGATATTCTTACCCTCGTGGCGGGCGGAATGAAATACAAGGAAATTGCGGAAGCGCTCGGCGTCACCGAGCGCACGGTCAAATACAGCATGGAACAGATACTGGATAAGCTTCACATGGGCAACCGCCAGGAGGCGGTCATCTATGCGGTACAAAACGGAATGGTGGAATAAAGTATTTACAATTTTAACAATATGGAAAGTGCCTTTTCGCCCTCAAAAAGTTACGTTTTTTCGGCGCTAAAAAACGTATTGGGAAAGCTTATCCCGGCCGGATATGCACACTTTTCCGTAAATCTCCAGCATGATGTTCTTGAGTCTTCCCACGGAAATGCAATGCTGCTTTGCAATGTCCGCGTAAGGCACGCGGCGTGCCACAAGCAGAGCCAGATGGTATTCCCGCAGGGTCAGTATGAGTGTGAAGTGATCCTTCGTGAATCGGTTGTGAAAAGCGATCCAGTTTTTCCAGGTGCTTTCCCATTGCCCGATCACCGCGCCGCGGTCATTGGAAAATTCCTCCAGACAGCGCTCCATAAGTCCGCCGAGCGCAGTGACGATTTCCGCGAAAGGCGTGATAAAACCGTGGGGCAGAGCGATCCGCATGGCGTCGATCAGAAAACGTTTGGCCTCGTCGAGCCGGCCGAGACAGCGGCAGGCAACGGCGCACGACACCCGCAGATCGATGTCGGTCGTGGTGATCCCGCGCTCCGGCGAGGAGAGCGTCAGCGCGGTCTGTGCGACGGTGCGCATGGCTTCATAGCTGCCGATACACATCAGGTATTTTGCCTACAGATAGAGGGCGTCCGGTTTCGCCTGCGGCAAAAGCGCGCTGAAATCTTCTCTCTTCAGCCAGGCGGGGGCCATTGCGGGGGCAATCATGCTCACGGCGGCGGTGGCAAGCGCCAGCTCCGCGACAGCGGATGTGCTACCGTTCTCTTAGTTTTTCACAAAACTTTTGAGATAAGCGACGATTTCCGTATAAGCGCGGTAATCTCCCGTGCTGACGGCCGCCGCGACTGCCGCGGGGCAGGCTCGGAGCCTCGCCGCGTCATCCCCTCCGTTTCATAAAAACACATCGACCAAATCGGACGACAGCGAATATCGAAGCGCTTATTTATCCCGGCGCGCGTCGCCGGGTTTTTCCGCATCGTCCGGGATCATCCACGACCTGCCGTATTTTTTGGCGCGGGGTATCCGGTTTCCGGCTAAAAGCCGCTGTACCTGCCTGAGCGAAACGCCCCACTTTTCGGAGGCCTCTGAAGCCGATATGTATTCCATTCCGAAGCCGACCTTTCTCTGAAAAATGGCAATAAATCTAAATGAGATACAATATTCGCGCTTCATCAATTGGAACACCCATAATTTCGATTATTTTATTCAGATTATCATGTAAATACCGCTTGCTGATTGCCCTCTAACTTTTGATATTAGTGGATTTTTGAATAAATGCGATAAGAACACGCGCATTTAGGGTGCAAGTTATGGAACTATTTTATTTTATTCATTAAAGCGCCAATATAACAAACCCGCAAGGAAAGTGTGATACCTTCCTTGCGGGCGTTTATTAAAGCTAATTCTTCGTTATTACTTAGAGTATTTGCTGGTAAACTAATCTACGGTTGTTTTTATAAATCTCTGTATGATGGTTGCGACTTCGCCTCTTGTTGCCGTGCCATGCGGAGCAAAGCTGCCGCCGTCGCGCCCCGTGATAATGCCGGCAGTCTGGCAGTACAGAGCCGCGTTTTTCGCCCAGCTTGAAACGGCTCCGGCGTCATGATAATTAAGAGAGATACCCATATTACTTGGCACAACTCCAAGAAAATCCGCGAAGCGGTACATAATCGCAGCCATCTGCTCACGGGTAATCTGATCGTCGGGGCCGAACTTACCATTCCCATAGCCTCCGATGATGCCTTTCTCTGCCGCCCAGTCTACATATTTCCCATAATAACCGCTATAGTCGCAGTCGGTGAAAGCGTGGCCGCTCAGGGCTTTGATTTCGCCATAGCTGCGCTCGTAAAGACGTCCGATGACTGCCGCGAACATCACCCGAGTCATGCCCGTGTCGGGTGAAAACCTGTTATCGCCGATGCCGTTGAACAGCTCACGCTCGGTAACAAACCCAATGTAGTCCTTCGCCCAGTGCGCACTTGTATCCGTAAAAGTCTTTGGGTTTTTCTTAAAGAGTGCCGTCACACCAGAGGGCGCAATGTACTTTCCATTCGCCGCGAAGCCGATGAACACTTCTTTCCCGGCTGAATCAAGATAGTATGGCAGACCCGCAGTTTCGTCGTAAGTTCCAGTGCTGCTTACAACCAGCGCGTACGGCGAGAACTCCGTCGCCTCGAACACGAGATACCAGGCGCCGTTTATCTGCTTTAGCTGAGATTTAAGCGTTGTAACAGTCCCGCTGTCCGATTTGTGCGCTATGGTGAGCTGATCTTTTACTTCAAGCAGCTTGTCGGGCACCGGCAGGGAAATGGTCACTGCATAGCCGTCCTTCGGCTCCGTTTTGGTGTTCGTCCCTTTGATGTATAGAGATATATCGAAGGGATAGACCGCATTCCCTGCGCCTAGCCCGAAGCCGGAGTCGTTTTTAGCCGTATCCGTGACCTTTACTTCGACAGAATTTGAAAATGCGTTATCCATGTTGGCTTCCGCCTTAATTTGGCCTGTACTGCCGCTGAAAAGATCGCTGCTCGTTTCAGAAACGGTGATTGTACGGGAAGGCGTGTAATCGTAGTCCCTGCCGCTGTTTTCGGAAGTACCGGATGATATTAAAAGGTTGCTGCCGCTTCTCGTAAGCTTATAACCTTCGTTAGTCAGGCCGAATTTTGAATAGTTTGAATCGGAGGCCCCATTGACTGCGACTGTGGTTTTGCCTTCAATTTCTCCGCCAAAAAAAACGCTTAGAGGATTTCCGCTGTAATATGTCGGCGTTTCATTGCCGTCGTTGGCACAAATCGCGGTATACGTCCAGATGTCCGCATCTCCGGATATGGACGGCGTGCCGGAAAGGAAGACATCAGACTTATATGAAGAGTCGTCAATTATATTAAAAATTGCAGGGTAGCCCGTGGCGGTATTGGTAATTGAGCCGCCGCTGATATTGAGCATTGCATTGCCGTCCCCGTAATCGGAAACCCATATGGTACCGGGGTATGTATCGGATTCGAGTGAGTCAACGCTTGCCTCCGTGGTGTTGGCACTTGTTAAAGTACCGCCGCTGATCCGGCAAGTCGTGCCATCGACGCATAAGGCGGCGCCGTTACCCGCTTCGATCAAACCGTCATTGAT
>Ga0070399_1004150_pt1 | contig 12183 bp, 11 predicted proteins | sample BioMet4_FD_61217 | JGI IMG/M metagenome (GOLD analysis project Ga0070399, IMG submission 61217) | Microbial communities from bioreactor (seeded with sewage sludge) at LBNL, California, USA - Biofuel metagenome 4 (version 1) | ecosystem: Engineered > Bioreactor > Anaerobic > Unclassified ... | reverse complement strand
CGCATCTGTCGCTGCGGAGACCACGCCGAGACGGATCACGAAGATCGGCCTGCAGGACCGCTATGCAGAGAGCGGACCTTCGGCAGAGCTGCTGAAGAAGTACGGCCTCACGGATGAGGCCATCTATCAGGCCGCAAAAGCCTGAATCAGGTAAGTTCCGGAATTGCAGCACAAGCCTGGCGAGTCCAGGCTTTTTATATTTTTCTCGAATGACCCCGGAAATCGGTGCCCGAAGGCCGAATAGTTATAGTGTCGGCAAGAGGCCTCTGCCGAGATTGCAGGAAGCAGCCTGCACAAGGAGACATCGATATGAAGATCACGATTGCAAGAAAACTGGTTACGGGAACCGCAGTCATCCTGTCACTGGTGACAGGAATTACCTCAGTCAATGCAGAGTCGGCGGTCGGCACAATGCGCGAGACTGTCAATGAACAGGAGAGTCAGGATCAGACATCAGCAGAGCTTCAGAAGTACATGCAGAAAGCAATGGAGCTGGGGCTGCTGGCTCCGGCCGGACAGCCACAGAGCGGCGAAGCGCCTGCGGAAAGCGCAGCGCCGGATGCTTCAGCGGCACCTGAGGCAAGCGCTGCCCCGCAGTTCTCGGATGATTCGGGCAGAAATGCGCAGCAGCTGCCGGCAGAGACGGCACCACAGACAGGCTCCGCAGAGAAGCAGAGCCAGCCGGCCTCGCCGCGGTCGGAGCAGCAGCCTTCAGCGGAAGGAAACCAGTCCGGCATTAAAGAGCCGCAGCCGATGAATGCATCTCAGCAGCAGCCGAAGATGCAGATGGATCTGAGCTCGGGCACGGTGATCAAGGTGGCTGCCGTGCTGTATGATCTTCATAGCGGCGGCTCCATCACGGACTTTGATCTGTCCTCCTCGGATGCGTCGGAGTATATCTCCTATGCAATGGAGAAGGGACTGATCAGCACGGAGCCTGATCCGGATGCTATGATGACAGAAACCGAGGCGCTGGCAGTGCTGAATCTTGCCTGCCCGGCAGATCAGCTTGATTCGATTGCTGTGCCGGCATCCTCTGATTCCAGCCGAATGCAGATCCCGGATGATAGCGCTGAAGGAAAGACGGATACGCAGCCTGCCGCTGATACCGGCAGCGAGGGACTGCTTCAGAAGATCCTGGATTCCATTCAGTCCTTCTTCAGCAGAGGCGAAGGGACGAAGGCAGCAGAATGACATGCGGACAGCTGCGGCAGCTTCAGGCTGCCGCTCCTGCCGGCTTCATCAGCAAGGAAAGCGAGCGATCGAGACAGCGCATGGATGAAATGGACGCAAGGGCAATCGAGGCCTCAGAGAATGAGGAAGCACTGGAATCCCTGATTCGGGACAGCCAGTCCTTTATCCTTGCCTGCGCTTCAAAGACCATGTATCGCTATGTCACGGCATCAGATGATGAATGGTCGATTGCACTGCTTGCATTCACGGAGGCGGTCCGATCCTACCGTCGGGACAGAGGAGACTTCCGGCCTTTTGCGGCAATGATCATCCGCCGCCGGCTGCTTGATGAGCTGTATGCGCAGTCTGCGCATTCCTGCGAGATCTCCGTGCAGCCGGATCTCATGGACGGCAGCCTCGAGGACACGGAGGAAAGCCCGATCGCGGGCGAGATCAGGGCCGGCACCGTGCAGCTGCAGCAGCGGGAAGCCGAAGCCGCCCTGACGGCGGAAGAGGAGATTGCGGAAATCCAGGAGATCCTGTATGGCTATGGGTTCTCCTTCTATGATCTGGCTTCCTGCTCTCCCAAGGCGGAGAAGACCAGGACTGCCTGCGCAGAAGCGGTGAAGACGCTGCTGCAGGATCCGCAGCTGATGGCCAGAATGAGAACCATGCATGCATTGCCGGTCAGGGATCTGCTTTCCGCATGCGGCGTGAAGGAGAAGATCCTGGAGCGGCATCGCCGCTATATTATCGCGGCAGCTGAGATTCTGCAGGGAGACTATCCGATTCTGGGCAGCTTCCTGGTGACGATCCGAAAGGCGGTGAGCAGTCAATGAAGGCGATTGTGCTGGAAAAGAGAAGAAATGCGGCGGCAGTCATGAAAGAGGATGGCACTGTCATTCGGCTGCGCCGCTGTCCGTATCAGGTCGGCGAGCGCTTTGAGCTGGACGATCTGAGCCGCCGCAGCTTCCAGGTTCACAGCTGGAAGCTGGCGGCAGTCTGCACTGTAGTAGTGCTGGCGGCAGCGCTTGCCGGGGGCAACCTGTACTGGAATGTGCTTGCCTGCTCCTATGTGACGCTGGACGTGAATCCATCGATTGAATATGCGCTGAATCGCCGTGATAAAGTAATCGCGGCAAGCGCTCTGAATGATGATGCGAAGGCTGTGCTGAGCAGCCTGGACCTCAAGGGACTCAGCCTCTCGGATGCAGTTGCCGCAACCGTGCAGGTACTGCAGGAGGAAAGCTATCTGGATGCGGATTCCAATCAGGTGCTGGTGAGCGTGACCTCGACGGACGCGGATCATGCGGAGCAGCTCAGCCAGCAGGTATGCACCAGCATTGCCGGACAGGATTCTGCCGCGGAGGTTACGGTGGTAGGAGGGACGGCAGAGGATCGGAAGCAGGCACTGAGTCTTGGCATGAGCACCGGCCGCTTCGAGATGGCAAAGCAGGAGGAAGGCGGCAGCGACGAAGATGCTGCGAAGTACCGTGACATGCCCGTGCAGGAAATGCTGAAGGAAGGCGAGCCCGCGCCATCCTCAGCGCCGGATACGGAGCAGGCTCCGGCTGCCTCAGAGCCTCCTGCCGAGAATGGGGAGCAGCAGACGCCGCAGAGCGTTCCGGCCGAGCCTTCGCAGCCGTCCGGGGATGAGGCGCCGCGCGGCTGAGCAGATATAAGAAAATCATAAGATATGAACTGATGCATGCTTTGCCTGATTAGGCTATGATCTGTATATGAGAACAAGGATTCTGAAAATCGTGCTGGCGATGCTGACTGCCTGCTTTATGGTTGCCGGATGGTATATCTGGGGAGGATACCGCCAGTATCAGTCCCTGATTGCCGAGACGCCGATCAGCGAGGCAGTGCTGCGCTATACAGAGCAGCCGGATTATCTCGAATATGATGAGATCGATCCGGATTTCGTTCATGCGGTTGTATCAGTGGAGGATAAGCGCTTCTTCAGCCGGAACGGCTTCGACTGGATCGCGCTGACGCGGGCGCTTCTGAAGAACCTGGTGGTTGGAAGGACCGTGGAGGGCGGCAGCACGATCTCTCAGCAGATTGCCAAGAACCTTTATCATGAAAGCGGCAGCCGCGGCGTGAGGGAAAAGATCTCCGAGGTATTCCTCATGACGGATCTCGAGAAGGAGTATGAGAAGAGCGATCTGCTTGCGCTGTATGCGAACATGAACTATTACGGGGATGGCTATTACGGCCTGCGGAGCGCGTCTGAGGGATATTATCAGACCGAGCCGGATGCGCTCAGCCTGGCCCGTGCTGCCATGCTTGCAGGTATACCGAATGCGCCCTCGACATATCAGCTTTCCACCGGATTCGATCTTGCAGTAACAAGACAGCACAAGGTGCTGCTGACGATGGAGAAGAACGGATACATCACGGCAGCGCAGCTGGAGGCGGCGGAACAGGAAGATGTTCATCCTGCTGCCGGCTGAGCGGACAGGGATAGCATGCATATAAAAAAACGCCTGCAGGGGCGTTTTCTTCTGAACGGTGCAATTCAGCCGGCAGAGCTATTCCGCAGCTTCCAGCGCGATCTTCATCATATTGGTGAAGGACTTCTGGCGCTCCTCTGCAGTCGTGACCTCCGGATAGACAAAACTGTCCGAGATGGTCAGCAGGCAGGCTGCGTTCTTTCCGAGCACATTGGCATTGCTGAACAGGGCGAAGCTCTCCATCTCGACGGCCAGGCACTTTCTGACGTCGCGCACTTCCGCGAGGTAATCGCTGCTCTGGCGGTAGAAGACATCGGAGCTGTGGATAATGCCCTCATGAATCGGGAGATTCAGCGTCTCTGCGGCACTGCGCAGGCGCCCATTCAGAGCAGCGCTCGGCTTCATGATATCTTCGGTGTCGCTGCACTGGATCTTCGCATAGCTGGACTCGCTGTAGGCACCGGTGGCCAGAACGACATCATACAGATGAAGATCCGGGGAATAGGCGCCGGCAGAGCCGATGCGGATGATGTTCTCGACATCATAGAACTTGAACAGCTCATAGGAATAGATGCCGATGGAGGGCATGCCCATTCCGGAAGCCATCACGGAGACGCGCTTTCCCTCATAGGTTCCGGTGTAGCCGTAGATATTGCGGACGCTGGTGACGAGCTCTGCATCCTTGAGGAATGTTTCGGCGATGAACCTGGCGCGCAGGGGATCCCCCGGCATCAGGACAGTCTTCGCGAACTGGCCTTTTTCAGCGCCGTTATGTGGTGTGGACATGATGGTATGATACCTGCCTTTCTGTTGACTTCAGTATAGCATGAGAAGCTCAGCGCTTGACGCCCTTAGTGCCCTTGGCTCCCTTGACGCCGCCTCCGCTGTAGGTTGCCAGCAGGTTGGTATCGTAGGAGAAGGTCATGCGGCTTCTTCTGCGCTCGCGCTCCAGAGCCAGATCGACCAGCCGGTCCATCAGGGCGCTGAAGCTGATGCCGGTATCCTGCCACAGATAGAAGGCAAGCGATCCCGGAATCGTGTTGATCTCATTGACATAGACCTTCCTGGTCTCGGCATCCATCAGGAAGTCGATGCGGCAGACACCGGATGCGCCAAGCACCCGGAAGGTCTGCAGCGCATACTGCTGAATCTGTTTCGTGATCTCGGGGCTGAGCGGTGCCGGCACGATGCGCGCCGTGCTTGCCATTCCCTTGGAGCCGGCCTTTGTCTTTCCGCCGCTCTGATACTTATCCTGATAGCTCAGCAGCTCATCGCCGCTGCTGTGGCTGACTTCCTCGAGCACCGAGGCACTGGCCTCGGCCGCATTGCCGAGCACGGAGCAGTTGATCTCGCGCATGGGCTTCACGACTTTCTCGGTGATGACCTTGTCATCATACTGCCGGGCATCCTCGAAGCATGCAAGGTATTCCTCATCGCTGTGCGCAATCGCAATGCCGACGGACGAGCCTGTCCTGGCCGGCTTCAGGATGACCGGATAGATCAGCCTGTGGACCTGATCCAGGATCTCCTGGCGATGCTCCTCAAGCTCAGAGCCGTATGTCCAGAACCAGTTTGTGATCGGCAGGCCGCTGTCCTTCAGCACGTGCTTCTGCAGCACCTTGTCCTGGCCGATGGCTGCGCCGTAGAGATCGCAGCCTGCATAGGGAAGCTTCAGCATCTCCAGGAAGCCCTGGATCGTGCCGTCCTCGCCATTGGTGCCGTGCATGACCGGAATGGCCACATCAACGGTCCCGAGATCCTTCTTCCCGAAGAGCTTTGTCTTGACCGGCAGGATATGCACCTGATTGTCCACGCTGGCCAGCGTGATCTGGGTCGCATTCTGCTTTGCTGCCTCCAGATCCTTGAAGACAGACATGTCATTCAGGGAAGCGCCGGTATACATGCGGCGGTCCTTTGCGACATAGATCGGGATGACGTTATATTTCTCAGGATCCATGGCAGCCATGGCCTGATGGGCAGAGATGATGGAGACTTCATGCTCCACGGATTCTCCGCCGAAGAATACTGCTGTGTTCAGTTTCATTTCCATTCCTCCATTCCTATTATACCTTCAAGCCTGCATTCTTGGATAGATTTCCATACACGGCCGGCAGTCTGTCATCGCCGTCTGAGCGCCTGTCGTGTTACTATAAATGCGAACTGGAGGCGTGAAATGAAGAAAGCACTGGTACTGGCAGGCGGGGGAACCAGAGGCTCCTATCAGAATGGAGCAATCCGGGCACTGCAGGAGCTCGGCAGAGATGACTGGAATCTGGTGACCGGCACTTCCATCGGCGCCCTGAATGCGGCTCTTGCCGTGCAGGGAGACTATGCCCAGATGAATGAGCTCTGGCATAACCTGACACAGGACAAGATCATCAATGGCACCTTTACGGCAGAATTTGACCTGAATACGCTGATCAATGAGCGCAATGCGCTGACTTCCTTCTTCAAGAACTACCTGAAGGAGAAGGGTGCGGATATCTCGCCGCTGATTGAGCAGATAAACCACTATTACAGCCCGGAGCGCTTCTTCCGCTCGCGGATTGACTTCGGCTGCATCGCGGTCCGGCATGTCAGCCAGGAGCCGGTCTACGTCACCAAGGAGATGATGCGCGAGCATGGCGAGCAGTGGCTGCTGGCAAGCGCCTCTGCCTTCCCGGCCTTCCCGGTCTGCAGGATCGGCGATGAGGAATACGTGGACGGCGGCTACTTCGACAATCTGCCGATTGACCAGGCGCTGCGCATGGGCGCGGAGGAGGTCATCGCGATTGATCTGAACAGCGTTCCTCAGCATCCCAACTACATGGATCATGCCCATATCAAGTATCTGTTCCCGAAGGTGGAGACTGGATCATTCCTTGACTTCAGCAGGGCCACGCTGGACCGCCTGGAGCGGATGGGCTACCTCGATACCATGAAGGCATACGGAGAGCTGGACGGCGCGAAGTACACGTTCCGTCACACGCATCTGCCGCGCTACTATGATCGCTACAGCCTGGAGCTTCTGAAGCTCGAGACCAGGATCAAGCTTGCGACCTCCCTGAATGAGCGCCTGCGCTCCTCGGCGGTCATTACCGAGCGCCTCAAGGCGGAGGAGCATCGCTCCGTGCTGAGCTCCAAGGATGCCTTCTTCGGCCTGATGGATCATCTGATGGACCTGTCCGGCTGCGAGGTGACGCATATCTACAGCTACCGGGAGGCACGCGACCGCATCCTGGCTTCCTTTGCGCCGGTTGCGGACCGGAAATATGAGTATCTGCCGGGATTCAACCCGGTGAAGGTGCTGGAATACTCCCGCACCCTGGATCAGAAGGGCATTATCGAGAAGATCATTCACGGCATGCTGTATCCGGATCATGTGATCCTGCCGGAGAACCTGCGCCTCACGGTTTATCCGTTTGAGGAGGCGCTGGCCATGCTGGTTGTGGAGATGATGAAGGAACTTGGAGGGGAATGAGATGGAGCGTATTGCCAGATTTGAGAAGGTGAGCTTTCAGCAGTTCTTCGAGGCATGGTTGGCGTTGAACCCGGGCATGGCGGAAGCGCAGATCCGCAGGGTCTATGAGGAGATCCGCCTGCCGGAGCGGGCAACTGCAGGATCGGCAGGCTATGATTTCTTCGCACCGGCGGACTTTGTGCTTGCCCCGAGGCAGGAGGTCCTGATTCCGACCGGGATCCGTGTTAAAATGAGTGCAGGCTATGTGCTCCTGCTGTTTCCGCGAAGCAGCCTTGGATTCAAGTACCGTCTGCAGATGAACAATACGGTCGGCGTCATTGACAGCGATTATGCCAATGCCCGCAACGAGGGACATATCTTCTGCAAGCTGACCAATGATACTCATGACGGCAGGACGGTGACGCTCAGCCGGGGCGATGCCATTGTGCAGGGCGTTTTCCTGCCGTTCGGCATTACCATGGATGACGCAGCATCCGCAGAGCGTACCGGCGGGATCGGCAGCACAAGCCAGAAGAAAGCCAGGTAATTTCACAGAACATGGATGAGAAGACAGTTGCAGAGATTGATGCCCGGGAGCCCATTCCCGCAGGCATTCTGGAGAGAATGGAGGAATGCCGCAGAAAGGGTATGATCGTCCCGGACGAGAAGCTCGTCAAGAGGCCTTCCCAGATCGAGGGAATCCGCGCATCCTCGAAGATCAATACCGGCGTGCTGGACGCCGTTGCCGCCGTGATACATGACGGCATGTCCACGCAGGAAATCGATGATATCGTCAGCGAGTACACAAAGAGCCATGGGGCTGTCTGCGCGCCGCTGCATTTCGAGGGCTATCCGAAGAGCGTCTGCACCTCCATCAATGAGGAAGTGTGCCACGGCATCCCGAGCCGCCACCGCAAGCTTCATGACGGAGACATCGTCAATGTCGACGTCTCTACCATCTATCAGGGATATTTCTCGGATGCCAGCCGCATGTTCATGATCGGCCATGTGAGCGAGGAAAGAAGAAAGCTGGTCGAGGAGACGAAGCGCTGTCTTGAGATCGGCATGGAGGCTGCCCAGCCCTGGGCAACCGTAGGCGACATCGGGTATGCGATCTCGAAGTATGCCCACAGCAAGGGCTATACCGTCGTGCGCGAGCTCGGCGGCCATGGTGTCGGCCTGGAGTTTCATGAGGATCCGTTCATCTCGCATATCGGCAAGCGGAACACCGGCATGGTGCTGGTGCCCGGGATGATCTTCACGATCGAGCCGATGATCAATGCCGGCAAGGCCGGTGTCGTCATCGATCCCTATAATGACTGGACGATCTATACGGTTGACGGCCGCGACAGCGCGCAGTGGGAGCATACGATCCTGATCACCGAGACCGGCAGCGAGATTCTGACATACTAGACAGCAGGAGGCAGAGATGGAGCTTGAACTTGAATTCCTGAGACGCCGCCGCAGCATCCGCCGCTATGCAGAGCGCCAGATCAGCGACGAGCAGCTTCATGACCTGGAAGAGATGGCGACACAGGCTGCCAGTGCAATGAATGAGCAGTCATGGTTCTTTGTCGTGATTCAGAAGCCGGATGTCCTGGCAGAGCTTGCCGGGCTGACCGGCATGGATGATCCGTTCTATTCGGCGCCGACGCTGATCGTGGCATTTGCTGCCGAGGATGCGATCGCCGGCACGATTGATACCGCCTTTGCAATGTCCAACATGATGAATGCGGCGGTTGCCGACGGTCTCGGCACCTGCTTCATCTATTCCATGCGGGATGTGTTCAATAACCCGAACTATCCTGAGCTGAAGCGTGCCTGCGGCGTGCCGGAAGGCTATGAGTGCATCGGCTCGCTGGCAGTCGGGTATCCGGCCGAGGAGAGAGAAGCACCCACGGACCGCCGCTGGGATGTCTTTTCCCACATCATCTGAACATGGCGGCGCTCAGCAAGACGCCGGGGAGATTCTATGAACAATACAATCTATGTGACAGGGCACCGACATCCGGATACTGATTCCATCTGCGCCGCCATTGCCTATGCGAATCTGCTGCGACTGCTCGGGAAGGATGCCCAGGCGCTCCGGCAGGGACCGCTGAATGAGGAAACCAAGTTCGTCCTCAAGAAGTTTCATCAGGAGAATCCGCTGCTTCTGACCGATGCCCGCTTTACGCTGGCAGATATCGATCTCGATCAGCCGGCGCTCATCAGCAGGAATGCCACGGTTCATCACGCCTGGCATGAGATGCTGCATACGAAGAACCGCTCGCTGTTTGTCGTTGATGATGCAAAGCGCCTCTGCGGCATCTGCACAACGTCGAATCTGTCCATGGTCCGTCTCGAGGAAGAGGCAGATCTTGCACAGCTGATGGCGACTGCCAGCCTGGAGGACATCGCGCATACGATCGGCGGCCGGGTGCTCGTGACGCCGGAGAAGTTCGAGACCAACGGCACGGTGAGAGTGATCACGCTTGAGGGCAGGGAGGCAACGATCTTCCCGCTGGAAGGCTGCATCGCGATCCTGGCCGGCTCGAGCGATAAGATGGAAATGCTGCTGGAGAGGGGCGTGCACTGCCTGGTCATCACCTGCGGACAGGAAGTCAATGAGCAGGTACAGAAGCTCGCGGCTGAGAAGGATGCGGCGATCGTTGTCACGGACAGCGATACGATGCATACAGCCCAGGTCATCACCGAGTCCTATACAGTGGAGCATGTCATGACCCGCGAGCCGATTACCTTCCATGACACCGAGTATATTGATGATGTTGCTCAGAAGATGACGAAGTCCAGAGTCCGCAGCTATCCGGTGCTCAATGCGGAGAACGACGTGGTAGGAGCGGTATCGCGCTACCATACGCGCAACTATCAGCACCGCAAGCTGATCCTGGTGGACCACAGCGCGGTGAATCAGTCCATTGCCAATCTTGGGGCAGCTGACATCCAGGGCGTTGTCGATCATCATCATGTCGGCGACATCCAGACGGATCACCCGATCAACTACCGCGGCGTCAAGTGCGGCTGCACCTGCACGATCATTGCAGATCTCTACAGCGAGAACGGGCTGTTGCCGGACGCGGACATGAGCGGCCTGCTGGTATCGGCAATCCTGTCGGACACGCTGAACTTCCGCTCGGCAACAACCACCGACAAGGACCGCCTGGCGGCCGCATGGCTGGCAAAGCGGGCGGGCATCGAGGATATCAATGCCTATGCCGCGCAGATGCTGAACAGCTCAGTCGCCCTGAAGGATTCCACGCCGCAGGAAATCCTGAACCGGGATCTCAAGACATACGAGATCGGCAGATTCCATGTGGCAATCGGCCAGACGAACTACAGCCAGATGGCAGATGTGCAGCTGATTCTGCCGGGCTTCCGCGAGGATCTGCAGAAGGAGCAGGAGGAGAAGAAACTCGATCTCATGGTCATGCTGTTCACGCACGTGCTGGGAGAAGGGTCGCTCTTCGTCTTCTATGGGCCGCTGTCTGAGATCATCAGCGATCTGATCGAGACAAAGTTTGATGATCATACCGGATTTGATCCGCATATCATCTCCCGCAAGCAGCAGCTGATGCCGAAACTGTCGGAAATTCTCAAGAATATGTAACGTACAGCCGGCCTGAAGAGACCGGCTTTTCTGTGAAAAGTGATGAAACAATTTACATGATTTGTGAAATAATAATGCATTTCTGGTGTAAACAGCGTGATTTTTTCTTGAAATGATTTTTCCGGAACCTTATACTCTAGGTATATTTTCTGAAAGGGGGAAATATGATGAACAACCTGAAGAAACCTCTCGCCCTGGCAATGGCAGCAGCCATGCTGGCGGGCTGCGGTTCCTCCGCAGGAACAACTGCTTCAACTACAGCAGGCGCAGCAAGTGGCGGCGGTGTCACAGCCACAGTCGCATTCGATGCTGACCTGAACACAATGGATCACGATGTGGCTACAGATGGCAACTCATTCATCATGCAGTCCATGTGCATCTCCGGACTGGTGCAGCTCGATGCTACCGAGCAGCCGCAGCCGGATCTTGCTGAATCCTGGGATGTATCGGATGATGGACTGACCTACACCTTCCATCTGAGAGACGGCATCAAGTGGTCGGACGGCACGCCGGTAACTGCTGCAGACTTCGTCTACGGCTGGCAGCGCCTGGTGGATCCGACGCTCGCTTCCGAATATAACTACATCATGTCTACCGTCAATGTCGAGAATGCAGCCGACATCATCAACGGCGTCAAGGACAAGTCTGAACTGGGCGTCGAGGCTACGGATGACAAGACATTCGTCGTACATCTGACCCAGCCGTGCTCCTTCCTGCTCGGCCTGATGGCATTCCCGAGCTTCTTCCCGCTGAACCAGGCGTTCTTCGAGAAGGAGGGCGATCAGTATGCGCTTTCCACCAGCGACCTGCTCTACTGCGGCCCGTATACCATGACCGACTGGCAGGCTGGCAATGAATACACCTTCACCAAGAATCCGGATTACTGGAATGCTGACAAGGTCACGACGGATACCGTCACCTTCAAGTTCATCCAGGATACGCAGTCTGCTATGCTTGCATACCAGCAGGGCACGATCGATGTCGTGAAACTTGCCGGCGAGCAGGTTGATGCATACAAGGATCAGGAAGGCTTCACGAACCGTCTGCAGGGCTATGCATGGAGAGTTAACTTCAATCTTACCGATGCTACCTGCCAGAACGCTTCTCTGCGTGAGGCTGTCTCCTATGGCATCGATCGTGAATCCATCTGCAGCGACGTCCTGAAGGACGGCTCCATCGCAGCCGGCGGACTCATCCCGACTTCCTTCGCATTCGGACCTGACGGCAAGGATTACCGTGAGACCGCAGGTGCAATCGTCAGCTACGATCCGACCAAGGCTGCTGCTGCCTATGAAAAGGCAAAGGCTGCCAACGGCGGACAGGATATCACGATCGAGCTTCTGTTTGAGGATTCCGAAGCTTCCAAGGCAGTTGCCGAGAACATTCAGTCTGAGCTCCAGACCAATTGCCCGGGCCTGACTGTTACCCTGAACTCCAAGCCTAAGAAGACTCGTCTGCAGCTCATGACCGACAAGCAGTATCAGATGGGCCTCACCCGCTGGGGA
>Ga0070399_1004140_pt1 | contig 12196 bp, 8 predicted proteins | sample BioMet4_FD_61217 | JGI IMG/M metagenome (GOLD analysis project Ga0070399, IMG submission 61217) | Microbial communities from bioreactor (seeded with sewage sludge) at LBNL, California, USA - Biofuel metagenome 4 (version 1) | ecosystem: Engineered > Bioreactor > Anaerobic > Unclassified ... | reverse complement strand
TATATAGTATAACACAGTACCCATAAGGTACGCAACAATTATTTATAAAAATTGACAAAAAAAATGAGCCTTTTCAAGGCTCGCAGGGTTTTTACGCTTATTTAACTGTCAAAGATCCGATCAGTATTCAGCAAGCGCGCCACTTGTGTCCGGATGGGCAGTGGCGCCTTTACTGAATTGAAGTTGTTCAAATGCCAAAAGAGAGGATATAATGGAAAAAGGAATATTTCAAAAAACGGGAATATATAACATAAAGAAATATATGTCGTGTCAGCAGCTTTCGAAAACAAATCATAGAATGTAAACAAACGGATTTGACATGAATGTATTAAAAGAATGGTTAACCTGAAAACTGGAAAGAGGAGGTCATTTCATGAGGAAAATACTGCTGGTCATAGACATGCAGAATGATTTTATAGACGGCTCGCTCGGAACAAAGGAAGCTGCCGGAATCGTTGACAAGGCTGTGTCCGTAATTAATGCTTATCCTTCCCGGGATATCTTTGCAACCCGGGATACCCATTCGGAAAATTACCTCTCGACGGAAGAAGGGGAACATCTTCCTGTGGTTCACTGCATCAGGGGGACCGCCGGGTGGCAGCTGAATCCGAAGGTTCAGGCTGCATTACGGGATGCAGAGATCATTGACAAGCCGTCCTTCGGTTCCGTCGAACTTGCGGAAAAGATGAAAAAGCTCGCCGAAGCCGGACCGATCGGGATCACCATGATCGGTCTTTGTACGGATATCTGTGTTATTTCGAATGCGCTGCTGTTAAAGGCATATATTCCGGAAACGGAAATCAGCGTCATCCGGACATGCTGTGCCGGGGTGACAAAAGAGAGTCATGAAGCAGCCCTTACGGCCATGAAGATGTGCCAGATCAACATCACCGGCTGAATCACAAAATGATCCGCTTTCCGAAAAAGCAATATTGAGTGAAAACCGAAATTCTGTATAATGTAAAGGAAAAGAAAAACAGTGAAACAGATTATGGCAGAGGCAGGAGGCCTCAAAATGCACAAAGAAACAGAATTTGAAAAAAAATCAGAGGAGCTGCTGAATACCGCGTTACAGACAGTGCCTTTTTACCGTGACAACTGGAAACGGTATGATCCCGGAGAAAATCTTCCCATCGGCGAGCGCTTTGCCGCTATGCCCGTGCTGACCAAGGCGGACATGCGGGGCAGCTTCCCGAACGGTCTGGTTCCGGAAGGAACGGATGTGGACCGAGGTCTGCGCGACAACGAGATTGAATACACCTTTACGTCCGGGACTACCGGGGACAAGGTCATCAATCTCTGGAACCAGACCTGGTGGCATGCTTCCGAAATGTCATCGTGGCAGCTGAATCCGCATCTTAAGAAGCTTTCCTATCCGCCGCGTCAGGCGACGCTTGCCAGCTCCCTGAATGTGGGCATCAGCTGCGAGGAGGATCTGCCCATGGATCACCGGATCATGGGAAATCTTCTGTACCTCAATGAAAAGGCGAATATCATCTGCTGGAAGGAATCCCATCTCAAGCGCATGGCGGCGGAGATCAATGAGTACCGGCCGACGGTGCTGGAGGCAAATCCTTCGCTGCTTTCCCGCTGCTGCTGGTACTGGCTCGATCACGGCATTAAGGTTAGTTCTCCGGATGTGATTACGTTCACCTATGAGCTTCCTTCGGAGGTTTCTCTTTCTGCCATCCGCCGCGTATTTCATTCTCCGCTTGTGAGCTCCTACGGGAGCACTGAAACCGGTTTCGTCATGGATACCGATGAGGCAGGTCTCAGTCTTCAGAACCCGGAATACTGCCGCATCGATTTCTTCCCGCTGAAGGAACAGTACGGGGGTCCTTGTCTCGGCCGCATAGCGGTTTCCACCTTCGGGAATCCCTGGGCGTATATCGTGCGGTTCGATGTGGGCGACCTGGTGCGCGTAAAGGAAAACAGCCCCGGCAATTTTGTCGCGGAGACCATCGAGGGCAGGGCTTCCAGCTGCACCTTCGGCACCAGGGGAAATCTGGTGACGACAACCATGGCAGACCGTGCGCTGGCACAGATCCCGGGCATCCGGGATTATGACCTTGTCCAGAACACGGAGAATACCTATGAACTTTCTCTGAAAGGAGCATTTGCGGGGAGGGAAATGCAGACGGTCCGGACAGCAAAGGATATTCTCGCGGATCTGTACGGTAGCGGCGGCAGCTTTGAAGTGCACATGGTAAAGGATCTGCTTCCCGGTCCTGCCGGAAAGTACAGGAGAACGCATACGCGGTTTGAATATGATGACTGGGCTCTGTGCAGGAATGCGCCGGAGCACACTCGTTAAGCGGGGAGCAGGAGATCAATGAGCAGAACTTTTTTTCCCTCCGTGCATCAGACGGAGAAAATCGGAATTATCTGTAATCTGAAGCATTCCGGGGATCATGGCAAAGACAGCGGTGACCCGGAGGCAGAGTACGACAGCATGGAAACGGTACAGGCCATTCAGGCGGCCCTGATCCGTCACGGGCTCTGTACGTGTCTGATCGAACAGGATGAAAGACTCTCCGAAAAGCTGCGGTCGGAAGGTATAACCATGGCCTTCAATATCGCGGAAGGCCGCGGCGGACGCGGCAGGGAAGCACAGGTGCCGGCGCTTCTGGAATATCTGAATATCCCCTACACCGGTTCGGATCCTGTGGCACTGGGAATATCTCTGGATAAAAATCTTACAAAAACGCTCGCCGCGGCAGCGGGCGTACGGGTGCCGTTTTCGGTCCTGCTTCAAAACGGTACCGATGATCTTCCATCCGATATTCCGTATCCGGTGATTGTAAAGCCCAATGCGGAGGGCTCCGGGAAAGGTTTATCGGAAAACTGCGTTGCCGAAAACAGGGAAGAGCTCCTGGAAATCCTTCAGAAGGAAGGTCCGAATTATCCGGAAGGACTGCTGGCCGAACAGTACCTCGGCGGCCGGGAATTTACGGTTGCCATGATCGGAAACGGAAAAAATCTGCAGGCATTTTCACCGATGGAAATCATTTACCGGCACAATACGCAGCGTTCCTTTCAGGTTTATTCCTATCGGATCAAGTGTGATTACAGGAAGTATGTCGATTATCGGTGCCCTGCCGTTCTGACGCCGGAGGAAGAGCGGGAGATGACGGAGAGCGCGAAAAAGATATTTCGTTCGCTGGGCTGCCGCGATGTTGCAAGAGCGGACTTCCGCATGGACGCTGAAGGGCGGATCTGTTTTCTGGAAATCAATCCGCTTCCCGGACTTGCTCCGGGCTACAGCGATCTGCCGATGATTACGGCTTCCGCAGGCATGGACTATGACGATACGGTATATTCGATTTATCAGGCGGCAGCCGGGAGACTGGGCATGTACAGGATAACGGCGCCGGACGGGGAAAAAACCGCCGGAGAAGTTTCTGCTGCCGACTGGAATGACTGGCACTGGCAGTTCAGAAACCGCATCCGCAGCTCGGAGGAACTTTCGCAGAAACTTCCTCTGTGCACGCAGGAGAAACATGAAATCGATGAGGTCTGCCGAAGCTTCCGCATGGCGGTCACGCCGTACTATCTTTCGCTGATTGATCCGGAAGATCCGCATGATCCCATCCGCAGAATGTGCATCCCCTCCATTCAGGAGACGGTCCCCTGCGCGGATGACCGCGTGGACCCGCTGAACGAGGATGCCGACAGTCCTGTCCCGCATATTGTGCACCGCTATCCGGACCGTGTGCTTTTTCTGGTGACGATGGAATGCTCGGAGTACTGCCGGTTCTGTACCAGGAGGAGGATTGTCGGAGAAGAGGACCGTGCCATTTCCGATCGTGAAATGGAGGCAGCCGTCGGCTATATCCGCGATCATGCGGAAATCCGTGACGTTCTGATCTCCGGCGGAGATCCTCTGACGCTCTCGACGGAGAGACTGGAAACGATCATCTGTGCCTTGCGGAAAATCCCGCATGTGGAAATCATCCGCATCGGCACGAGAATACCGGTTGTCATGCCCATGCGGATTACTTCAGAGCTGTTGGACATGCTGAAAAAATACCAGCCGGTCTGGATCAACACGCACTTCAATCACCCGAATGAGATTACGCCGGAGAGTGCGGCTGCCTGCCGCAGGATTGCGGATGCGGGCATACCCGTCGGGAACCAGACGGTCCTTCTGAAGAGTGTGAACGATGATCTGGAGACCATGCGGGAACTGATGAAGAGGCTGGTCCGAAACCGTGTGCGCCCGTATTACCTGTATCAGTGCGATCTCTCCCGGGGCATTTCCCATTTCCGGACACCGGTGGAAAAGGGAATAGAAATCATTCACGGACTGCAGGGCTTCATGACCGGTTTCGCCGTTCCGAAATTTGTCATTGACTGTCCCGGCGGCGGAGGCAAGGTACCCGTCGATTACAACTATGTCAGAAGCTGCGGCGGGAATGAGTACGTGCTGGAAAATTATGCGGGAAAAATTTATGTCTATCCGCAGCCGAAGGAGGAAGGATAAACGGTGAGAAAAAAGATTTTTCTTCTGGCCGGAGGGCCGGGCAGCGACGGACGGAAGACCGCTGCGCAGCTGAAGACGGCGCTTCATGAGAGCGGGAGTACTTCCCCGTCGGTGGCCTATATCGGAACGGCGAGCGGTGATGACCGCAGCTTCATGAAATGGTTTGAACGTCCTCTGAAAGCGGCAGGAGCTTCTGAAGTTCGCATGGTGCCGTTGGCAGGACGGAAGGCTGACCGCGCGGCGGCCGGAGAAATCCTGAAGAATGCCGATGTGATTTTCATTTCCGGAGGCGAAGTGGAGGACGGCATGAACGGTCTGGACGCTGCAATGCGCGGACTCCTTAAGAAGCTTCTGGAAGAGGGAAAACTTTTCATCGGATTATCCGCAGGTTCGATCATGATGTGCCGTGCCTGGCCGCACTGGGATGATGAAGATCATCATCCGGAGGATGCCGAGCTGTTCGACTGTCTGGGATTTACGTCCGAGATTTTTGATACACACGCGGAGGACGAGGGCTGGCCGGAGCTGAAAAAGGCTGTGACACTGGAGCCGGAAGGCTTTACGGGATACGGAATTCCCGGCGGGGAGATGGCGGTGATCGATGAAAATGGCATCCTGGTACCGAATAAAAATCTTGTGCGGGTCGAAAACCGGAACGGCCTTCCGGTTATCATGTCCGGGACTCCGGAGAACTCGTGTTCATGACATTTAAATTGAGCGGTACGTGAACAATGCCGCAGTAAAGTAATATTCCGCATGGCGGTTGTATTTATTTCGATCATGCAATAAAATAATTATAGTGTCAAAGTCATGCCACACGCCATGCCTGCATGGCAGCGGGGCGTTTCGCAGGTACTTTTGACACCCACAGCATAAAATTAATATAGGCAAAACCGGAGAAATCCGGCGACGCAAAACTGCTCAGGACCTGTACCGAAAGGATGGTAGCCAGTTGCTTTTTAATCCCTGCGGGCATGGCGGGGATTTTTTATATAATCGGAAAGTGCGTCCTGTTATTTAAAAAACGCTCTGTTTATGATCGCACTCCGGCGGAGAGGAAGATGTCGCGTACGCGACCCGCCGGAGGCGGAGCATCTCACAAGTGAGATGCTTTCTAATTCAGCCTGACAGTTCCGGATGAAGATCGTACTTACTAAAATTATGAGGATGAAAAGGAGCGGTATGAGAAGAAATATAAAAGCCGGAAGGATTACTGCATTGCTCCTGATCATTGTCCTGATAATGGGAATCTGTCCTGCGCCCGTCCAGGCGGAAGAGCAAAATGCGAAGCAGAAAATTAAAGTGGCCGTACTCAATCACACGACCTATGCCGACCAGGATGAAAACGGAGTATGGAGAGGCATGGATATCGAGAGCATGATCTGCATTTCCCAGAAGGCAGGTTTCGATGTTGAATTCATTGACTCCAACTCCGATCCGGATTTTCTCGGTAATCTGAACAACGGAACCTATGATATCGTGGCAGATGTGGCAATCACTCCGGAGCGGGAAAAGCAGTTTCTGTTCACCGATGAGACGATAGGAACGAACAACAGCACGCTTCTCATAAGAGCGGATGACAACCGCTGGGAATACGGCGACATCGACCAGATTGCCGGCATGAAGATCGGGGTGCTGTCGACCTATGCGAACAATGCGGATTTCCGTTCATGGTGTGCGAAGCATGATATCTCTCCCCAGATCACGGAGTATAAGACTTTTACAGATATGACAGCGGCCCTGCAGGGCAGTGAAATCGACGGCGGAGTGTACAGTACCATCGGCGGAGAAGATTATATTAAGCAGTTCCGCACGATCTTAAAGTTCCTCCAGGAACCGTACGCTTTTGCGTTTCGGAAAGATGATGTCGAGCTGAAGAACAAGGTAGATGCCGCTGTCGCGCAGATCCTGTCAGGCAATGCCGGATACTTCACTGATCTGAAAATAAAATATGAAACGCAGTACAGAAGCAATATTCTTCCGCTTTCCTCTCCCGAGGAGAAGTATGTTGCTGATAATCCGGTGATGCGGGTTGCAGTCGTCGACAATGAAATGCCTTTTTTCAAAAAGAATGCTGACGGTTCGGTCAGAGGTATCATTCCGGATTATTATGAGCGGCTTGCCGGATGGACAGGACTGAAATTCAGCTTTTCCGCTTATGCCTCCTATGATGAAGCGATGGAGTCTGTCCGGAAACACGAGGCGGATATCCTCGGTATTTACCGCAACGGGATAATCAGCGCCTATCAAAACGGATTATCATTGACGGACAGCATTTCCGGAATCAGCTGCATCCTCCTGACGAATCCGGGTGCGGATCTTTCCGGGCTGAAAAAGATCGCAGTTACGGATACGACTGCCAAAGCACTGATGCCGGGCATCAGCAGGATGTTTCCGGATTCCGCCGTAACGGAATATGCCAATGCGCAGGACTGTTTCAATGCCGTCAAAAACGGAAATGCGGATGCAGAACTTGCCGGAATTTACAACACGACATGGATGACCAATCAGGTCATCTCCACTTCCTATAACATCATTCCGATATCCGGGCTCAGTTATGATCTGTGCGCCGCCGTCCGGGAAGACAATCAGATTCTCTGTTCCATCATGAACAAAGGCATTGCCGCTACCAAAGGTGATTTTACCGGAATTGCCACGAAGGATACCATGCCGCAGAATGATCTGAGCGCGACGATTTCCAGAATTCCGCCGGTCATTACCGTTTCGATTGTCTGTGTGCTTCTGGCACTGGTCATCGGCCTTCTCCAGGCCATCGTTCTGCTCAGAAAGAGGCAAAGAGAACGTACCGCCGTACTGGCAGCGCAGGCCGAGACAGAAAAGCAGAAGGTCCTGCTGGCGGAAATTGAAAAGAACGCGGAAGACCGCAACCGGTTTTTTGCCAATATCAGTCATGACATGCGCACGCCGCTGAACGCCGTTCTCGGTTTTGCTTCACTGGCGCAAAAGGACAACATAACGGAGGAAACCAGAAAAGAATACATTTCCAAAATTCAGATTTCCGGCAGTCTCCTGCTGGAACTGATCAACGACACACTGACTCTCTCCAAGGCAAACAGCGGGAAACTGGAGCTGAACCTGGAACCGGTCCGGGCGAAGGAGCTTTTTGAATCAATCATCGTTCCTATCCGTCAGGCAGCTGAAAAAAGGAAGGTTTCGTTTACGTCGGATACATCCGGCGTTACAGACCGCGTCATTATGGCTGACAGGCTGAAGCTGCAGAAGATTCTGCTGAATCTGCTTTCAAATGCCGTCAAATTCACACCGGAAGGCGGACATGTGTGCGTAAAGTTCAGCAATGAGCTGCAGAAGGACGCTGTCCTGGATTCCGTCATAAAAGTAAGCGATGACGGAATCGGAATGTCCCCGGAATTCATTCCGCATATTTTCGAACCTTTCACGCAGGAAAAGCAGCCCGGTTATGAATCGGTCGGAACAGGTCTCGGACTTTCCATCGTGAAGCAGCTGGTGGATCTGATGGGCGGAACCATCCGGGTTGAAAGCGAAAAAGGGAAGGGTACGACATTTACAATCCGGCTTCATTTTGAGGAAGCGGGTGCGGGAACCGATGCAAAAAGAAGAGCAGCCCTTTCGCTGAACGGAAATCTGTCTGGCCGGAAGGTGCTTCTCTGCGAAGACAATGCACTGAACCGTGAAATTTCCACAGCTCTGCTGAAAGATAAAAATATGACTGTTGACACGGCGGAAAACGGAAAAGAGGGTGTTCGGAAATTCCTGGACAGCGCCCCCGGAACCTACGATGCTGTCCTGATGGATATCAGAATGCCGGTCATGAGCGGGATTGAAGCGGCGAAACAGATCCGTCTTTCAGACCGGGCGGATGCGAAGTCCGTTCCGATTATTGCCATGACGGCGGACACATTCTCGGATGACATTCAGAAGTGTATGGATGCGGGGATGAATGCCCATCTGGCAAAACCGGTCTATCCGGAACAGCTGTATGAAACACTGCAGTCCTTAATCGGTCCGGAAAACCGGTAAGCTGCGTTTAAAATCTTATGCAGTCAGATCGTTTTCAGAAAATCGGAAATAAAACTCAGTGCTGTACCTGATGCAATTGCTTCTTCCTTCCGGATGCAGGGTACCAGAAAATCTCCGGTTTTATCAAAGGGGTTGTACTGCATCACGCGCTTTTTCAAATCCGGCAGGTAAGTATCGATATACGCTCCCACATACCCGCCCAGTATAATCTGACAGTCAAAGAGCATGCGGATCATGTTAATGGCAAAAGCCAGATGGTCGAGATATTCGCTCCAGACTTTTTCTGCTTTTTCATCTCCGCATTTCAGCAGACGGAAAAATTCTTCCAGTTTACCTCCCGCAGTATCGCTGAGCACGGACGAAGCACAGTATGCATCCATGCATCCGTACTGTCCGCAGTAGCAGGTTTTTCCTCCCGGAACAATCTGAAGATGTCCGATTTCACCGCTCCGGAAATCCTCACCGTCATAAACCTGATGATTGATAATGATGGAACCGCCGATGTTGGAACTGAGCATGATATAAAATGCATTGGCGATTTTTCCGTTTGCCCACATTTCCGCAAGACCCGCAGCATTGGCATCGTTGAAAAGCAGTGTCGGGAAAGGAATATAACGGGAAAACTCCTCAAGACCGACATCGTTCAGGTCGAGTATTTTTCCGTAGGTAATGCGGTTATTATCCGGGGTTACGAGACCGGGGACACCGATTCCCACGCCAAGTATTCTGGAAGCATCGATCCCTGCGGACTTAACGGCCGTGTCGACCATGGAACCCAAATATCTGTAATAGGTGTCCGAGCGTTCGAAAAGTCTGCGGATGCGTATTTTATAACGGATATTACCCTGCAGATCGACTACGGCGGCAGCAATGTGATGCTTGTTGATTTCAAGACCGATTGCGAGTCTGGCATCCGGGACAATGGAATAGGTGATGGCGTGTCTTCCGCCCGTTTCGTCATTTTTGCCGGCTGTCTCAATCAATCCTTCCCCGATCAGTTCGTTGATATCCTGCGTTACCGTGGGGAGAGAAAGCCGAAGAGCATAGGCAATATCCTGCCGGGAAAGCGATGCATGACTGTACATGTAGTGATAAATATTGGAACGATTCGCCGCCGATACGGCATTTTTTGTTGTCTTTTTCTTATCCATCTGTTGACTCCGGTTTTATAAAATTATTTTACATAATATATTTATTATAAAAGATGTACGAGATGCTTTCAAGTGATATCTGGAGGAATCAGTCTGAATTTTATATTGACAAGCCGATATTTTTGTGTATATTCTATTATTAAAGTTAATTTACAAAATAAATATATAAAAACAATTTCATAACAGGAGGAAATTATGTCGTTACCGGATAGTATGAAAGCTCTCGTGGCGTATGGAAAAGGTGATTACAGGCTGGAAAAGTCATATCCGACACCTGTCTGCGGGCCTGAAGATATCATTATCAGAACCGAAGCCTGCGGTATTTGCGCGGGAGATCTGAAATGCATGCATGGAGCCGAGCGCTTCTGGGGAAACGAAAGTTCTCCTTCCTACGTAAAGCCGCCTTTTATTCCCGGCCATGAGTTTTTCGGACGGATTGCGGAAATCGGGGAAAATGTCACGGGATACAAAATCGGAGACCGGATTACAGCGGATCAGATTTTACCCTGCGGGAAATGCAGATTCTGCAAAAGCGGGAAATACTGGATGTGCCAGCCGCATGCCATTTTCGGATTTCAGAAAGAGAATAACGGAGGAATGGCGGAATATGTCCGCTATCCCGCGAACGCAGTTCTTCACAGAGTGCCGGACAATATGAAAATAGAAGATGCACTTTTAATTGAACCGTATTCCTGTTCGAAACACTGTGTGGACCGGGCGCAAATCCGCAACGAGGATATTGTGGTGATATCCGGAATGGGTACACTCGGTTTCGGAATGCTGACCTATGCCAGAATGCAGAATCCGGAAAAACTGATTGCGCTTGATATGCAGGATGGGAGACTGGCAAAGGCGAAGGAGTTCGGCGCGGATATTGTGATGAATCCTGGAAAGTGCGATGTGGTTAAGGAAATCCGCGATATGACGGATGGGTATGGCTGCGACATTTACATTGAGGCGACAGGACATCCGTCAAGTGTTTTACAGGGACTGAAAATGATCCGCAAACTGGGAAGATTTGTTGAATTCAGCGTATTCGGAGAAGCAACGACCGTTGACTGGTCCGTAATCGGAGACGAAAAAGAACTGGATATCCTGGGCTCCCATCTTTCGCCGTATTGTTATCCGTTTGTAATAGAACATATCATGAGCGGCGATCTGAAAACAAACGGAGTTGTTTCATCCATGTTTAAGCTGGATGACTGGGAAGAGGCGTTTGACAAGGCGTCCGGGAAATACGGGGATTTTAAAGTGGCATTTCAATTTTAAATATATTTTATAACAGGAGAGAAACACCAATCCACAGCATCTTCAACAGCATAGCTCATTACCCGGAACAGGTAAAGAAAGCTATGACTATATAAAACAAGGAGAAATATTATGAGAAGGAAACTGGCAGTAGTGATGGCATCGGTTATGGCAGTAATGATGTTTACAGCATGCGGCGGCTCTTCGACCACCGCGACCACGAAGGCGGCAGCGGTAACCACGAAAGCGGCAGCTGCGGCAACCACGAAAGCAGCATCGGCGGCAGCCACCACGAAGGCGGCATCGGCAGCGACCACAAAAGCGGCGGCAGCGGGGACCACGGCCAAGGGCGGCAGCGGCGGACAGGTTACGCTGAACCTGATCTGGTGGGGCAATCAGACCAGAAACGATGTCACGAAGAAAGCCTGCGATCTCTATATGCAGAAAAACCCGAACGTAAAGATCAACGTTGAGTTTACCGACTGGTCCGGTTACTGGGACAAGCTTTCGGCAATGGCGGCCGGCGGAAATCTTCCGGACATCATCCAGCAGGACTATGCCTATATTACGCAGTGGCAGAAAAATAATCAGCTTGCCGATCTGACACCGTATATTGAAGACAAGACAATCGACACCGGCAAGATCAGCAAGAGCGTCATCGACAGCGGATCGATCAACGGAAAGTGCTATGCGATCAGCCTCGGAAGCAATGCTCCCTGCATGGTTTATGACAAGACAATTACCAGTGAGGCGGGAGTTACCATTCCGGATCAGATGAAAACGGATGAATTTTTCAAGGTATCGAAAACAATTTTCGACAAGACGAAAGTCAGCACCTATCTGCAGGATGACTGCACCATGCTTCAGATGATGGCAAGATGCACCGGCAACGATGTATATGAGGATATCAAGGCGGGAAAGGATACTTCCGTGAAACGTTTCTTCCAGTATCAGGATGATTTTGCCAAATCCGATTTTGCGATTAATGCAGACAAACTGGCTGAAAAGAATCCGGATGTTGTGGAAACAAAACCGATCATCGACAAGACATCCTGGAACGATTTCGCATTTTCAAATCAGTTTATTGCCATTTCCAAGGCTTCCGGACGTGAGCTGGCAATGACCATGTTCCCGCAGCCGACCGACGGAGACAAGCAGATCACATATCTGAAGCCGAGTATGTTTTTCTCAATCGCAGAAACTTCCGCACATAAAAAGGAAGCGGCTGAATTTATCAACTGGTTCACAAATGACAAAGACTGCAACCTGATCTTAATGGGTGAAAGAGGAATCC
>Ga0070399_1004125_pt1 | contig 12244 bp, 9 predicted proteins | sample BioMet4_FD_61217 | JGI IMG/M metagenome (GOLD analysis project Ga0070399, IMG submission 61217) | Microbial communities from bioreactor (seeded with sewage sludge) at LBNL, California, USA - Biofuel metagenome 4 (version 1) | ecosystem: Engineered > Bioreactor > Anaerobic > Unclassified ... | reverse complement strand
CTCTCTTCTCTCGAAGAATTGAATGATACAGAGCGTGCTTTAGTGCTTAGTGCAGCTGACGCAACGAAGAACGCATACGCCAAATATAGTCGTTTCTATGTGGGAGCAGCTGCTCGTCTTGCTGACGGTAAGGTGTTTATCGGTGCTAATCAGGAGAATGCTGCATTCCCGTCAGGTCTATGTGCTGAGCGCACAGCAATCTTTGCTGCGCAGGCAAATTGCCCAGACCAACCAGTAGAGATGCTTGCCATTGCTGCGCGCAACGACATAGGGTTATTGGAACAGCCTGTAACTCCATGCGGAGCATGTCGGCAAGTCATCTTAGAAATAGAGGATCGATATCGGCAACCCATAGAAATCTTGCTCTATGGACGGGTGGGAGTTTACAAGATTAAAAGTATAAAGGATTTGCTTCCACTATCTTTTGTGGATGCAAATATGAGATAAGGCTTATATTTCAGTTCCTTATTAGATAATGGATGGTATTGCCGGGTTTCTTTTAATCATGAAGAATCCCAATCGGTGCGTAACGCCTTTACGTCCGAGAGACTTTAACATGTAGTATCCTTCCGGTATGCTCGAAACATCCAAGGTTTTGCCTCGATAGGCCTTTGTTGCCACCAAACTACCCAGTATGGTTTCGATGATGACTAAATCAGCATCTAATTGCGGATTCTTTTTAGGTAGCGTCAGGCTATGGCCATCACATTTTAGCAAGGGGATATCTATGCGTTGGCTTTGTTTCAACTCGTGACTTTGTACAGCGTTACTTTCGTTTCCATATTCGTCCATACCCGTTATGGCAAAGTATCTCCCCTCTGTGGGTATTGCTATTGAACTTTTTTCTCTCCGAATAGCCAATAGGTTTTCCGGATTCTTTGTATCTACGGGCCAAGTGTTACTACTATAAATATTATAGTAGGGAGTAGTGCCTGTCCATGCAATCCCATTCTTTTGAACTTTGATGTCTGTGGGATGGAATGGTGTTTTGTTATTCATCCATGTCATTGCTGGTACCAAGGCGAGGTTACGATTGAACCTGCATGTGAAGTCATAAATACCTTGTACGTTGTCAGTGAAGAACTTTCCGCGGAAGAAAGTTTGTCCCAAACCATACTCTCTCAACACCTGCATCTCGCGCGTTACATCGCTAAGGTGCCAGTTTCCTTCCTTCGGATCTAGGAAATAGATACCTAATCCAGGTGCCACCATACGTCCTTGGCTCTGTTCTGCCCAGTCAATGGCAAATGGAAAGAACTGGTCATCACGGAAGTACATCATGGGATAGAGTTGATCCATGTATCCGTTTCGCATCCATCCTTGTGCATCCTGACACACCTTCGTGTATGCATTCCAACCGTGACTCCAATATCTAGACAGGTCGTCAAACTTCCCAACTGGTGAGCAACTCATCTTAACCCATGGTTTCAAAGCCTTTACTCGTTGACTTACTGCACGAACTATACCAGTAATATAGTCTCTTCCTCGTTCCCGAGATACTTTGATGGTCCATGTTTCTGGATAGCGTATATAGTCCAGATGAATGCCATCTACGTTGTAGTTTCGTGTGATTTCCTCGCAGATATCAGCGATATAGTTGGCCGTTCCAATGTTTTCAGGGTTGAGGTATCCCTCTTGACCGATACGAACAACTAAATTAGAATGTGTTTTACGAAGGTTTTTCACACCGGCTTGCGTCCATTTTCCAATAGGAATGGACACAACCCACGCATGCAACTCCATACCACGTTTGTGGCATTCATCGATGGCGAACTGCAAAGCATCGTACCCCGGTGACCGTCCTGGTATTCCAGAGAGGCATCCATCCCAAGGTTCGTATTGCGAAGGATATATCATCGTGCCGCGAATACGCGTTTGAAGTAATACCGTATTGATGCCAGCGCGTTGATATTGATCGAGAATACTGCGCAATTCTTCCTGCTGACGTTCTATGCCAGACGCATTTCGGGCATAGTTGTGGGGCCAATCAAGCCCGCCGATGGTGGTGAGCCAAATTGCACGCACTTCACGTTTTGGCGAGGTGAAGGCTTGTGCGTAAATGCTTATGCAAAGAAAAAGAATATATAGTGTGCCCAGAAGACGCTTGCCCATTTCATTATTATTTGCAGACAAAGATAGTCATTATTCTTTGTTATCCGCCCAAACTTGAAATGAAAAATACTTTGCTGGGTATGTAGCTTGGTATTATTGCGAGAGCTTAAGGAATATACAACCTATGAGAATTAAAAGAAGAAATGGACTCCATAAGCCAATAGGGCATAGCGTAGTCCTTTTCCAATGGTTATACTGATCAATGTGAGAATCACGTTTGACTTCATCAAACCAAGAACAATGGTGAGAGGATCACCAATGACAGGGATAAAGGAGAAAAATCCCATTAATGCACCGCGCCCATTTAAGAATTTTTGAGCCTTATCCAACTTATCTTTCTTAACGCCGAGATACTTTTCTATCCACTCGATACGACCGAGACTACCAATGAAATAGTTGAACATGGACCCAAGCACATTACCAACAGTGGCATAGACGACGAGTGCAACGGGGTGCAAACCGGCGGCTTGTAGTCCTAAAAGAATAGCCTCACTGCTGAAGGGTAGGATACTTCCAGCTAAGAAAGCGGAAATAAGCATCCCCCAATAGCCATAGTTTAGGAGAAGATCGGTGATGGAATCCATAGATTATAAACGGTGATGAGCAATGCCAAAGCAATGATTATGAAGAAACAAATGTTAGACACTTTGGTATGGGAAAGCGCCAAATAGTGTCCAATAATTGGAGCAGTGATTAAGATATTCATTGCTAACAGAACGTCGAAATGCTGTGGTTGTAGTACAATGAAGACGAAACAGCAGGCATCGAGGATTATCAAGATTTCGTAAATCATGCGTGTTCGAATCTTGTCCAGATAGCTATAAATCCAGAAGTGAACACTTCCGATAATGGCTAAAAGCAGAATAAAAGCTCCCGTAATGAGACGGTGTTCGTCTAAAATCGATAGATCGAAGACTGGGCCTAATTGTGCTAATTCTATGAAATGTCGAGGTAAGAAGTCAAGGTCGTTAGTGAAAAACATATAAGCTCCGACGAACCAATAGGGTGCTATGACTCCAAGGATGGACGCAAAGAATGTTCTTGCACTGAAAGCCAATACATTTGTGGCCATGAGAATCCACAATATAGGCATGAAGAAGAGTACTTGCACGAAGACGATACTGGTAATGCCTAAGGAACAAAATGCGTAGAACACCCATCCCGTAGCTGACGAATTCTGATAAGCTCTAAATAAAAAAAGAAAAAAACAAATGACAGTAAGCTGTGTGACGGCTACCTTGTTTGACGGCAGGAGAAATATTGCCATCAGTGTCATTATTAAGAACGATGATGAGACCGTGCGACTATAGATGCGAATAAGGGAATTGGCATTGTTCAGCTCAGCAATCATCAGAGTGGAGACAGCAAGTAGTATGATTTGAAGCCAAAGTTGTTGGGTTACAACACCTTCCGCCAAACAAACTATCGCAGCATAGATGGCTACAGTGGGTAACATCCATCGCGATCGTGCTATGCGTGTCTGAGGATATGTCATCTTATTAATCTGCAGTCTCCCTTATCAAGAAGAAATGATGAAGAAGCCCACAAAGGTGGACTTCTTTATTGTTTATAAATCTTTACCGATGTCTCGTCGAAAGTTCTTCCCAAAGAATTTGATTTTCTTTGCCTCAGTGAAGCACTTTTCAAGAGCATCCTCTTTGTTCTCGCCGTATGATGAAACAGCCATTACTCGACCGCCATTGGTCACTAATTGCCCATCTTTCAAAGCAGTGCCCGAATGGAAGACGATGCTCCCTTGTACCTCTTCCTGCCCAAGTATGTGGTAGCCTTTAGTGTAAGCCCCAGGGTAACCACCGCTAACGAGCATCACACAGACAGCGGCACGTGAATCGAATTCAATGGCCCGCTTATCCAGATCTCCATTTGCCACACCTTCAAAAAGATCGACAATGTCACTCTTCAGTCTTAGCATCACTGATTCAGTCTCAGGGTCTCCCATGCGACAGTTATACTCGATGACCATCGGATTACCATCAACATTGATGAGCCCGAAGAAGATGAAGCCCTTATAGTCGATGCCTTCGGCAGCTAATCCATCGACGGTAGGACGGATGATGGTGTTTTCAACCTTGTTCATCCATTCCTTAGTGGCAAAAGGAACTGGAGATACACTTCCCATACCACCGGTGTTTAGCCCTGTATCGTGTTCACCAATGCGCTTATAATCCTTAGCCTCAGGCAAAATCTGATAGTGTTTGCCATCTGTCAACACAAAGACAGAACACTCTATGCCTGAAAGGAACTCTTCGATGACAACCTTGGCTGAGGCTTTGCCGAACATGCCGGCAAGCATCTCTGTAAATTCCTTCTTTGCCTCTTCCAATGTCGGAACAATGAGAACGCCCTTGCCTGCAGCCAGTCCATCAGCCTTGAGCACATAGGGAGGACGAAGAGTTTCAAGGAACTTGAGCCCTTCCTCAACGGACGTTCCATCAAATGTCTGGTAAGCTGCAGTTGGGATATTATGGCGTTGCATGAATCCCTTAGCAAAATCTTTGCTGCCCTCCAGCTCAGCTCCAAGTTTGCTTGGGCCGATGACCGTTACATTCACTGTACGTGAATCGCTCTTAAAGACGTCATAGATACCATTGACCAATGGGTCTTCTGGTCCTACAACCATCATATCGATGTTTTCGTTGACAGCAAAATCCTTAAGCTTGTCAAACTCGTTTACACCGATGTTTACATTCTCGCCTAATGCCGAAGTGCCGGGATTGCCTGGAGCGATGAAGAGCTTTTTACACTGCTTGCTTTGTGCAATCTTCCATGCTAAGGCATGTTCGCGGCCACCACTGCCTAAAAGTAATATCTTCATCTTATTCAGTTTTAGGGTTAAACAATGATCTTTTTATTTCAGATAGTCGTCAAAATACTGTGAAATCCGTTCGTGCAGGTGAGTTGATTGATGCCCTCTCATATTGTGAGGCTCACCTGGATAAACGAAGAAGTCGGGTTGAGTGCCTACCAGAATGCACTCTTTGATGAATGTGAGACAATGTTGAGGTACAACAGTCACATCATTATAACCAGTGATTATCTGTAACTTTCCTTTCAGATCCTTAGCCTTTGGGAGCAAACTCGACTGAGCATAGCCCTCAGGATTGGACCGTGGAGTATCCATGTATCTTTCACCATACATGACCTCATACCACCTCCAATCGATTACCGGACCACCGGCTACACCTACTTTGAAAACCTCTGGGTGAGTTGTCATCATGTTGATCGTCATGAAGCCACCAAAACTCCAACCATGTACCCCCATGCGGTTGGCATCTACATAGGGTAGACCCTGGAGAAATTTCACTCCTTCCATTTGGTCCTTAACCTCGTTATCGCCAAGATGACGGAAGGTTACCTGCTCGAAATCTTTTCCTCTGTTCTCGCTTCCACGGTTGTCAAGGATGAATAGCAGATAGCCTTTTTGTGCCATGTAGGTCTCCCAAGAGCGACTACCCCAATGCCATCTAGCATCTACGTTGTGCGCATGAGGGCCTCCATAGACATATATTATGGTTGGATATTTCTTGTTTTTATCAAAGCCGATTGGCAGCACCATACGATAATAAAGGTCGGTTGCGCCATCGGCAGCCTTGATAGTGCCACACTGATACTCTGGGATCTTGTAACCTTTCCATGGATCTTCGGCGGTGAAATAGCGTTTTGACTTGTTTTTAGAACTAACGATTGAGATGTTACGAGGAACGTCCGGTGCCGTATAATTATCTAGGAGATATTGTCCAGAAGTGCTGATGGTGCCAAAATGATAGCCCGTTCCACTCTCATCTATGAGCGTACGCTTACCTGTTTTTAAGTTTACCGTAAACAGATTACGCTGTAAAGGATTCAGTTCATTGCTAGCAATGATGATGCTATGTTGTATCTTATCAAAACCGAGTACATCCATAACAACCCATTTCCCCTTGGTAATTTGCTGCAATTGATGCCCATCCTTATCGAATAGGTAGATGTGATTATAGCCGTCTTTCTGGCTTTGCATGATAAATTTAGAGCCGTCCCAAGGTATAAACAGAATGGGGTGGAGGGGCTCCACATATTTATCGTCAGTCTCACGATATAGCTCTGCAATCTTATCGCCTGTTGTAGCGTCATAGCTTACAAGCCTGCAATCGTTTTGGTCACGGTTCAGTTCAAAGAGATAAACGGTCTTAGAATCAGGACTCCAAGCAGGATTGGTGAAGTATCGGTCGGTCGGATCACCAGCTTTCAGGTAGATAGTCTTACCTGAACGTAGGTCATATACACCGATAGTCACCTTGTGCATGGCCTCACCAGCCATGGGGTATTTGTCTGGCGTGGACTTGGCGATACGGCTTTCATTCTCGCTTGGTTTCCAGTCTGCATCAGGGATATCCACCTGAGGATAGTCGCTGACCATACTCTGATCCATTCTCGTAAAGACAAGCCGTTGTCCGTCAGGGCTCCAAAAAGAGCCTTTGGTATACCCGAATTCATCACGATGGACGCTTTGTCCATACACGATATCGCGTGAGGCATCTGTGGAGAGCTGTGTGTCGTTGCCTGATGCATCACGGACGAAAAGGTTGTTATCTTTAGGACTTTGATAAACCATTGCCCGCGAAACTGAGTTCCATTCCAGTGCATTGGCTGTGTTCTGAGACCATTCGATTTTTTGAGTCTTGAAGTTTAATAGCACTCTTTTGTCTTTGGCTTGAATCATCACCAAAGGCTTATCGGGGTAAGGAAACCCAATATAATAGAGTGAGCGTAGCTTGTTATCGTCACTGTTTCCAAGCCATTTATTAGCCTGTTCTAGTGTGAAAAGCACCTTCTCCTTGCCTGTTTTCTTGTTGACTAAGTAGCATTGTTCCATGTCCAAGCGCACCAACTCATCGCCCCACCATGTGGTAAAGCGATTCTTGGCGGTCATGTTGTGATAATTATTCCCGCCATAGTTGAGGTCTTCAAGCGTAAATTGCTTTAGTGCCTCTTGTGCTTGGGTCGTCGTCGTACCACCCATGATGCTTGCTATAGCCATCATTGCTACTACAATCCAATTAATCTTCATTGTCCACAGAATGTTTTTTTCAGTCCATCGGTTTCTTTCCACCACGTCTGTCGTTTCCTTTGAAACCATTGTTGTGGCGAGGGCGGAAGCTATCGTCCTTATGACGTGGACGGAATTCACTGTGGTCATCACGACCAAATCTTCTGTCACCTCTGTCTTCACGACGTCCTTCCTTAAAGTCACGTCTACCGACGCTAGGCTCTTTACGGCTTAAGCTATGGAATTGGAACGAGCGAATGTCGGCATCTTCATTAGCTACCTCTGCTTCCAGGCGTTCCTTGAAATCGCGGTTCTTCTTGAAGCGGTTTTTCTGCGCCATTTCGCGCTTTTCCTCTTCGGTTTTAACAGTGCCACCTTCTTGACGGAAATCTCTCATCCTACCGTCAAACAGAGTGTACTTGCGGAACTCGCATTCCAAGCTGCCATTATATAAAGGTATCTTAATGCTTGGCTTTAGGCCAATCTGTTCAAAGCATTCCTCGCGGTAACTAAGTATCCAAGCCTCATTGCCACCAAACTCATGCTTGAGTCTTTCGCCAATCATCTTGTAAGTGCCGAGAAGGTTTGGAGTCGAAATACGTTCGCCATAGGGTGGGTTCATCACCATCATACCCTTATCTTGAGGCTTCCTGAAGTTTTTGAAGTCTTGACACTCAATGCTGATCTCATTGCTGAGACCTGCTGCCTTCACATTTATTTTAGCTGTGTTTACAGCCTTCATATCATTGTCGTAGCCATAGATATGATGCTTAAACTCGCGCTCTTGGGAGTCGTCGTTATAAATAAAGTCGAACAAATCCTTGTCAAAGTCAGGCCATTTCTCAAAGGCATAGTCCTTGCGATATACGCCTGGGGCAATGTTTCGAGCAATCAGCGCCGCCTCGATTGGCAGAGTTCCGGATCCGCACATTGGATCGATGAAGTCAGTGTCGCCTTTCCATCCCGTCATCAATATCATGCCGGCGGCTAACACTTCATTGAGAGGAGCAGCTACGCTCTCCTGTCTATATCCTCTACGATGCAAACTTTCACCACTTGAATCAAGTGACATGGTAGCGTCGTAATCTGAGATATGAATATGAAGACGAATATCAGGATTACTTACAGAGATATTTGGGCGTTCTCCCTTTTGCTCCCTGAATTGATCAACAATAGCATCTTTTACCTTGTAGGTGACAAAGCGAGAGTTGTGAAACTCGTCGGAGTACACCACGGAGTCTACAGAAAAAGTATTCCCCTTTAGGATGTATTCGCTCCAGTCGATTTTTTTCACTTCATCGTAGACTTCCTCTGCGGAATGTGCTTTGAAGCGCTTAATGGGCTTTAATACCCGAATGGCAGTGTGCAACTGGAAATTTGCACGATACATCATTTCCTTGTTGCCGGTAAAGGACACCATACGTCTGCCGATCTGAACATTATTTGCACCCATTTGGGTGAGCTCTTTTGCCAGCACTTGTTCCAATCCCATGAAAGTTTTGGCGATGAGTTCAAATTCCATTATTAATGAATTGAGATATTATGAATAAAGTTTTTATGATTTTACAAATTTCTTTGTTTGTGGCGCCATGTCCTCCAAGACCCACGTGTTGGCACCTACTATGCAGCCAGAGCCAATGGTAATACGGCCAAGCACGGTGGCATTGGCATAGATTACCACGTTATCCTCTATAATAGGATGGCGCAGAATACCCTTGATGGGATTACCCTTATCGTCAAGAGAGAAACTCTTAGCGCCTAAGGTGACGCCTTGATAGAGTTTCACATAGTTGCCAATGATACATGTTTCGCCAATGACGATACCTGTACCGTGGTCAATGGTGAAATGATGACCGATAGATGCGCCGGGATGAATATCAATGCCGGTCTCAGAATGGGCCATCTCGGTGATGAAACGAGGAATGAGAGGCACTCCAAGCAAAAATAACTCGTGGGCCATTCTGTAGTTTGTCAATGCCTTGATTGTTGGATAGCAAGAAAGTATCTCCGCGTAACTCTTGGCTGCTGGGTCACCAAAATAGGCTGCAGTTACATCGGTGCCAAGCGTGTGACGCAGTTCAGGCAAACGCTCAATAAACTTGAGTGCCAGTGTCGACGCCTTGCGTTTCTGGTCATTATAAGAAGTGCGACTAACTTCATCACGGTCAAAGCAGAGCCCAGCAAAAATTTGCTGAGATAGCATTTCGTGAAGATTTTCAACGTCAACACCGATCTTATACTTGATTGTAGAGACGTTGACGCATGGTTTTCCGAAATAACCTGGAAAAAGAATTGAACGCGTCAACAAGATTATCTCTTTGAGAGCATCACTGGAAGGGAGTGGGTATCCGTCACGATGTTGCCGAAACAGGCCTTTCAACGATTCCGGTTCGGAAAGTTTCTCCACTGTTTCAGTGAGCAAGTGTGTCATTTTGCGAGCAATCATCTCTGCTTGTCAGTCTATTCGGGAGCAAAGATACTAAATAATATGGAGATGGAAAATAGATTTTACAGAAAATTTACGATGTTACATTTTTTGTATACTTGTGCAACCTTTAGGTTATCTGTTTCGTCAAATAGAGCAGAAACCAATACTTGTAAGGATGAAAAAACTATTATTATTGATGCTTATAGCACCTATGTTTGTCTCCTGTAATATTAGCAGAAAACAGCAGTCTGTCTCGGAGACCACTAGTATTCGTCATACGAGACCATTTGATCGCATAGTGCTCAATGGTGCTTTTGATGTTAAGTTTACGCAGGGGGACACTTTCAGTGTTAAGGTTGTAGGCTCTGAGAAACAGGTCAAAAAAGTCGAGACACAATTTTCAGGCACGACACTTACAGTGAGCTATTCCGGCGAGAATTTCGAGTGGCATTTGCGTCGGGGCAACTGGACGCCGACCCTCTATATCACTTCTCCCGACCTCGTGGCTTTAACACTCAATGGGGCAGGAGATGTCGAGATGCAAAACGACATTGACACAGATACGCTCAGCGTATATCTCAAAGGTGTCGGCGACATAAACTTCAAACGTGTGGTCTGCGACGAGTTTTATTGTACGCTAAATGGAACTGGAGATATTGATGTACAGGAACTTACTGCATTACATTCGTTTATTGAATTAAGGGGTACTGGAGATGTCGGTGTTAAATTCCAAAACAGTGGAATGGCAAATTGTGTTCTTCAAGGTACTGGCGATATCGACCTTTCTGGTACGTTAAACAGTTTGCAAAAGGCGGTACACGGAACTGGTGATATAGAGACTGGTGATCTCCAGTTAAAACAATAATGATAGTTGATTAGATTTTTTCAAAGTTTCTGGAGGAAGCAGTGCGAGCCATAATGCCTGCTCCTTCATTTACTTTGTGACAAATTTTAGTCAACATTGTTTGGGTTCTCAAACTATATCTATTCCTGCTCCTTTGACACTTTCAAAGGAGTTGTTTTGCGATAAATGCCAAACGGCATTGCGTCTAGTATCCAATGGCACTGCGATTAGGCACTAAACGCAGTGCGTTTAAGGCTTAATCGCGTTGCCTTTAAGGTCGAATCGCGATGCCATTGATGCCCTTTCATAAAGGCGAATATTTGTGCATTGCGTTATGATGAAAAATTATCGCAAGCCGTAATGGCAATTAAGGGTAATGGTTGATTTACTTTTCGCTAAACGCATCCATAATGGTAGTAGGTCGTCCGTTCTGAAATGCGCCTAAAGGATAAGCTCCCTCGAGTTCTGGAGCCCAATAATACACTCCACGACAATGACCGTCACTGTCATTGCGAGCAGCGCGAATGATTGCTGAAAGAATGCGCTTGCCTTCATCAGGCTTTGACACCTCAACGCCAGTCTCTACCATCATGGACTCAGTGCCATATTTTTCATAGATATGTTTGATATTAGCCGTGAAGTCACGAACGGTGCCATGCCAGTCGGTTTCAAGACCAGCCTTGATGTCCCAATACGGATAAACACTCAACCCGACGATGTCCCATTCGACTCCATTCTGCTTTAGGCCATCGAGAATGAAGTCATATCTTTTTTGGTCGCAACCACCATCGAGATGGATGATAACCTTTGCTTCGGGGAAAACTTGTTTCACAGCCTCTGCACCAGCTTTGGTGAGACCTGCATACTGAGCCATGTTTTTCTCTGCTCGTCCCATTGGCCAAAGGAAGCCATGAGTGGTTTCGTTGCCAACTTGTACCCAGCGTACATCGATATTGTTTTCTTTAAGTAATTGCAAGACATCGCGTGTGTGTAGAGCGAGCTGCCAGCGCATCTCGTCGTAACTGAGGTATTGCCATGCAGCAGGGATGTGTTGTTTGCCTGGGTCTGCCCACCAATCACTATAATGGAAGTCGATCATCACTGGCATGCCGTAGTATTTGGCTCGTTTTGCCATTTCCAACACGTCATCTTTGCCTGACCACCCACCACGTGGGTTTACCCAAACACGTAGCCTCACAGAGTTGAGGCCTAGTTCATGCATTAGAGCTGTGTTTTCGCGCAGATTGCCATTGGTATTGTAAAACCGCTTACCATTGGCCTCCATCTCCGTAGTGCCGCTAATGTCAGCACCGAGCCAGAATGTAGTGTCAGTCTGAGCATGCCCATAAAATGGGGCCATTGCAAAGAAAAGTAATAGAAAAAGTTGTCGTTTTATCATGTCAAGCAAGGGTATAAATGTGATTGTTATTATTTGATAATATGTTATTCCACGCGCAGGAGGTTCTCCATCTGCATCACGATATAGGGTTTCCATTCATCGATAAGTTGTATGAAAGGCTTGTTTCCGTCTTCCGCCCTGCGATCGCTGAGATTCTTGGTGAGGAAGGGAAATGTCAACAGCCCATAGAATGTGAAGAAGACAACATTGATGGGGACCTGTTTGATGTGTCCTTGGGCCATCTCTTCCTCCAAGCCTGAGATTACCTTGGAAAGCACCAACTTCATGGGAGATTGATTGATAGCGTCTAATAAGTGGTTGATGTTTCGGTGAATCTCAACAACAACGAACAATGGAAGGTTGGGGTTGTTAAGTAAAATGGCATAATATGTGTCGACAATGCGACTTACACGC
>Ga0070399_1004123_pt1 | contig 12246 bp, 16 predicted proteins | sample BioMet4_FD_61217 | JGI IMG/M metagenome (GOLD analysis project Ga0070399, IMG submission 61217) | Microbial communities from bioreactor (seeded with sewage sludge) at LBNL, California, USA - Biofuel metagenome 4 (version 1) | ecosystem: Engineered > Bioreactor > Anaerobic > Unclassified ... | reverse complement strand
GCGTGGGTTCGAATCCCACCCGCTCCGCCATTTTACTATCTCGTAAGGTTCTGGTATAACTACCGGAACCTTATTTTTTTTTCTAAGTGGGCTAAAAAGTGGGCTATTAAACAAAAAAGTGATTGAAAAGAGAGTTTTGCTCCGTATATACTCTCTTTTTTTTATTAAATTTTAATGTAAATATTAGTGCTAAAAATATTATTTATAATAATTAATGAAAGATTAGGGGAGTTTCAAGTATTAGAGTAGTCATTTTTTATTCTCTATACCTTAATAAGGGCTCAAGTGCATATTTTTCTAATACTCTATCTATATGAAGTCTTAAGTTTTCAAACATTCGCTTAGTGATATCAAGTCTTTTACCATTACCAGAATTTATATTGTTTATTATGAAATGTAGATGCATGTGATCTTTATTTGTATGCAGTGCTATTAGTACTTGTTGATATTTGGGGAAAAAATAACCTATTTCTTTTCCAGCGCTTAATAAAACATCTTCTGATGTTCTATTAGACTCTTCTGGGCTTAAACTTACGATAAAATGCTTATATTCTAGTCCCCAGTTTTGGTTATATACAATTTTTGTATAAGTCATTTCTTCATAAGCATAGTTTGGATTAAGACCAATGCCACAAGTAAGGCTGTTTGAGGTTTTTTCGTCGTTTAGAATGTATTCAATAGTATTTTTTAAATTACGGCTAGATGTTGCTATTATTTCTAGTATTGCCATCACATATTCCCCCTCGACATTAATTTAATAATGTTTATCTGATTTACAATCATTTCACTAATGGAATTATTGACTCTTATTGTTTGACTGCAATCCATTTGTTTAGTGTTTTCAGAAATTTCCCATAGTTGCCGAGCAATTTCTTTGCCAAAGGGAATGTGGGTAACGTAACCATTTTGAATAAGTTCATCTATAACATTACTGAAGGGTTTTTGCGAGATGGCTGCTAGAGTTTCAAGGGATTTTTTAATTTGAGGAGTAGTACGCATTGAAATTCTTTCTGTTTTATTCTTTTTTTTTGCTCTTTTTTCCATTTTGATAGCTCCTTTTTTATTGTGCCATACATATTCTTACCTTGCTAATATATTCCTCACATACTATACAGTTGAATCATTGAGCCAAGTTGACATATTGTTTATTTGAGTAATTAAGTAACTAAGTAACTAAGTAACTAAGTCTCTATTATTTATCTACTATGTATCTATGTCCTATGTATCTATGATATATGTACCTATTATGAGGAATATATTATGAACAGATAAGGTTTTATTATATAGTTATATACAATTTAATATTAAACAGGAATATATAAGCTGACTTGATATGGAAGAATTCCTTTTGGGATTATTGGGTTAAATTATTACTAACATATTTGTAAAAGAACAATATTAGGAAGGAGTGAATCGTTATGCAAAAAGAGGTGTTATTTGTTGCTGATGTTGCTGTTACATTGCAATTAAGTGCAGGTGCAATTTATAAACTTATACATGATGGAAAGCTTAAAGCTACAAAGCGTGGAAAGAAGTGGGTTATATTAAGAGAGAACGTTATCACTTATGCTCGCTCTATATATAACTGACTAGCTTATAATCGCTTTATTGGTATTTAGAGTGTTTGTAGAAATATTAAAAGTGGTTAAATTGATCTCTGATTAACTAATTAAATAAAAAGACAACATGATAATAAAATCTAAATAAGGAGGCGATAATAGTGTTTGAAGAATATAATGACTTAGTAAGTGTGGCAGAGCTTGCGACTATGCTATCCATAGGAAAGAATGCAGCGTATGATCTGTTAGCATCAGGGGATATTAAATCATATCGTATTAATACTAGATGGAAAATACCGAAACAGGCAGTAATGGAATATGTTTTGCGAAAAGCCAAGTTAAAGTCCTGAAATCTATTGCTACAGGTTTATAATATTGGTAAGAAATGTAGATAAGTATAAAATATCGATACAAGCTCACATCGGCTCATTTGAAGGGATGCTTTTAGAAGATAGTGTATTAAATTATTAAGAAGTGATAATGGTTATAAGTGAAATAATATTAGTGTTAATTATATGAAAGAGTGTTTTATGATATAATAATGACAGTGAGTAGGGAATAGTTGTTTAGCGGTTGAAGCAGTACCATCCTCATTAGAATGGACATCTTTTATTAGTAATAACATAAAAAAATGGCAGAGCAATTGGCGCAATAGAAAAGTAGAGTTTCAATTATTATAGAAGTTTAAGGATAGATTAAGTATGTTTACTTAATACAAGTTTAAAATCAAGATAAAAGGGTATATATTTATTGGTTTCACTTCAGCTCCAACAAAAAGAAGGCAACCATTAAAATGGTTGCCTTTTTTATTTTAAGGAGGAAGTATGGACGCAAAGAAAAGTTTTGAAATCGATAAGGCTAACTTTATAAAAATACTAGAAAGTGTAAATTATGGAGAAACTACGGGAATAGTATTAGCTGTTACGGTTTTACATAAAGACAATGAGGTAATAGATTTTGCTGGAGGAGTATCAGGCAACCACACAGCAAACTGTTTAGCCATGGCTACTTTGCTGATAGAGTTATCTAAGGGTATGGATGTACCAATGAATGAAGTGGCTGAAGCTATATTGCGTACGGCAGAGAACATGGTAAAGGATAATAGCGGGGCTATATTGGAGAATTAAATAACGCTTATTTCTGAAAGCAAAGTATATAGTGGCTCTCAATAAATAGGTTTACATCAAAAAAAGCCTTCTGTGTTCCATTATTTCGGCTCAACAAGAAATGAGATAGCAGTACGTTCTTCGCCATCAATTTCGATAGTTTTAAAGGCAGGTACGCAGATAAGGTCAATACCTTGTGGTGCGACAAAGCCTCTTGCAACGGCTATTGCCTTGACGGCTTGATTTATAGCACCTGCTCCTACCGCTTGAATCTCTGCTTTACCGTCCTCTCGAATGGTGGCTGCTATAGCTCCTGCGACCGAATTTGGATTTGATTTGCCAGATACTTTTAGTGTAGTCATTTTCACATCTCCTATTACGATTTAGCAGCTGTAGTTATTATAAACTAGATGTCTGTTTACAAGGATGTAAATGTTACATATTGCCTTCAAGTTTAAGGTAACTAATCTTTTTATATTTCGATAAACATGGGTTAAGTCCTGCATTTTTGTATAAAAAAATGATATATTTAACTTATGACATAGTGTTTAACTTAGAGGGCCCTACAAGCGATTAAAAAGAGGGGAATCAGTCATAAAAAATTATAAGATTGGTGAATTAAGAGAAAAAATAATATAACTCATATTGGAGACAATTAGGGATAAAAAGGCAACCATTAAGTGGTTGCCTTTTTTGTTGGTTAAATAGTGTAGTTTCGTAGAATTAATATATACGAAGTATTACACAGTGGAAAACTTAAAAGAATAAAGATAGTTGATTGAAATATACCTTTGGGTATATGAAAAAGACCCGCACTGTTACGGGGCTTTCACTATTTTTATTAATGGTTAAATACAGCTGAATAAAAATTATTATTAAAGAAGAAGTGAAATTTTAATGCTTTTATTGGAAATTTAAATATTAGTCAGGAATATAGTCAATATATTTTTTAGATTTCTGCATAGTTTCATTTATACTAATTGACTTTTAATACAAATTTGTATAGACTGAAAATTGTATTATTGCATGAAACAGGAGGGCTATAATGACTACTAGTATAATTTATGCTATTATCAATATTGTTCAAAATGGAAGAAGAGAAATGGGTGAATACAATTTAGAACATAACAGAGCAAACAGTATGGGAGAAGCTCTTGAAGAATATGTTAAAGATATTTTCGCAGGAACGATAAATGAGCATAATCAGGAAATACGGAACAATCTTATTAGCGCTAGTTTTAGTTATTTGGGAAATCAAAATAATCCGCCAGATAGTATAATACGTGGTGGAGATGCAATTGAAGTCAAAAAGATTGAAAGTAACAATGCGGCACTGTCTTTAAATAGTTCTTATCCAAAGGCTCATCTTTTTGCCAACAGTACGATGATCACAAACGCATGTAGAAATTGCGAGGATTGGGAAAGAAAGGATATAATTTATGCAGTAGGTGTGTGCAGAAATAGAGTACTGTCTTCGTTATGTTTTGTTTATGGCGCTGATTATGCGGCAAGTGCAGCGGTTTATGAAAGAATTAAGACAACAATTAGAACAGGATTAAATACTATTCCGGAAGTAGAATTTGAAGAAACAAAAGAATTGGCTAGAGTTAATCGAGTAGATCCATTAGGTATTACAAATTTACGTGTTCGGGGTATGTGGATAATAAAAAATCCTATGAAAGTTTTTAACTATGTTTATGATATTGATAGCCATGCGGCATTCAATTTCATGGCTATAATAAATACTGAGAAATATAATTCTTTTGACGAAGTAAGAGATTTGGAAATATTAGCCGATCAAGATAATAGGCTGCTTATTCGAGATGTACAAATTAAAGCACCCGATAATCCGGCATCGTTAAGGAACGCAAAACTAATTACATTTACTTATTAAGGAGATATATATGAAAATTATAAGCTTATTCGCTGGTGCAGGAGGGCTTGATCTTGGATTTGAAAAAGCCGGATTTGAGATTGTGGCAGCAAATGAATTTGACAAAAGCATATGGAAAACTTATGAAAAAAACCATTGTGCTCCGCTCATTAAAGGTGACCTAAGAGAGAAGCAATCTCATGAATTTCCTGATTGTGATGGCATAATAGGGGGACCGCCTTGTCAATCATGGAGTGAAGCGGGTTCTTTGAAAGGTATAAATGATCCTAGGGGACAGTTGTTCTATGAATATATTCGGATACTTAAAGACAAAAAGCCGAAATTCTTTTTAGCCGAAAATGTTAAGGGAATGATGGCACAACGTCATAATTCTGCTGTAGAGGGAATTGTGAATCAATTTGAAGAAGCTGGTTATGATGTTTTCATTAAATTGCTTAATGCTAATGACTATGGAGTGGCACAGGATCGTAAACGCGTATTCTATATAGGATTTAGAAAAGATTTGAAAATTATATTTAAGTTTCCAGAATCAATAAAATATAAGCCAGTATTTAAAGATGTAATTTGGGATTTAAAGGATTCTGCAATTCCAGCCATTGAAAAGAATAAGACAAATGGTAAAGATTGCAAGTATCCTAATCATGAATACTTTATTGGTGCATATTCTACAATCTTTATGAGTAGGAATCGGGTAAGGCAGTGGGATGAGCCAGCGTATACAGTACAAGCTTCTGGTAGACAGTGTCAATTGCATCCACAAGCACCTATTATGCCAAAAGTGGAAAAAAATCGCAACAAGTTTCTAGAAGGGTATGAAGATTTGTATAGGCGTTTAACTGTTCGGGAATGTGCTAGGGTGCAAGGCTTTCCAGACGATTTTATATTTTACTATACATCATTACAAGATGGGTATAAAATGATTGGGAATGCAGTGCCTGTAGAATTGGCTTATTTAGTAGCGAATCAAATCAAAAAACATTTAATATAATTGAAGTGATTATTAGGGATGGTAATATAAACGTTGAAAGAGCAATTGGAACACAGTTTGATATTAAATTTATTCAATTTAATGAATTGATTACTAAGAACTTTGAAGTAATAGAGAATAAGATAAACCATATATATATGCTGTCCGGTGGAATAATAGCACTAATAGTAATAGATATTATTACTAATTTTATGAGATAAAATCAAACACACAAAATAAAATGGATATAGTTTGTATATTTATTTTATGCTAGCTGAAATAGCGTTATTTTACAGTTGCATATTATAGATGTGAAACTTATGCAATCCTTTGGAGTACCCAACGTGCCCTTGCAAAGGATCATAGAATATGAGTAACATACAATTCTCCCCCTGTGGTTAATTCCACAGGGGGATTTATTATATAACGTATAAGACAGTAGGAGAGAAAAAATTGCCGTAGTCAGGAGGAGGTAGATTATGATAAGTATAATTGGGAGGAAAAGAGTCAAAGTTGAAGGCACAGAGGAGATAAGACTATTTCAGAAGTATAGAAAGGAGGATGAGAATAATGCCAGCAACACAATTTATTTGCCCTAATGGAAAAACAATCAATATTGCGACTTGTTTAAAACATTGTTCTTCAACAACTAGGTGCATGTTTTTGCCTACGTTAAGAGCTATAGCTGTGTCATTAGAACGAGGAATTTCCGAACCTACGGTGACAGAATTATTATCTGGAACAAGAGAAACTTATCTTAAAAAGACAACTAATTTTGCTATAGCACCAATGAATCAGTTATATGCTTTACATGGAAGTGCATTTCACACAATTAACGAAGGTCATACAGAAGGCAATATGCTAAGTGAAGAACGAATATATGATGCCACTACTAGCGGCAAATTTGACTTGTATGGGCAAATACTTGATGAAGCAGATGGAACACTAGGGGACTTCAAAGTTTCAAGTTCTTACAAACTTATGCTTGCGTTGGGGATTTATAAAATAGATGTTCCGACTGGCAGCATTTATAAGACTGGAGCAAGAAAAGGGCAAGAAAAGACTCGTAAAGAATTTAGGTATGATGGAGTAAAACATTTACTTGATTGGGCTATTCAAATTAATTACTATCGGATATTACTTGAATCTCAAGGGTTGCAGGTTGGCAAAATGGTTATTCAAGCAATGTGTAGAGATTATAACCTTAGAACGGCCAATGAGCGAGGCATTACCGAGCCTATAAAGTTGATACCTATAAATAAAATTTCAGATATTTGGGTGAAGAAATATATGGAAACCAAAGCGAAAAGGCTTAAAGATGCTATGAATTCGAGCACGTTACCACCTATGTGTACAGCAAAGGAACGATGGAATGATAGAAAATGTATGGGTTATTGTACTGTGGCTAGCAGTTGCCCACATGCCCAATGGTTATTACAGGAAAAAACATTAAGTACTACCGCTTAGTCGGTAGTACTATTTTTATTTATGGAGGTAAATAAATGCCTAATTATGTTAGAAACAAATTGGAGATTACAGGTGAACAACCTGAGATTATGAAGTTTTTAGAATTTGTTAAAAATGAAAATATGGTATTGGATTTCAACAAACTTATTCCTATGCCAAAGTCGTTGGAAATAGAGTCAGGATCACGTACTGAAAATTCTCTAGCGGTTTATAAGTTTCAAGCATTTGGGGAAATTAGTGAACGTCTTAAAAAAGCTAAAGACCGAGATGAGGAAGCCATCAATTTGAATATAGAGCAGTATGTGGCTTATTTGATTAAGAAAGGCTATGTTGATTTATCCGATGGCAGAAAGGCTTACGAGAACATTATCAATTATGGCTATAAGGATTGGTATGAATGGGCAATACATAATTGGGGAACTAAATGGAATGCGTGTGAGTCTGTGATTGTTGAAAATAATGTTTTGGTTTTTGATACAGCGTGGAGCGCACCTTTACCAATTGTTGAAAAAATGGCAGAACTCTTTCCAATGCTTGGATTACACCACGTGTGGGCAGATGAATGTCTAGGGATGAATGAGGGCGAGGCAGCATATGGAGCATGTGATAACTATTGCTATGTTCCGGAAGAATTTTCCCCAGATGCGCTTCGTATTTATTGTGACTGCTGGGGTAAGTTGGATTGCATTCCATAAAATAAGTAGAGTACCTATGTACACAATGTAGGCGTAGAATGCGATAAATCCTGAAAAAATATTTGGAGGGCACTATGAGGGACGTAATAAGAAGTGTAGTTATTGTCAATGGTAGTGAAAGTGAAATAACAAGGTTTGGGGAATACGTTAGAGACAAAGAGTCAAGGTTTGCTATATCCAAATTTACAGATGTAGAGGACAGACTGAGCAGCTATGACGCTAAAGAACATCGTTTTGATTTTGAAACGTTTGATCAGCCACCAATAGTGGCAATAGAAAAAATAGCACATGAATTTCCTGAGCTTGAAATAGAGTACCAATGGGCATCTAGCATAATAGGTCATAACTGCGGAAGCATATTATATTGTATTGATAAAAGGGTAGTAGTTAACGTTATGAAAGAGGATAGTCAAGAGGCTTATCACACTTTTATAAAATGCTGGGGAGATGACTGTTGTTTTAAGACCGATAAAGAGGGAAAGCTAATAGAAAAAGAATGCGTGGGAGATTGTATGTTTTGTATAACAAGGTGAAAGGATGATATAGATGAAGAACATTAGTAAAAAATTAGTGAGAGTAATGGAAGAATGTGGATTTATAGCAAAGAATGGGAAGAATACATTTCATGATTATAAGTATGCAACCAGTGAGGATGTAATGACAAAAGTAAACAAGACGTTGGTTAAATATGGGATATGTTCATTGGTAATGCCTGAAATTGATAGTATTGTTGATGTAAAGAATTTAAAGGGAAATACTGAACACTTGGCTACAGTTAAGGTTTGTGTACATCTTATTGATTCTGAATCAGGTGAAAGTATTGATATTAGCGGCATTGGTTGCGGGCAGGATTCAGGTGACAAGGCGGTAATGAAAGCGCAGACGGCTGCAATAAAATATGCGTACATGTTAACGCTGGCTATTGCAACAGGAGATGATCCGGAGGCAGACGTTAAGACAGATAAGTTTAATGGAGAACGTCAAGAACAGCAACGAAAAATCGAGAAGATGTCGAAGGTAGAAAAGTCAGCTAATGGGTTTAAATGTATTTCTTGTGGGGTAGAAATTTCAGATCGAGTACAGGCTTTTTCAAATAGTAGATTTGGGGAGTCCTTGTGTATGGAGTGTCAAAAGAATCATAAAGCAATTGCATAGATAGGAGCGATATAAGATGAAAGAGTTAACAGGATTGAATAAATATTTATTTAATATTAAGCGTGATAGGGTAAATGAAAGGTTAAAGCAGATAATTGGAATTGACAAGGCGGGTAATAATTTAGAAAAAACGGAAAAAGTTATTGTGGTTATACAAATGTATATGGGGAGATACTTTGAAAAATGTGAAAATATTCGAGAGGCGGTTGCTTTGATAAATAAAATATCGGTTCTTAGGAGAGAAAAGATTAAAACTAAGCAATTTATAGCTAGAAATGTTTTTGAATATGCAAAGGCTGCTTGAAAGTGGCATCCAATGGGCTTCTCTGGTAGGGAAGCCCAAATTTTGGTTTAGGAGTGATTTATATGGATGGTTCGATAAATACCATTAAGGAAAAAGTAATGAATTATGGAATTTGCAATATTACTGATTTGGAATTAGTCAAATTTGTTACTGATAATGAATTTACTAAGGCAAAGGGTTATTTAGGTGGTATAAATTTTTTGGATAATTTGCAAAAGAAAAATAGCAAAGAGATAATTTACAGTTATGGATTAACTAAGTATCAAGCACAAAAACTGGAAGCAGTCTTGGAATTAGTAAAACGGTTAATGACACCTAAATTAGAATCACGCTATAAAATTAGTGATCCTGAAACGGCAGCAGCATATATTATGCCAAGATTGTTTGATAGTGAAGTTGAACAGTTTGCGGTGGTATCAGTAAATTGTAAGAATCACGTCATAGGTTTTGAAGTGATTTCCAAAGGATCCTTAAATTCATCAATAGTGCATCCACGTGAAGTGTTTAATATGGCTATAGTAAATCATGCTGCTGGGATAATAGTTGCTCATAATCATCCATCTGGAGTTCCAGAACCAAGTAGAGAGGATAAAGACTTGACTAAGACACTTTCTGAAGCTGGTAAGATGTTAGGCATTCCAATTTTAGATCATTTAATAATAGGAGAAAGAATTTATTATAGTTTTAAAGAACATGGGGATATTTGAGAGAAGTTTAATTAGGGTACATATGTTAATGATAAAAGAAAGGAAGAGTAATAGGGGACAAATAGTATTTTGTTAAAATCACACTAACATAAAAGTTTAAAAAGTTAATCAATGGATAAGAATTCGTATTAAGCAAGTGTCGGAAAATGCGTCCTTTAAATACGGCCGAAACCGAATATCATATGAAAAAAGATGGTTTTAGGGCATTTACATAAAGATTTTGAATGATGGTATATGATAAGAGATATTTGGGTTGTGGAATTCCAATTTTAACTATTTAATTTTAGGATAAAACCATTTATAATTATTTTATCAATAAGGAGGTTGTTCTATGGGCACATTTACAGAAGAACAAGCGAAAAAAGATTGTAGTTAGGCTATTTACATGTAATTATTAGATTAGGACGCATATTTGGGACGGAAAAAACGGACGAATAAGAATATGGGGGAATGCTCTAATGGGAAAAGAAGCTGTGAAATTATTTGATTTTAGTAGTACTTTTATGGGTGGTAAATTGACACAAGGTATGTTAATTTCTGAGATTTATGATGATTTGTATGGTGATCAAAACAATTCCGAAGAGATTGAAGTTCGACATAAAGAATATCTTAGTGAGATAATTTTTAAGGTAAAAAAATATGAGAAGAAAATGAAAGATGGAAAAGATACTAAAAATAAAATTACTTTTGCAAACAAGGTTAGCGAACTGTTTTATAGTAAATTAGGTTCTCAGGAAAACCATAGTTTGTTTGAAACATATCAAATTATAAAGTTTTTATATGAATTCAATGCTAAAAATAATGAAGTGGATATTATTAGCATTTTTGATTCACCATACAGTAATGACAATAAATATTTTAACGTTGTAATTGATGAACTAATAACTATTGTTGATAAAGAAGATAATCAATTTTTTATTAAGGCTTTATGTAATAATTGGCTTATAGAGCTGTATTTGAGATGGATTGATAGAGCAAATAGCAATATTGTAAATAAAAGCGAAAATTATGACAAAATAACTAGTTCGCAACAGCTAGGCATGATAGAACTTCTCTATGATGTAGTTATAAATCTAAAAGAAACTGTGTATGGTGCAGAGGAAGATTGTGAATCTACATTAACAACTGCTCAGTGGACAATGGATAAAATTTTAAAATTTTCTGTGATCGTTGATTTAGAACGGGATTTAAAAATTGAAAAGGAAGCTTGGCATCAAATACAAAGTATCAAACAGCCAAGTAAAATAACGTTAGATAAGGTAAAGAGTCTAGAAAAATACAGTATAAATGATGATAAACCGTTGGAGAATATAGAAAAAATTAGGCAATTTCTCTTTCCAAATAGAAAAATGGATAAACGTAAGATAAAACGTGCGATTTCTTATGTTGAATTGTTTGAAATGATATTTAACAGTGCAACCCAAGGGACGATTAATAGAAATAGCACTAGGTTATACCGTTATATGGTTTATTTGCGACAATACTTATGTTTGGAGAAAAAAAATATGAAGAATGGAAAAGTGCGTTTTCAAACATCTCTTAGAAAAATAGCGAAATTTGTACGGGAGAATAGGGACTCATCGGACACGGCAATTAAAGAAGAAGCATACATATTAACTAGGTTTATTATATTATCTGACATACAATATCAGAATGGTATGTCAGATGCATTTAAAAAATATATTGAAATAACACAAGAGCTTATAGATATCAAAATAGAAGTGTACAGAAAAATATTGAGTAATACAGCATTGAAAATATTTTATCAAGATGTGGCTAGAGCTAAGAATATATTTGAAAAACACATTAAGGAGAATCTGGATTATCAGGAAAAGATTAATGCAAAATGCGATTCTTCTATGAATGTAAGGTGTAATGAATATAAAAGGATGGAAGAAGATAAAAGTAAGAAAGATTGAAAAAGTTATTATAATAAAGAATTAATATAACATAGAAAGCTAAATAAGAAAAAGATACTGCGCAGCTAGGCTGGTAGTGTCTTTTTCTTATTTATATGCTTTACAAAAAAATAGCGAAAATATCCCCTAAACTTTAATGTCATTAAAAGTTACAATTAATTTAGAAAGTAGATCATCAAAGCCGATTTCAAATTAAGAGTAATCTATCACATATAGGTAAATTATAGTAAGTTTGAAAAAGAAAATAAATCATATAGCAAATAAGCTTAGCTGATTTTTGTTGATGATACGAAAATAGGAAGGGGGTATATGTTATGCAATTAGATAGAAATAAGATATTAAATGGATAACGCCGGGCAAGCCAATAAGGTGCCGACTAACAATGCTACTTACAGCAAGGAGGTAAATTCAGAGGCGATTTATCTTGATGCAATTTCTCGTGATGTGTTTTATCGTACGGATAACGACGGGCA
>Ga0070399_1004119_pt1 | contig 12249 bp, 10 predicted proteins | sample BioMet4_FD_61217 | JGI IMG/M metagenome (GOLD analysis project Ga0070399, IMG submission 61217) | Microbial communities from bioreactor (seeded with sewage sludge) at LBNL, California, USA - Biofuel metagenome 4 (version 1) | ecosystem: Engineered > Bioreactor > Anaerobic > Unclassified ... | reverse complement strand
GTTGCGTACGAACGAAGAAGCAACCGGTCATCAATGCCTTGGGGAGGGGAGGTATTCAGTAGCCTATCAAGCTCAGAAGTGAGGATAACGTTTTGTCTCGTCGAGAACATGTGAAACACCTTTGTTGCTGTTCATTAACTATAGTATATCAGTATTTTCAGAAAACAACTGTTTTTACCATTTTCCAATTGTTTTTTGTAGGGTAAGACAATCTTCGCCTATGACTTGGTACGTGAAGTGGAATTGTGGAATTGCTTTGAGAAGAGATTTATTGAAAGGATTATAATATGGTATACCGTGTAGAAAATGATTTCGATGGTGCTAAACCGGAAGAAAAAGATTTTGGCAATTAATCTGGAAACTGTGGATACTCTTATTCAAGATATTTCTGAACTGGCAACTAACCAATCAGGATGAGGACACTCACAGGGGTAGGGTCCATTGGATTTGATTGCCAGCATGGCATGCTATTCATCACATTGCCTTCTGGAAGAAAACTCTCTTATGTGAAGCCAAGAATTGGATTCAGTGATTTCGGTGGCGAGTCAGTCACATATGAAGGAATCTGAGGAACGAAGAAGTGGGAATGTCTGGAATCCTACGGTTCGAAGTTCGTGGGGAACATTGTACAGGCTACCAGTCGGGATATCTTGGCAGAAGCGATGAAGAACTTGAAAGAAGAATTCATTGTAGGGCATGTTCATGACGAACATAATATAGAGTGTTAGTGTGTGCAAACAGTAATAACTCGACTGACTTCCTGTACCACAAGTTAGCCCGAATGAATTTAGGGCAATATTCTGGACAGTCTGCTCAATCAGGATTGGCTGTTACCAACCTGATTGAGTTGGTTGCAGTCATCCCCTGTGTTGCGGAACAAAAGGAAGTTGCCAGTTTCTTTTCAGGATTAGACAACCTTATCATCCTTCACCAGCGTAAGTCTCTTGCTGTTTAGCTTAAAGAAGCTAACGACCTCATAACTTTATTGTTGGACAATTCCAAAACGAATCAGCCAGAGCCATATCAATATAAACCTTTGAAGCAGAAGCAAAAATACTATTGTCAATCACATCTGCAATTGCTGTTTGAAGCGAATAACCGATATTTCGATATGAATCTATGAAGTTAGCGGCATTAATGTCCAATGGAATATATTCCATTTTCCTCTCCCTATACTTTAACGAATTCTATGATAACCTAACTTGTATCATTGGAAAAGAAAAAAATAGGTTCGAAGAAATAAATGCGGTTTTACTTTATTCCAAACAATAAAACTACTTAGATTGGACCGGTTGATTCAGATACAAAGAAGTAATGTATTTCATGTTGAAATCATGTATGATGATATAGGTAGCATTAGAAATTGCTGTTTGATTATCCGGAGGCCATATGCTTTCTCGTTCTGATACCGATATTGTAGCTTCGATGCAGTACTTTGCTCCCTTTGAAGTGAATGTTGCCTTCCTTGTCCCCACGCAAACCGGGTATGAGAAATCGATCATGGATGCAACATCTCCTGTCCGCAGCCTTCTCAAGGAGGCGGGACTTCACGATTATGAGATGCAGGGGCAAGGCGAAGAGAACAAGAAGACGGTGAAAGCGTTTCTGGTGTACAGCGGTGCCACTGAAGAAGTGAGATGTAGCCTATATCGTCCTGTTACGAAACATGGCGATCCACGTATTTGGTTTTCTAAACTCCGCCAGTACTGCAAGCCATGGAATTTGCTTGCGCTTGTTGCGACGAATGACAGCATCTATATCTTCAATATGTCAGATTGCGAAGTGGTCAATGGTTTTACTGCATCATTCGGAGCGGCAAAAAGAGTATTGACCAGTATTTCCCATGGATATACTGGAGTTGTCGAGGAATTGCGCGCCAAAATACAAGAGATTCACGACAGAGGTTTCATCCAAGCAGTACATCATGGAGACACCTCAGTTGGAATGACTTTGGAGAATGCTCTGGGAATCGAGCCAAATGACTATAAAGGACCTGACTACAAAGGAATTGAGCTGAAAGCGTCTCGCAAGGCGCAGAAGACCAAGAAAGGAGGGAAAAACAGAGTCACGCTTTTCTCACAGGTTCCTGAGTGGGAGGCATCACACTATTCCGAAAGGAAACTACTTGACGAATGGGGTTATTATGATCAAGCGCATGACCGTTTGGCTTTGTACTGTACTGTTTCAGCTCATCAACCCAATACGCAGGGCCTCTATTTCAATATCAGCAGTGATGACCTTTTGTGGACGGTCGGACAAAAACAAGAAAAGGCCAAGCCACAGAATCTTGTGTTTTGGGAAATGGAGACGCTGAAGGATCGTCTTCTGGAAAAACACCATGAGACATTTTGGGTCAAGGCAAGCGTCCATGAAGAACAGGGCGTTGAATACTTCCGATACGATAGAATCGTCCATACGAAGAACCCACTTGTGGTGAATCTGGAAACACTCATCGATGAAAAGATTATCACCATGGATTTCCTCATCCACGAGAAGAAGCAAGAAGAGGGTGGCGGGTTACGTGATCATGGTTTCTTGTTCAAGATAAGGCCGGCTCAGGTCAACCTTTTATTCCCCGAGCCGGAAGAGTTTGACTTGATGACTACTTGATATGCTTTAGTATTTCCATCGCAATCGCCCTTGCCATCAAAGGAGGAATGGCATTACCGACCTGAGTGTACTGCGGCGTTTCAACCTTCCTTCTGTCTCCCCCTGTGGTCCTTTTCCCTTGGAACACAAAACTGTCATCAAACGATTGGAGTCTGGCAAGTTCCCTGACCGAGAGGACCCTGTCTTCACCATAATGGGTATAATCATCCGGTATCGTTACAACGGTATTGCTTGGCGCATCGGCGGGAAGGCATGTGCAATTCCTTTTGTTTGTAGCCAAGATGGGATTGTCCGGCTCGTGCTGCTTGGCTGTTACAAGGTCCCCATATTTTCGGACAAGCGCGAATCGTTTCACCACCAGATCGTTGTGGTGCGGAGTCTCATGGTTCTGAAGCTCTGCAGAAAATGAGGGGGCGGAATCCCTGTCGCTCCATTGGTTGGCGGCAGTGTAGACCGGTTGCATCTCTGCGAGCTTCGGGAAGCGTGAAACGTCCAGCCGTCCTTCTCTGCTCCACTCGGCATATGTTTTTGCAGAAGAATCACCCGATTCTTCTCCATCAACAGTCCGCATAATACTGCCGTTTTTTGTTCTTCGAAATTTCGCTATGAATTTCTTATCATACGCAGTTACTGCCTCGCCGATCCCTATGAAGTCCAAATCTCCTATTGCTTCAGATACGGAGACTTTTCTTTCGGTTGAGCATGTGAAAGGAATGTCAGTAATCAGCTCCTGATCGTTTCGACAACCCACGAACACCACACGCTCTCGGTTTTGAGGCACGCCATAATTCGAGGCGATAAGCGTCATGGGTTTGCTGACATTGTAAAGGGGAATCGCCTTGCAGCTGTCCAAGAAAGTCTTCAGGTCGTCCGCATCAAAAATGTCAGAAGCAATCTTGTTCATCTCTTGAAGGCAAGAGAACACACCATCGAAATGAGTCTGTACAACGAACTCGATCCGCTTCATGATGGCGATCGCCTGATTTCGTTTCTTTCCTGAGACCTGATTACTAAGCTCTTTAATCTGGTCCTCCATCTTGTTGATGATGTCGCCTAGATACAGGTAATCGGTGATGGAGTCGAACTCACTCTTGTAGACGCTCCTGTTCAGGTGGTTTTCATTGATGGAAGCTTTTGTCTTTTCCTGGATCTCATGAAGGTTGGTCTGATGTGCATACAAGGACAATGCTTGTCTGACGACATTCCTCTGGTCTTCTTCGATGTCTTTGTTGTTGCGGAATGCTTCAACAAAAGCATCAGTCAGATCATTCATGAAGGAGATAAGCTCATCGTTCTGAATCGACAGTTTCGTTCTGAGAATTGAGTCATGAACAAAGGCATTCTGCTGGTCATTGATTCCTGTATGCTTCAGGGCATCAAGGATCAAAAGGTAATCAGACCGCCTTTCAGTCTCAAGCTTGTGCTGGAGAGAAAAGACATGGAGGAGACGTAAGCAGTCATGGTATTTCTGCTGGTTTTCTTGATCAGCTTGTTTTCTCAGTACGAAACGATCAGCTTTCTGTATGAATGCATCAAGCGCTCGATAATCAACGATGTTTCGGATCTCGTTCAGTATCCTTTCCTTGATCTTTCCATCGTCTTTGGTCAGAATCCCTGTCACATTCTCGATTACAAAGTATTTCGGCGTCAAAACCTGAATTACTTTCAAGTAATAAGAAAACAGGTCGTCTTTCTTGTCATTCTTTCTTCTTTCGCCGGCAAGACTGAAAGACTGACAGGGAGGGCCTCCAAGGAGGACGTCTACTGATGTCTTGCCAAAACGCTTCTTGATTTCGTCACAAAGGACTTCAATGAAATCAGGATCGGTTATGTCCTTGGTGAGAAAGGCGGTGTTGAGCCCGAGCTGTTCATTGTACCTCATCCTATGCGTGACTTCACATGTCGGATTGATGTCACTGGCAAGCAAGAAATCATAAGTCTTCCCCTTCCAGCCAGCTTGAAGGAAACCCTCGCTGAATCCGCCTGCGCCAGAAAAGAGATCGATGAAAGATGGCATGGTATGACGTGCTCCTTTTCGTATGGACTAGATTAGCATGTTTTTACAAAAAAGTCCAGGAAGACTTATGAAAAGAGAATACGAAGAGAACCAATTTTCGCAATTTCTTAAGCAATGAGGTATACTGTGAATCGCAATCCGGTGGAGGCTAAGTCAAATGGAAGATTTGGACAAAATGAATAAAGTCGATGTCGCATACAACGAAATGAAAAACAATCAAGAAGAAATGTATTCTTCAATTACCACGGGTGACTATCCATATTTTTTTTGATTGCCTTGGAAAGCAGACGACCCTTTTCAGCGATTACATCAGTGCTTCCAATGAAGTCATTTCTTCGGTCCGAATGAAACGGAAGACAGGAAAACTGAAACAGGGTTTTAGAAAGATAGCAAGGTTTGTTTGTGTTGTTGTAAGCGTGTTTCTGATTGTTTTCGGAATTTCAGGCCTTATTCTGCTTGGAACTGAAAAAGAAAACTATTGGCTATATCTGATTACATCATTGGTGTGTTTTCTAGTTGCTTCAGCAATACTCCTGTTTTCATTTCGTGATAAGAATCGAAAACGATATCTCAAGATGATCAAGGACGCATCAGTTTTACAAGAGGGCAAAAGAGACTATGCCAACAAGAACGCATCGCAAGCTATTGGTGCTCTTCTCATGAAAATGAAACCCCTTGATGGAGCTCTCCGGAATATTGAAGCAAATCTTGAGTTGCTGAGAAACGTAGTCCAAAGCAAAGACAGAAAAATGATTGATGCATGTTCAAAGACATTTCCTAAATCTCTATCTGTCTATAAAGAAAGTCTAGAGTCTCTGATCAACACACTTACATGTTATCAGAACGACCCGGAACTGACCAAAGAAGTCAAACAAAGCAAATCAAAAAATACTGTCTCCATTACAGATGAAGATGGAGAAATCCATAGCATGTTGGCGTCATCAATCATTAGCGATGAGGACATGTGCTTGGTATGTGAGGGTGGTCGTACTTATCACAATCATGTCGGATGCTTCAAGAAATGGTCACAGGAATACAGACAAAACTTTACTGGATGGAATCTGACTACGGTTGAAGAAGCCAAAGAAAAAGGCCTAAGAGTGTCGTTTTTGTTACGAAGCGGAGAACAATGAACTCTAGCAGTTTATTCGTCATTGGATAACAATTTTCCGTCGGGAATAATCAGGTTGCAAAGAAAATCGCTTTAACGAGCTATTGTATTGAGAATGATTATCAAAATGCTGATGGATACTTTGATTATGACGAGTTAAAAGAGGAATTACAAAAAATAGCATGGATTAATGTCGGAAAAGAAGGCGGAGGTGCATCAACGTCTGATAGTAGACTCCAAGGGTTATATAATGAGAATAGAGATATTCTTTTTGAACAAATATCAGAAGCAAATCCGGACATCATTGTATTTGAACACACTTTTTGGCTGTTTTGGAATGATTTCGACTGTCACTTTAATAAATTAGCTTTTGGTTTTGAAACCGATTGCCAATGCTATATTGATATTGATGATTCTCCTTTGTGCATCGAAGCCGATCACCCAGATATAAGAGGTGTTCCTGATAATCAATATGCCTCTGATATTGTTAAAGTTGTTCGAGCATGGGAAGAAGAGGATTGTTCTCGATTAGAAGAGTGGTAAAAAACCTTAACTTCTCTTGGTTGACATTCACGAAGAAAAAATGTGGCAAAGAGTACCCGGTCAGAGGTTGATTGGGTGCATGCCCTACTCGAAGGTTTTCCCTTCTTCTCCATGACCGCCATGAGTTTCTCGGCCCGCATGGCGTACTGCTCGTCGTAGAACGTCTCGAACTCCGACAGGTTTTTCAGCAACTTCTTCAGATTGTTAGCATTTGCCTATGCCTCATCTTTCCAATCAAGAAACGCTTCATACATGCTCAAACGTATTTTTTTCTTAAATGGTCTCGCCATTGACAAGAAGTAACCGACAAACACGATAGGTGAAAAACCGCGACCCCAGCCAGTGAACCTTTTTCGGTCCCCTGGCTGGGGTGGAGAGATTGCGGCCGTTTCCAACCTGCGCCAACATTTCGGCTTCTGGATCTCCCTGCCGGAGGGTTCAGGACACCAAAATCAGTGCATCAGAAAAAAGTTGAAGAAAGTTGCAGAAAAAAGTTGGTTTTTTTCTTTGGATTCCGGAGAGCAAACCGGGATATGGAAAGTAGAGACAAAAACGGCAGTCCAATGAGACGGCAATCCCATTGGACCTGCGCAGGTGAAGTAAGCACCTACACAGCGACATAGTCGCGCCACCGCCATCCTACTTCCAAAAGGCCATGGATGCCAAGAAGGGAGTGGAGCGATGGGGATGATCTTCCGGAAGGAGACCACCGTGTAGAGCAAGAGCAGCCCTGCACGGTTTTGCTTCTCGGCGCCGAAAGGCAAAGGAGAACGGTCTATGGAAGAGAAGGTGTTCCTTCGGGTCCAGGATGTAGCGAGCTACATGGACATCTCGATCCCCACCGCGTACAAGGTGATGAAGCAGCTCAACGACGAGCTCGCCTCCATGGGATACATCGTCATCGCCGGACGGGTCAACCGCAAGTTCTTCGAGTCGAAGATCTTCGGCGGCAAAGACGCCTGAGGTAACCGCCATGCCAGCATACAAAGACAAGAAACGCGGGACATGGGGAATCCGCTTCAAGCAGAAGAACTGGAAGGGGGAAGTCCATGAAGTCTGCAAGTATGGCTTCGCCACCAAGCACGAGGCTCTCAAGTGGGAGGATGAGACCAGGAGGACCAAGGAAGGCAGCCTGGACATGACGCTCGGCAGCTTTGTCGAGGACATCTACCTCAATGACCTCAGCCGCAGGGTGAAGCAGAGTACGCTGGCCATGAAGCGGAACATCATCAACGCCCACATCATCCCGTTCTTCGGAGAGCGCAAGATCGACGAGATCACCAGCAAGGACGTCATCTGCTGGCAGAACGAGATCATGGACATGAAGATCAGGGACGGGAGATCCCGTTTCAAGGACTCCTACCTGAGGACGATCCACACCCAGCTCAGCTGCATACTCGCCTATGCCGTAAGGTACTACGACCTTCCCAAGAATCCCGCACATGTCGTCGGTTCCATGGGAAGGAATGCATCCACGACCGAGATGAAGTTCTGGACGCTTGCCCAATACCGGAAGTTCGCCGACGCGATGATGGATGAGCCCATGTACTACTACTGCTTCGAGATCCTCTACTGGTGCGGACTCCGGGAAGGCGAGATGCTCGCCCTCACCCTCGAGGACTTCAACTTCGAGGCGAAGACGGTGTCGGTGACCAAGACCTACTCCGTCCTGAACGGGAAACCGGTCGTCACCAGTCCGAAGACGAGGCAGAGCATCCGCGTGGTGACCATGCCGTCCTTCCTCAACGACGAGATTCAGGACTACATCAGGCTCGTCTACAAGCCGGGACCGACCGACAGGATTTTCCTCGCCAGCAAGAGCATGCTCGGCAGGGCCATGGAGAGGGGATCCTCCAAGGCCGGAATCGAACCCATAAGGATCCATGACCTCCGCCACCCGTATGTCAAGCTCACGACATGAAAATACATGAAACAGAGGATTCGCACCATCTATGTAATGGCGTGAATCCTCTGCTTCATTATATCATAATTACATTACGCCCACTCCGTTGGGACAAGCTTTGTTCCATCCCACCATTTTTCTACAATAGCATTTTGGAACTGTTTCTCTTCAATATCAGCATGATCAACAACAATAACTTGCATATTAGGGGCGAGTTCTTTAACTCGATTAAAGATAAAATTGTATATCACTCGAACTTCCTGACTATCAACATTCTGGTCATTCGTTTCGGGAGGAAAATAAACTTGAGATGGTTGATCGAGGAATAAAAAGCCAGGTACAGGGCGTCGATTTTGAATGAAAAACGAATGTAAAGCAAATAGAGTAATTAGGTGGCAACCAAGCCAGTTAGAGCCGCTTCCTAATTGTTGCAGGGGAACAGGGCGATCTCGATCAACCATCACAGTCAATTTTGCTAAGTCAAACCGATATGGGTATTCACTGTGCTCCAGATCAAGTTTTCTCGCCCATTTATACATAAGCGTTGAAATACGATTAATAGCCGACTGAGTTTTTTCCTCGATTTCATTTACATCCAAAAGTTTATTGATTGACGATATTCTTGCTTCTATTTCGGTTAATTTTGCTCGTTTATCATCCATATTATCCGAAATAATAACGCTTTCGAGCCAGAGGCTAATTCGACCGGTAACTCTTCCACGCCGCGCATTTAAATCTTTAAGCCGCAGCGCCTCTTTGTTCTCCTCGTATACAGCATCTATTTCTATAGAAACCGCATTCGCTTGATTTTGAAGTTGCTGCTTTTTATCCTTCAATTCATCGAGATGTTTTCTTAGCAATGGACGCTCTCTTGAGACAGACTCCAGCCTATTTGATAAATCAACAATTGAGTTTCGGATGTCTTGCATTGAAGGTAGAGGAGTTTCTACGGCCTTTGAGCATAGTGGGCAGTGGTTTGGGTCAAAATCAAGTTGCTCAAAAAGGCCTATAGATTCAAGCCTCTTTTTTTGATGGTCAACTTCGGTTCCATAGCCTTTTACTTGTCCCAAAAACTCTTCTGTATTACGTATATCAATGCTGACACTATCGATTTGATTTTTGATCTCAATTAACTGACTTTGCAATAAAGATATTCGGTCCATGCCTGCAATTGTAATATCAGTAGGCGTCCACGTACTTGCATTTTGCAGCGTTGTCCGCACGCTATTATAATCTGCCAAATCGGTCTCATTATTGCTCGGTATGAGCCCAACTTCTTTGGCTTCTGCTAAAAGGGCGGTCGCGCGGTTTAAACCATTCCCTTTTAATAGCTCAACTTCATCAATACTTTTACGTAAAATGACAGCGTCTCTCTTTAATTTCGTCCGTTCTGATTCGAGAGTCAATTCGTTTTCGCCAATTATTCCCAAAAAATACGGGAGAGTGTCTTTTATTGTTTGAGGCATAAATGATTCTGCCTGCCTATGAAATAAAAACTTTTGCGATGCAATCTCGTCCTGATTTTGTAGGCAATAAAACAAACTATGTCTTATATTCGCAGAAAGAGATAGCCTGCTCTGATTTTCGGGTGGGTTGAAAAGGTTTTCGGAAATTCCGATCTCTGCTGAAAGTATTTTTTCCAGTCCACCATTATCAACCGGCGTAGCCGATGATAGATCATCTGGTATTTTATCTGTACCAATAAGATAACAGCATCTATTAGTGGATGCTTGTCCACGTGGTGGATTCTCCCTACCTACGATTATATATTCTTCATTATGAATGAGCTGAAGTGCATACCACTCAACATGCTCACGGACAAACCCCTCTGCTATGTTACAGGAAGAGCCGCCCATACAGTAGTCAATAATATCGCCAATCACTGATTTTCCAGTTTTTGATTTCCCAGTAATAATATTTACAGCGCCCACCTTAAAAGGCAAAATCCGTTTTTGCCCTTTTGCACCATATAATATAATTGCACTGATTTGCATTACGGTTTCACCCCCCAAGCAGCATATATGTTTTCTGTAGCATGCATACTACAAAACCACCGTCCAACATTTCCAGCTTTTTGAATACATTCCTTTATTTCCTCGTCAGACTCCATATAATGGACAAGACCGGATTGTGAAATTGTTTTAGCAATACAGATTTTTTCGTTGTTAATAAGACATGTTTCTTGAAATAACAAAAACTCTATGGCCTCATTTGTATAGGGCACCATACTTTTTGCACGTTCAGGGAACCCAACAAGGACGTCAGGATTGCGCTGCAACCACACAATCATATTTGTTTTCGAGGTTATCCGATAACGGGTACTCTTATGTAATACGACAGGCAGAATTAGATAAATAAGCGGAAAAGGAATTCCGTCCTTCGCCTTTTTTTGATACTCAGCAATTGCTGCATATAGAATAATAGCGCAAAACGAGGGGTTTAATAGATTCGCGATTTCTGGAGTTCTCTTGTCCCATTGAACCATACCCTCACCCCTTTAACATTGAGCATAGTCGATCCATAAAATCGATATGCCAACCAACACTTAATTCATTCGACAGTCCATGATATGTACCTCGCATGATGAAAGGATCTGGAACATTTTTTCGGATTGGCAAATTCAATTCTTCTACTTGCCCCAGCAATGCTCTACCTGCCTTAATCTTTTGAGACTCTGTAATATTGTCTCCGTAATCTTCCAGGTCTTCTTTCATGACCAAGAACAATCTATTCCATTCATCTATGAGCCGTTTTTCGTATTTCTGTAAATCGTTAATAAATAGCAGCTGTTCTCTGACCCACAAACTTCTCTGTGCATACGCATTGTAGTAATCCCTAATACATCTCTTCAAGCGATCATGTGACAACGAAATAAGATTGAGCTGCCCAATAAAGACTTTGTTTTGGGGGGAAAGTTGGGCAATCTCCGCAGGAGTCGGATTATACAGGGGATCAATATCTATCGGTAAGGAATCAACTTTATATTCGCTTCCAACATCGTACATCTCTTTTTGCAGCTGTCGATAGCTAATGAAAACTGGCTCAACTGAGCTTAAACATTTGATTGTGTTGTTAATCCACCATCCTAATACTTTCTCATACACACGATCCTCAAATGGCTGTAGCGTTACCATCCGTACATATGGCATAATTTTATCTTTAATCACGCCAATTTGTGGCGCAGAATCGTAAACATAAATATGCTCAGCTAAGTATTCTTGTGAACTGGGAGTTAAATCCTGAAAAGCTAAATAAAAATTTTGATTGCTTTTTGAATCATCCGTTTTGGAAATTTCTCGTATAATACTAAAAGCCTTTTTCCAATCGCGAGAAGATCCCTTCTTCAAAAAAGATGCCACAGAGTTGTCATTCGCCCTCGCAGTAGTAATTATCACAAAGGCGACTTGAGCATCAGCCGCACCATGCTGTTGAAGATAATCGCACCAAACTTTTATTGTGCGCCAAAAATCAACGCTTGTATCAGTCAGGCTTCCTTGCCTATAAAGCTGGTGTTTAACTTGCACCATTGTTCTTGGCTCATCGTCTTCCAAAAAAGTGACGTCATCAAATTTTTCGATGCAGAGTTGTGCTTCTGGATCTTCATTATCGAGTAAAAGCAATAAAGCTGAAAGAACTTGATACAAGTAACCAGATAGTTGGCCTGATGCATCATGACTGTTGCTAGATGCCATTAACATTCTCCTTTCGCACACCATTTTTAAGCATTAGATATTATAATTGGATTTTCGGCTTTATGGTGCTACATACGATGAGCAGAGATTTACATATTTATATTTTGATTATAACATCTTACCGTCTGACAGTCATCGCTTTTTCGTTATTTCTCCAAAATTTTGATTCTTAATTTCACTGACTTTGTACGCAATTTCAATGCGCTTGCCGGGGAATACATACACCTTCTCAATCAGCAGATCGACGAGAGATGCCGTCAGGCCATCGGCTTGAGAAATCTCCCGGATGATCTGCTTTTGCTTTATCTGTTCCTCACGCTGCTCCTGCGCTTGCTTTGCCTGGGCCGTAACTGCGGCGCAGGTATTTTTGATC
>Ga0070399_1004115_pt1 | contig 12252 bp, 14 predicted proteins | sample BioMet4_FD_61217 | JGI IMG/M metagenome (GOLD analysis project Ga0070399, IMG submission 61217) | Microbial communities from bioreactor (seeded with sewage sludge) at LBNL, California, USA - Biofuel metagenome 4 (version 1) | ecosystem: Engineered > Bioreactor > Anaerobic > Unclassified ... | reverse complement strand
GTTCCGCCGCTGGACTTTCTGGAAGAATGCCGCCGGTACTGGGCCAGACGTGAGAATCCGTTTTCCGGCACCATTGAACGGAAGATCGGCAACACCCGCTACGTTGTCAATACGGAATGCGGCGGCGCGGAGTCGCTTGCCCACAAGGTAAAACGGCTCATTTTCTCGGGAAAGGAGGCGCTCTGCTGATGACAGCTCCACAAAGTTATGTTAATATGAAGCCGTGCACCGCGAAATCATCAGCTGAGCCAGACGCAAAGGAGGACGTTATGCTGGATCAGCAAAAAATCACCATTTTATACTGCCGCCTCAGCAATGAAGACGCTCTGGACGGCGAGAGCAATTCCATCCAGAATCATGATGTAATTTATAAAGGGTGGTTTCTCCCACCACAAATTACATCATGACTGCGGCTCATTTGTGGCGAATGATACAGTAGTTGTGAGAAAGGCGGTGAAAGTCGCTTATTTCAACGGTTTCCGCAACTGCAATAATCCGTATCACACCACGAAAGGAGCGCGTTTCTATGGAACTGACCTATACGAAATGCGGAGATTACTACATACCCGACCTCGTTCTTCCCGACACATCGGAATACCACATCGGCAAGTACGGCCGCATGCGAAAGCAGTATCTGGAGAAACATCACCCCGGCATCTATTCCGGCATGGTGTTGTCCGGCAAGCTCTGGCCGCACCTGGCTGAGATCGACAAGGCCTGCAACGAGCGTATGGAAATCATTGTCTCAGGCATGGCAAAAGCGGAGGGCGTGACCGAAGCCCTGAAAGCGTCAGACCAGATGGAATGGGTACGAAGCATGAACAGCATCCGTAGCCGGGCGGAGGAAATCGTTCTGCACGATTTAGTCTATACCCTGTAAATGAACAATGAGCGCGTAGTCACTTGGGCAAGTGATTACGCGCTCATTTTATCGTTCAGGTTCGTTGCGTTTTTTCTTAGGCGGGGACTTACCGGCCGTGACTTGCTCTGCATCCCGAAGCTTTTCCAGCACGGACGGCTTCTTTGCTTTCAGTGCTGACAAAATGTCATCCACATTGGCCTCCGTGGTAACGCCGGGATAGTCTTGCTCAAAGCCGACAAGTATATCTTTGGAGCGCATCTCTTCCGTGCGGATGGACGCATAGACTTCTTCATAGCGTTCATTCCGAAGGGTGTCCTCAATAAACGTCTTGGTATCGGCGTGAATATCCGCCCAACCGCCATAAAGGGTTTGCACCGCCGCGTCGATTTTTTCCCGCGTGATGGGAGTACCGCGCTTTTCGTGTTCGGCTAAAATGCCGATGATGTCCGACCGGTCGTTTTTATACTTTCTGCCGGAACGCAGCTTCATCGCGATCAGGTATTCCGCCGAAACGGTGCGTATCTGCAGAATATTTGAGAAGGTCTTGTAATACTCGGATACCTCGTTCAGCTTCGGGGAATAGGAGCCGGTATGCGTGAAGTCTGTGTTGAGCCAGCCGTTCGGCAGGCCGAACTTGTCTCCGACATGGTTGATCGCGTCCTTCATGGAGGAGGACGCGTGAATAACGGCATCCACATCGGTGGTCATGTCGCGGAAGCCGTAATTAGCGAGGATTGCCGCACCGCCGATCAGGATGATTTCTGCGGGTATCGCTGTCCCGTTCAGCTTGCGAAATTCCTTGGCAAGCTCTTTCAAATAGGTGTTAAGATTGTCTTTGGTGAAATAGTTCGTGCTCTCAGATGACATCCCGCACCTCACTTTCCACGATGTTGAACCGCATGAATTCCGGAATAGCCTCATGGCGGGACTGGTTTTTGACCCATTCGTTCTTTGCAACGGCGGCAGTTGCAAGCACGCTTGCCGGGAAAACCGTCTCGCTCAGCTTGCAGCGGCGCAGATCGTCATATCGTGTGCAGAGCGGCACGTTGTTGACGCGGCTGACATAATCCAGCATGGCGAGCAGATACAGGCTTTCAGGATACCATTTTCTCTCGTAATACTTGCGAATATCGTCCTTCTCCAGCGTTTCGATGATAAAGTCCACGTCGCCCAATTCCTTGAGCCTGTGGCAAACGTTGCTCTTGAACAGCTCAAAACTGCCGCATTTAACAAAATAAGGCTCCAACAGGGCCTCCATGGAAACGCCGAGCTCCTTTGAAAGCCTGTATATTGTTTCGGCGGAGCACTTGTCAAGCTGCGCCCTGCCGCTGCATATATCGTTGACCGTGGTATACGGAATGCCGCTGTTCTTGGACAGCCGGTATTTCGTCATATTTTTTTGTTCCATCAGATCGTTGACCGTCATAGTGCTTCACCTGCCTTTACTATTATTATATCGGTTAACCGTGATATTGTCAACAAGAGTTCAACGACAAATTGTGCGGAAATAATTCGTTATGCCGTTACTTATCGCCCTTTGCCCGGCTTTTATAAACGTTATACTGGTTCTTGCACCGCGGGCTGCAAAAGACAGCTCCCGCGCGGCTGGCAATGAAGGCTTTCTGACAGTGCCTGCAAACTCGCAGGGGCTTCTGTTCGTCCGTCAGGGCGAAGCTGAACATCATCTGGATACCGAGCAGCAGGGATTGGAAATCCCACACGATGGTTGGCCTGTCCAGCAGGGCGATGTGATAACTTGGCGCGATGCCGTCAAAGGCCGCCATGGCCTGCCGGTAGATGTTCTTTGTGTCCTCGTCGATCTTCTCGCTGTCCTGATAATAGTAGATCGAGGTACAGAACAAAAACGCCCAGTCCTTGAACTGCGCCAGCAGCCAGTCGTAGCGCTCCGCGTATTCCCGTTGAAGGCTTATGTTGAGCGCCAGCGGCTTATCCGAAAACGTCATGGCCAGCGCCAGCATATCCCGGTCGCCGGAGACATCCCATCTGGATTCAATGCCGTGCTTTTTGAAGTCCGGCTGTTCAAAGGGGAAGAAGTTGGCAATGTAGCGTTCCGTCGATAAGCTATCTTCCTTGATGAAGTTATTTTTCGGCAGATAGACCGCCTCGTAATCCATGAATGTCGGCGTGGTCGGCAGCGCGGTCATAAGACCCAGCAGGCCGTATTTCGCGATGAACTCCATCAAGCCCTGCGCAACCTCGGCGTCGCTGGCCCGCTTCATCATCAGCAAACCGACGTTCAGCGCATCGACCACCATGGCGTCCGCGTCCTTCAGCGGGTCGTAAACCTCCGGCTTTGCCTTCGCCGCGGGCGTCACATACAGATTACCGTCTTCGGCCTCTTTCAATTCATATTTGTCGTATCGTACCCAATGGGAGCTGGAACGCTCAAAGAGGTTGTTCATATCGCGCCTCCGATTGTAATCCGGAAATTAAATTTACATATTACCATCATATCAGCCATGATTGTCTGCGTCAATAGCGCACTTTTCCATTTGCGCTAGAAATTTGCGCTGGCGGAACGTCAAGCCGTATCCGGCCTGCTGCCGGTCGCTCAGAACCTTTTGCAGCTGCTTTCTGAGCTTACGCAGGATAACAGCCCGCGTTTTGCGGATGTTCCGGTCTGTCTGGACGCGAATTCTGCCCACCTCGACGCAGGACAGCTGGCGAATGAAATGCAAATAGAAAATCTCCTTATAGTCGTCCTTGAGATCGCGCAGCATTTTGATGAGCGCGGGATCAGAGACGAGCTCGTCCAGTTCAAAGGGGCAATCGTGGATCACCTCAAGGAAATAGCCGCTCATGATCTGCGTCCAGCGCGGCTCCATATACGAGAACGGGATGATTATGCCGTCCATTACCTTGTCAAATTCCAGCGGGACATCGCCGCGGCTGACCTCATGATTCCGCAGCCTTCTTGCCTCGTTCTGGTCGAGCTTGTCCCAGCTCGCCACAACGTTTTCAAAATCCTTCTGCGTTCTGGCGGCGTTCTCAAGACGGCCAATGGCCGTCTTGAGCATCTCACGCCTGACTGTGACCTGTTCGGCTTCACCGTTATCTGCAGTTTCCTCTTCCTTTTCCTCCGGGTGGTCGTCAAGGTAGAGCTCGGCTTCAAGGGCCTGCTCTCGTTCTGCGGCGAGGTCGGCAGCTTCTTCATCCGTATCTATCAAATCATTCTCAAGTTCAGAACTATCCCCGTATAGCCATTCCATTTCTTTGCCGTCCAAGCCGATCTCATCCCCTTTGAAAAATATTTTTGAGAGATATTCAAAAACAGTTCCGCTTTGATATGCGTTTTTCTCCTATAAGTAGAGGGAGTAATCTATCCAATAGAAATAAAGATTACTTCCACATGCTTGAAGGGAGGAATTCGCAGAAACAGGCCACGCGGCGCAAAATTGGCTTCGGCTCGCTCAGAGATGGGCGGACGGAGCCGGTTTTTGTTCGCTCAAAGAAGACAACTGAATAATATGACGCCAGCAGATTACAGAAGTCGGAACCGTCACAACTATTATACAGGAGTTGCGTTGGGATCGCAACGGAAAGAGAGGTAACGTATCAATACCAATCAGGAGCAATGCGCCTACCTGACCCGGCATATCGGCTCTACCACCTACAGGGTCAAGATCGTTTTCGCCCAGGATGGAGCGGAAACCTTTGAAGACAAAATCCTCCGCATGATTCAAAATGAGGCATTGGAAAATGCGGCGGGATGTGGTATGATGAAATCGCCACAAATGAGCCGTCAGTCTGAAAGGAGCGCCTAATGAGCGTGCAGCAGACTGAAGGTAAAATTACAGCTCTCTATGAGCGTCTGTCCCGTGACGATGAACTCATGGGAGACTCGAACTCCATTATTAACCAGAAAAAATACCTCGAAGACTACGCAGCCCAGCACGGATATTCCAACTGCGTCCACTATACGGATGACGGCTGGAGCGGCGGCAATTTTGACCGCCCGGACTGGAAACGCATGGTTGCGGATATCGAGGCCGGTAAGGTGGATTGTGTCCTTGTAAAGGACATGAGCCGCGTGGGTCGCGACTACCTGCAGACCGGCTTTTATACCGAGGTCTTTTTCCGGCAGTATGGGGTTCATTTTATTGCCATCGCCAACAACGTAGACAGCGATGATTCCAGCAGCAACGAGTTTGCCCCGTTTTTGAATATTATGAACGAGTGGTATTTGCGCGATTGCAGCAGGAAGATCAGCGCGGCCTACAAGGTCAAGGGCAGCGCGGGCAAGCCCACTACAAACAATCCGCCTTACGGGTATATGAAAGACCCAAATGACAAGGATCACTGGCTGGTCGATGAGGAGGCCGCCGCTGTCGTGCAGCGTATCTTCCGGCTGGCGGCGGACGGCAACGGCCCCTATACCATTTCCAAGATGCTCACAGCGGACAAGGTGGAAAGCCCCAGCTTCTATGCGGCAAAGAACGACCGCGGTGTCCACAAAACCACCGTTGACGTCAACCGGCCTCACGATTGGTACGGATTTACAGTGGGCAGCATTTTGGCGAAGCCGGAGTATATGGGGCATACTGTCAACTTCCGTTCCTGCAAGAAATCCTATAAAGACAAACAGACCATAAGGCGACAGCCGGAAGAATGGCTCATTTTTGAAAATACGCATGAGGCCATTATTGACCCGGAGACGTGGGCAATGGCACAGCAGACACGGAAGACCGTACACCGCACGGATACGACCGGCGAGGCCAATCCGCTGACCGGGCTTGTGTTTTGCGCGGACTGCGGGGCTAAAATGTATAACCACCGGGGGAAGCACACAAGGGCGGACGGCAGGCAGTATGGCAATGATACCTACAACTGTTCTACCTATACCCTGACTATCGAACGTGAAGAAAAGAAATGCTACTCCCACAGCGTCAGTAATAAAGCCTTGCGCGCCCTGATTCTGGATACCATCCGGCTGGTCAGCACCTACGCCATCACCAACGAAGCGGAATTTATCGAGAAGGTGCGCGCCGCTTCAGAGGTGCGGCAGGCCGAGGCCGCGAAAGACCTGAAACGCCGCATTGCCAAGGCAAAAAAGCGCTCCGCCGAGCTGGACGTACTCATCAAAAAGCTGTACGAATCCTACGCCACCGGCAAACTGCCGGAAAAGCGGTTTGAGCTGCTCTCCGCCGATTATGAGCGCGAGCAGGCCGAACTGGAAACGGTCATGGCCTCTGAGCAGGAAGAGCTTGACGCCTTCAATACTGACACCGCCCGCGTGGATCAGTTTTTGGCGCTTGCGAATAAGTATACGGACTTTTCCGAGCTGACCACGCCGATGATCCATGAGTTTGTGGACAGGATAATTGTTCACGCGCCGGAGCGAATAGACGGCGAGCGCACACAGGAAATCGAAATTTATCTGAAGTATATCGGGAAGCTGGATATCCCCGCCCCGGAGCCGAGGCCGGAGGAAATCGAAGCGGAAGTCAGAAGGAAAAAACGGGCGAAGCAGGCGCACGAAAAATATCTGCGCAAAAAGGAGCGCATTCGGCAGGAAAAGCTGGCGACGGAACAAACCACCGAAGAGCAACAGAAAAAAACAGCATAACGAATATGACAGACGGCTCGCGAGAGAAAAACTCGCGGGCCGTTTTTTGTATCCGGTCTCTGATGTGGTTGTGACAACATTTGTCACAACCACAATTTTGTCATGCCGCCAAGCGGCAGAAAGGGAAACTATGAGCATCAATCTGATCCATTCCAGCGAGCCGATCATCATCGGCATCGACCACGGATACGGCAATATCAAGACGGCGTGCTGCTGTTTCAAGACCGGCGTGGCCGCCTACGACAAGGAACCCACTTTCAAGAGCAATCTTCTGGTCTACGAAGGACGCTATTATCTCATCGGCGAGGAGAACAAAGAATTCGCGGCGAACAAGATGCAGGATATGGACTACTATATCCTGACTCTTGCCGCCATTGCACGTGAGCTGAATATCCGTAAGCTTACCTCTACTCGTGTTCATCTGGCTGTTGGTCTGCCCCTTACCTGGGTCAGCGAGCAAAAGGATGCATTTAAGGCATATCTGCTGCAAAACGAGAGCGTGGATTACAGCTTTCGCGGCGTTGACTATCATGTGGAATTCGCCGGCGCGGACGTTTTTCCGCAGGGCTTTGCCGCCGTCGCGGACAGGCTGAGCGAGTTCAAGGGCATTAATATGCTCTGCGACATCGGCAACGGCACTATGAACGTCATGTATATCAATGAGTGCAGGCCCCAGCAAAGCAAGTGCTTCACGGAGAAATATGGGACGCATCAATGCATGCTGGCCATCCGTGAAAACCTGATGAAGCTGTACGGTGCGGCGGTGGACGATTCCGTGATTGAGCGCGTCATCCGGCACGGCACGGCGGATATCAGCGAACGGTATCTTACCGCCATCCGGGATACGACGGCAGAGTATGTTGTTGGCATCTTCCGCAGGCTCCGCGAGCGCGAATACGACCCAGAGCTGATACGGCTGTATGTAGTCGGCGGCGGGAGCTGCATGGTTAAATACTTCGGCCAGTACGACGCAGGGCGCGTTGTCATCAACGACGACGTTTGCGCTACGGCCAAAGGCTATGAGCATCTGGCGGCGCTTCGGGCCAGAAAGAAGGGCGGCAGCGTATGAGCAGAAGAATCGTGAACACTAACATTCGGCTGAATCTGGAGCGCGAGGCGGACAGGAAAGCGTGGGCCTATTTGCAGCAGCTGGACAGAAAGCAGTACAAATCCTACAGCCGCGCCGTCATTGCCGCCGTCAACGATTTCTTTGGCCGACAGGAACGGCTGGCCGATGATCCATATCTGGAAACTCGCGAAAAGGAAGATACTTTCCTTCGGCGGGTGCTGGAGACCATTGAGCGCGGTTTGCAAACCGTTTCTCCCGTGAATGGCCTGTTGCAGCTGCTCCAGAACGCGCAGCAGCCTGCCGCCGCGCCTCCTCCCGAAATTTCCACCGCACAGGAGAAAGCCAACGCCGCCGCGATGGATTTTGTGGACAGCTTCTGGCCCGTTATACGTTCTTCTCGAATTTAGCGATATCGAAGAGTTCACAATCCAGCAGTTCACACAGATCGGCCAGCGTGTTGGTGGAGACCGACATATTCTTCTTCAGTCGCTGCACCGTGCTGCCGCTGATCTTGAACTTTTCCCGCAGCGTATAGGTCGTGACGCCCTTCTTTTTCATGGTCTCCCATAACGGCGTGTATACAATCAAAATAATCCCTCCCAAGCTCTTGCATATCCACATTATGTTCGTTATAATGGGCATAATCCATGCTCGAATATTGGGTATACGGATGGAGGGGATATTATGCCAGACTATGCGAAGATGTATCACACGCTGTTCAACGCGATGACGGAATCCATCGAGATACTGCAGCGTGCGCAGCAAAATACGGAGGAAATGTATATTTCGGCGAAAGAACCGGAAATTCATCTGCTCCACGCGGAGAATCAAAAAGAGGACGGCGACGATCAATAACCGCTGCCGTCCTCTTGCCGTATTTGGCAGCAAAACCAGGGCCGATTATCCCTAAAATTTAGAATATAAACAGAAAAATGAAAGCAGTGACTGCCACTTTTCCCGGCCAGGACGGGATTTGCAGCGGTCACTGTTATTTTTAGGCTCTTTTGGCTGGAACTACGGAAAAAGCGAAGCCGGAATCATCAATAATTGACAGAAAGGCGGATTGATATGACAGAAGATGAGCGAAAATTATTACAGGCCAAGCACCGTTTGGAGGAAGCCAAGGCCAGAGACCGTGTGAAGGAACGCAAGGCCCGGACACGGCGGCTCATTCAGGAGGGCGCAATTCTGGAAAAGGCGTTCCCGAAGGCGGCGGATATGGGCCTTGATGAGCTGGAGAATTATTTATGCGGGATTGCAAAACGGAATTGATTGACGAGGGCGCTCCGGGAGACCGGGGCGCTTCTTTTTCTCTCCCGGAAGGGCGCACATACTCACCACCGCTTCGCGGCGGTGGTCCTGCCTTGGCAGTCGTGCGCTCTCCGAGGGGGATGCGGCTTCTGTGGAAGCCTTAACGGATTTTCAAAGTGAAGAACGGTTGCTGCTTCCAAGGGGCAGCAACCGTTCTTCGCTTTTCCGATCCGTATGCTTTCTCCCGTGTGCTGTCGAAAGCATGGGGACGGGAGCCGCGTGGGACGTTGGACGAAGGACGGAGGTGATAACGAATGGCAATATACCACTTGGAAGCGAAGGTCGTAAGCCGCGGCGCGGGGCGCTCCGCTGTGGCGGCTGCGGCCTACATCAGCTGTTGCCGGATGCTCAACGATTATGACGGCGTACAGCATGATTATACACGAAAACAGGGCCTTGTGTGGCAGCGGGTATTTTTGCCTCCGATGGCACCTGTCGAGTGGCAAGACCGGGAAAAGCTATGGAACGCGGTGGAAGCGACGGAGAAAGCTAAGGACAGCCGCCTTGCCCGTGAATTCGTTGTAGCGCTGCCTGTGGAACTGAACCGGAAAGATCGGATCGCGCTGCTGGAGGAATTCATTCAGAGTAATTTTGTCGCGGACGGAATGTGCGCCGACGCGGCGCTCCACGACACGGACGGACATAATCCCCACGCCCATATCCTGCTGACCGTGCGGCCACTCAAGGAAAACGGTACATGGCAATATAAAACCGAGAAGGAATATCTATGCCTCAGAAACGATGAGGAACGTGGATTTACCGCCGGTGAGTACATGGCGGCTCAGGCTGACGGCTGGGAAAAGCAGTATCAGTACCGGGCCGGAAAAAAGAAAGAATTCCTCGCGCCGTCTGAGGCGGAGGCACACGGATATGAACGCTTATCCAAGTATCCGAAAAGCACCAAGTTTGGCAGACAGAATCCCATCTCCGAGCGTTGGAACAGCGACGAACAGCTATTGGTCTGGCGCGAAGCGTGGGCGGATATTGCCAACAAATATCTCACCCTGTATCCGTGGGTGGACGAGCGTATCGACCACCGCAGCCACGCCGTGCGGGGTATCGACGAACAGCCGACCATCCACGAGGGCGTGATTGCCCGTGCAATGGAGCAGAAGGGTGTCGTGTCTGACCGTTGTGAACTGAACCGCCAAATCAAGGCCGACAACAAGCTGTTGCGCGAACTTAAAGTACAGGTGGAGCGGCTCGTGAAGGCCGTCAGGGGCACTATCTCCGCTATTGCTGAGGCTATAGAGACCGTACGGAAGAATATGCTGATCTTCCACTATCAGCGCTTGCATACGAGGGCATCAAAGCGAAAAGTCACCGACACATTGGACGCTGTGCTACCTAATCTCAACAGATATACGGAGATCGTCGGCAAACTCAAAACTGCGATCATGGAACGGAAATCGCTGCTGTCCGAAAAGAAAGCGGCAAGTATCCTGAATGTACCAAAGCAGATGGAGTTGTCCCGTAAAATTGCCACGCTCACTAAAGATATAGAAGAACTGCGGAACGGGAAAAATATGCTGCTAGGCTTATTTGATAAATCTGGTGATGACGGGATGAAGGAGATAAGACAGTGGGTGGATTCCATAGAAGCCTCCCTGCAAAGGCTGGAACAGGCGGAGGGCCGCTATAACTCAGAGCTGGATACAGCTTTGGCGCAATACCGCGATTTACGGAATCAGGCGTCTGGTCTGGACGCCGGTGAACTTCACGCCGCACGCATGGCCCTACGTTTGGGAAAAACCGCCGATGCCGTTGACCAGCTAAAAACCGCCTATGGCAGGCAATACGATTACAGCCGTATGCAGCGGGCGGAAAGAGACATAGCCGCCATGCTGGGCGGGGAAGTGGAAACGCCATCCATACGGCAGCAGCTTCGTGAGCTTTCCAATAAGCAGGAGCCGCGCCAGCGGAAGCCCAAGTCTAAAGAACACGGACAGGAGCGGTAATCAGACCACGCCTGTCTGGATAAGGCCAGGGTTCCAAACGGTTACCAACCATAGGGACAGTAATTGAACCGAGGGGCAACAAGAGAATAGGAAGAGACCGCGAATTACGATTGTATTCGCGGCCTCTTCCTGTTATGTCAGCTGATATACCGCAGCGGTCAGCTCATCACCGTTTCCACAAATCGCTCCGGCATGGCAGCCACTTCAGTGCAGGAGGGAGCTCTGCCGAAGTGGCAAAGCTGTCCTCTGCCGCAGACTGGATTAGTGTTACGTCGGCCCCTCCATCAGCGGGAAAGTATATTCGTCCAGCAGGTAACTCCCGTTTCCCAGTACGCCTGTCTCTGTTATGTGCTGCTGAACAAAGGCTTTGCATGCTGTTGATAACGCGCTCATGTGCCCGACTGAACACAGAGCAACATGTTTATGACGCAAGCTTGCCCTCGGCAATGATTTTTACCGCAGCCTCCAATTCAATATCCTCCCCCGCGGCAAGCCATATCGCATTTTCCTTTGTCATGGGAATGCGTACGGATGGGCTGACGCCGCCGATGCCGCCTGTGCTGTCGATTTGGATTTGATGATCGGCGTCCAGAGATTGGCCTGAGGGGTAGTGCACGGTCAGCCCGCCGGGCATGGCAATCTCCGCGCCGGCCAGCCCGAAGGAACCGTTTGTGCCGTAAAAGCCCAGTGTCTCACCGTTCGGAAGCTTTTGAATTCCCATGGCGATTCCCTCGCCGCTGCTGACGCATTTCTGATTGATCAGGCAAATAACCGTGCCGCCGAAGCACTCCCCGGCCGGCTCAATGTACAGCGCATCTTCGCCGTTTACCTGTTGAAGCGTGCGTTTCCCGGTGGATCTGTCATATGTGTTCTGGTATTCATATAAGGTCTTTTTCGTGTAAAAGCTCCCCAAAACGGCGGCGCTCATGTCGTCAAGGCCCCCAAGATTGTTGCGGATATCCAGAATCATTGCTTTAGCGCCTTTTTCATTCGCCTCATGAATAGCCTTCCGGAACAAATCCAGCGTTGAGGGAGCGGTGCCGGTATCCCGCAGATCGGCGTCCAGTTCTCCCCAGATTTTAATATAATAGATGCTGCCGTCCAGTTCTTTACTTTCTACCATGGCCTCCGGAACCGGATCGGGGTCGTCGATTCCGAGATACATCGATCGGATTTTGTCTGAAAGAACCGCGTCGGGATAGCTTTTTTCGAGGGAACGTCGGCCGTCGTCATAGGCCGTGAGCGCTGCGGTCCGAGGCGAGGTATCTACAACGTGCAGAAACGTAATTTCAGCTTCCGTGCCGACCGGCGCGCGGGTCAGATACTGAACCTGCTTGAGCGTCAGATTCTCCGTTGTGGCGGAGGCGCCGCCAAAGCCGGTGAAAACGCGGACAAGCGCGTCGCCGATGCCGTCTCCGTTCCACTTTGTAATCACGTCGCCCGCCCGCATGCCGGAAGCGTACGC
>Ga0070399_1004113_pt1 | contig 12256 bp, 5 predicted proteins | sample BioMet4_FD_61217 | JGI IMG/M metagenome (GOLD analysis project Ga0070399, IMG submission 61217) | Microbial communities from bioreactor (seeded with sewage sludge) at LBNL, California, USA - Biofuel metagenome 4 (version 1) | ecosystem: Engineered > Bioreactor > Anaerobic > Unclassified ... | reverse complement strand
TTTTATAATTATATTTTATTAAAATTCAATATTTTACAAAGTAATAAATTTGCTTTTATTTCAAGTTTTTATAAAATAATAAAAAAATAGAAACATTTTTTAAAAAATAATTTGTATTTACCATAAAATGTTATACATTCGTACCTGAATATTTCATTTTCATATTAATACATAATATGTTGATTATGTGAAATTTACGCTTGTAAGGTTGTAGCTTTTATATTTTAACCGATTTTCTATGCTAATTGTTACTCCTTTTTTCAAAAATAAATTTTTTTAATTACATATTTTACTATTTTTGTACCTTATAAAAGTACTATGAAAAAAATCTATTATGTATTTGCCTCATGCTTATTCTCAACCTTATGGTTTAGTTCAGCATACGGACAAAGTTATCAGTTAACAGGCGCCGATTTGTGTAGCGATGGTTCCCAATCAACCACTATCAGCCTGTCCAACTCAGATCCAGCAAAGTATTATGCTTTGTTTCGCGACAATCAACTACTCGCCATTCAGCAATGTGCCTCGGGCGCAAGTCCCAATCAAATTTTATTTGGTAATTTTTCAGAACCAGGTGTTTATACTGCCGCCGAGTTCAACAGTTTCAAATCGGACGTTACGCCATCCGATGGAAAAGCCATTGCAGGACAGGTGCGGATAAACAGGATTCCCCTGATTTATATTACCAATAAACCATTGGTTGCTAAATCGGGTGAACGCTTTCTTTATCAACCTGTTTCAAGTATAAAGGAAAGTGAATTCACCTGGACGGCAAAGGTAGTTGAAGGCAAGCCGGCAAAGTTTGATAAAAATGGAAAAGAGTTGATTGACCTGACTTTTGCCCTAACCGACGGGAAGCCTGCTAAAGTTATTTTTTCCATTACACCTATTGCACCTTCATCAAGCGGAGGCTGCATGGGGAATCCGGGTGATTTAACAGTAATTATAAATCCTTAATATTAGTAAACTATTATTTTATAAATTAAATTTAATCTAAAAATCAAACACTTTTATTTATTAACCTAATTTTATTTCTTATGAAAAAAAGTTACTTCAAAGAAATCCAGACAACACGGTGGAACCGCCTATTGAAATTTGGCACCTCCGCTCTGTTCTGTCTGGTATTTATGGCGATGTCCATAAATGTGCAAGCGCAGTACAATCTGACCTATAACAAAACGTCAGGTCAATGCGGTCCAATTGATCCAACGGTTATCATTGGTTTGAATAATTCAACATTAAATAATACACACGTATTATTTAGAGTTAATCTTGATGCAACCTATACACCTAAATACACTCAGGTTGGGTTGGTTATGAACAACTTCGGTGGTCCAATTCAATTTGGACAATATAATGAACCGGGTAAATACGTTGCATACAGGTATGTTCCTGGTGCATATCATGAATTAGTAGGTGCAAATGATCTTGCTTCGTACGGAACAGGTACTTTACAGGATGATGAATTCTGGATTATCGGAACTCCTGCCGAAAGAGATTTGAGCTTTACTGGCACCGAAGGTACAGACTATCAACTTGAAGGCACAACCGCCGTTTATTGTAATAGCGGTAGCCTTACGTTAACCAATCCTGAATATTCCCCTGCAGCTTACGGCAGCCAATGGAATGTTACCTATACCTTGTTACTCAATGGTAATCCTCTTACTACGGATATACATGGTAATTCATATACCGCTTCCAATCCTGTAGTAAACCCAAATGCTAGCACTATCGTTTGGAACAATCTTCCAAGTGGTACTTATACCGTAAAAGCAGAAAGGACTCCTTGTACTGCTATAACCTTTCCGACTCCTGGTAAATCTATAATTGTTATACCTGATGTTACCAGTATTCCTGTTGTAGTTGATCCTATCAACGCTATTTACTCTGTTACCGGTACTCCGATAATTCTTCCTGTACATATTGTATATCCCACCATTACTCCCGAACAGGCTGACCCCAGCGTGAACATAGATTCAAGAATTTCTACAACCTTAGCTGGTGGATTCCCTGCCAATACAACTATTTTAAATATCACTTATAATGGTATTGACGTACTGGCAGGCACTTATGAAATGGGTGGCAAAAACAATGTATTGTTAAGTGATATTCTTGGTCTTGCAACCCCTGGCCGTTTGATTGACCAATCAGGACAGAATATTACCTGGTTAATCACCCTGAAAAGTGAAACTGACGCAACTATTCCTGCAAAAATTGAAACAATCACCTATCGCGGAGATGTAACCAATACTTTTTGCACCGGCGTATTGAATGATGAAGAATTCACTCTAAAATTTGCACCGGTAACCACATCAACTATTCCTGATGTTACCGCATGCAATGAACCTGTTGTATTTGATTTCACAATTACGTATCCTGAAATATTAAGAGTAAATGAAGATGTTAAATCCGATGCAAAAATCAGTGTTTATAAAGATGCTGGTTTAACAACAGCTTGGAATATCAATGCAGGCGCTCAGATTGCAGTAAGTTTTAACGGAACACTGGTAAATACTTATACGGTTCCTTCTGATGCAAACGTATTTTATTTATCAACCTTGTTGGGTATTTCTCCAGTTCCATTCCAGGGACACTCTGGTCCAGATGCATGGTCATTTAGTGTAACCAATCTCGATGCTTCAACCTATTATATTGGAATCCAAAACATGGCTATTCTTTACGGTACTGAATATGTATATGCTTCCCAGGATTTCAAACTAATTCATGTTGGCGCTGCCGGTATTACCATTGATCCTATCTCCGACATTCAAACCGCATGCAATGCACCTGTTGTTTTCACAGCCAATGTACATTATCCACAAGGTACAGGCTTAACCCTTGCCGACCAGAATATTGATCCTTCAGTAATGGCTGATGCTTTAATCACTATCACTCCAGCTCCAACTGCTGGAAGTAAAATAGCACAGATTCAATATAACGGATCCGTAGTTCCTATTACTCCTTATATTTTTGATGGAACAACAACTGAAGTCCTACTTTCATCTATCATTGGTCCGCCAGCTCCTACTTCTTTATTAGGACATAGTGGAATAGCTACCGATACATGGAAGATTAGTGTTGAAAATCTATTACATCCTGGTGCAAAAGGATCTGATTATCTTGTTACACTTAAATCAATTGCTTATGTTAATTATACTACTTGCTATACTGAATTGGCAAGTAAAGAATTTACAGTTAGCCCACAAGATCTGGTTATTGATCCAATCGCAAATATTTCCACCATTAGCGGAACACCGGTTATTATTCCTATACATGTTCAATACCCGGCTATTTCAGATTATGATAATACAATAAAGGTAGATGCAAGTATTTCTACAACCTTTACTGATGGATTCCCTACGGGTACAAAAATTATAGGTATAAGTACTGACCATGGTGCAACTAATCTAATTGGCGCTCCTATTAATGTAAGCGGTCAGAGCTCACTTTTATTAAGCTCATTGCTTGGAATTTCTCCAGTACAGTTTACGCTTGAAAATGGCAAGGCTTACACTTGGGAAATTACTGTAGTAAGTGATCCAAGTTTAAGTACAAGTACTGTAATTCCTGTAAAAGTACAAAGCATTGTAAATTATTCTCTTCTTGGCGGACCATTTGTTCTTGCCGAAAGAGATTTCACACTTACGTATGCACAGGAAACTACATCAACTATTCCTGATGTTGCCGATTGTGGAATTGTTAGTTTCGACTTTACAATTAACTATCCTACTATCCAAAATGTAGATACTCGCGTTAAAAACGATGCAAAAATCAGTATTTATAAAGATGCTGGTTTAGGAACAACTTGGAATATCAATGAAGGCGCTGTGATCTCGATCTGGTATGATGGAGTTCCGGTAACACCTTCATATACGGTACCAGCAGGTGGTAGCCACGAATTCTTATTATCGACTTTAGTTGGCGGTGGAGCTCCTTATCCTCTCCAGGGTCATTCGGGTTCCGATTTATGGCATTTCGAAATTTCCGGAGTTACTCCTTCGACTTACTTTGTAAAAATTGAAAACATGGCTGTTCTTAATAGCATTGATTATGTATATGCTACCCAGGATTTCAAAGTCATCAAAGTAGGTGCAACCGGCGTTACCGTTAATGAACCGATGGGCACTATTTCAACCGTAGCAGGCGCACCCCTTCAATTTGAAGTAACTGTAGCTTATCCTAACCTCGTTGCACAAAACATTGACCCAAGTGTATTGGTTGATGCTTTAATTACCAGCAATGTTCCTCTGAGCCCCGATGCTACCGTTGCCCAAATTAAATATAATGGTAGTGTTGTTCCATTAAATGGTATTACTGCCATAGGTGAAAAAAGCAGTATCCGGTTATCTGAAATTATTGGCACTGATCCTGTAGCATTACTCGGACACAGTGGTTTAGAAGATAAATGGACCATTACCTTAAAAGATGTAATTACCGGCAGTTGCGCAACGAAATATGCAGCCTTAGAAATAACCATGAAATCTATCGCTTTTGTTGATAATTTAACACAACCCTGCCCTGTTGTTCTTGGTGAGGATATGTTGGAATACAATACAGGCTGTCTTGGGGTCACAGCAAGCACTGTAGCTCCTGTTTGTAATGGTTCTGAAATTACAGGTTCACATTTTACATTTCAGTATCCTTCTATAACTGGCAATCCAACATCTATCACTACCGATTCAAAAATCACATGTGATGTTGCTATCCCCGCAGATGTTACCATAGGATGGTCATATAACAGCGGAGCAGCTTCCGGTAGTTATACCGTAACCGATGCTATTCCTGCAGGAACTGCATTATATTTATCTACCATTGTTGGTTCCCCGGCTCCTACTCCATTAGAAGGACATAACGGACTTCTTACAACCTGGGACTTTACCTTTGGTAATGTGCCGGTTGGTGTTTATCATCTGACAGTAGTACCTATTGCTTCTATGGCTTCTCCTATACTTGAAGAAGTTTTGACAACCGATCCGGCTTCTATTACTCAGACACTAACAGTATTAGCTAACCCTGATGCTACTATTTCTGGCGCAACGACTGTATATAGCGGAGAGCAAAATATTGCATACAGCGTACCTGTTGCAGATGGATCATCACCTTATCCTTTTTACACTTGGACATTATCTGCAGGTAGCACTACATTATCTTATTCCGGACGAGAAATCAGTATTGATTGGTCATGGCCATTTACTGGTAATGCAACTCTCTCAGTTACCGTTTATAATGGCATTTGTTCAACCACAAATCACATCACTATCACCGTGAAACCAAATACTCTTTACGGACAGGTTAAATACTGGAATGCACAGGAAAGCCCAATGCCTTCTCCATTCAATACCAATTACTATGGCATGACCGTTCCTGACTATTTCTATGTAGCATTAGTTGAGAATTATGATAAAAAAGACGGCGGTTCTTTTGATCCAATTGATGCAATTGAGATACAAAAAGTTGAACCCAACTGGATTGAAGATGGAACAACAATAACTGAATATCTGTCATCCTTTATGTTCGATTATAATTATAATCCGGCTTCAGAATACGGAGTTGTTGTTTGGGATGGTGGATACCTTGAAGAAAATCCAAGTATTGGCGATGGTTACCTCGGTCAAACATGGACATGGAACAACTGGGGTGGAGTAAATGCTACCGATGCTTTAGCTATTCAACACATGGCTGCCGGTAATACACTTCCTTTCCATTGGGTTGGGCTTCCTTCTGCTACACCTCAATACGGATTTTTCGCTGAAGAACTTGCTGATGTGAATAATAGTGGTATGTTGAAGATCAGTAATCCTATCACAGCTCTTGACGCATTGATTACCAGTCGCCGTGCTGTAGGTTATATTCCAACATTTACCAATAACAAACCCAACTTTGAAGTTGCAGGTAAGTTAGTACCTTTTGTTGATTTCAACACCAACAACACATTCACAAATTCATTGTCTGCTACTCCAGGTTCCAGACCAAATATTGAATTCTACAATGAGTATAACAATTATAATTGGAGTACCTTTGCTTTAGAACATGTTTATGTTACAGAACCAAACACTTTTGTAGCCGGTGATAACTTCCTGAATATCTATTACAGCGCCGTAGGCGATATCAACGCTTCTTACGTTCCTGAATATGGTGGTTTCAAAGCCAAACCAGCAATGGAACTCACCGTTGATAATCAATTAGAAGTAAGCAAAGGCGAAATCGTTGACATTCCTGTCCGTTTAGAAAGTGGAGCCGATTTAGGCGCTATCACCCTTGGACTTAACTATCGCAACGATTTGATTGAAGTAGTTGGTGTTAATTATAGCGAAGATTTCGCTCGCATTGATGCTGAAAAAGGCAACGTTCAAATTGCATGGTTCAACACCGATGGCCAACATTTCAACGCTAACGATGCTATTGCTACTCTTAAAGTTCGTGTTTTAGCTGATATAGATGCTAACACTCCTTTATTTGAACTCCAAAATGCTGAAATAGCTGATAACTCAGCTACCGTTATCGAAGGTAATAACCTGAAAACTGTTGCTCTTGCAACCAATTTAAATGCAAATTCAACAGAACTTCGGGCTGAAAACTATCCTAACCCATTCAACGAAAAAACTACGATCAGTTACAATCTGCCAGAAACAGGTAACGTTCAGTTAGTAATTTACAACAAAATGGGACAAGTAGTTAAAACCGTAGTTAATGGAATTCAGCAAGCAGGTTTACAAACTATTGATTTAAATCGTTCCGATCTGATGTCGGGTGTTTATTATTATCGTATCACGCTTCACGGCGTAAGCAGCGACTACTCTGTCACAAAGAATATGATTGTCGTTCAATAAATCCGAAAAAGTTGTTTCGGGATAAAAACCCGAAACAACTTTTTTATACATAAATCATCTTAAAACAGTTTTTTGCATTACTAAACAAACATGTTACAACGAATTCACATACAAGCAAACCTGATTACCACCACCTGGCTGGTAATATTTGGATTACTTGTGCTTCCACAAGCTATAAGTCAGCCTGTTGTGAGCATAAGCAACCATGCGGGCTGTGCTAATAGTGAAATTCTTGTTCCCGTTGAGGTAAACAACTTTGCAGATGTAGCAGCTTTTACTTTTTACATTCAGGCAGACACTTCAGCCATTGCACTCATTTCCGTCGAAAATATTCATCCGGCGCTTTTGGAGGGCAATGTTGTTAGCAATTTTAACCTTAATGGTATTCCGACCATCATCATCAATTGGTTTGGAATATCGCCGGTTACTATCAGCAGCGGAAAACTATTTGATTTGCGACTTTTACTCAAAACAGGCGCTACCCCTTTCAGCTTTACCGAAAACTGTGAAATTGCGCTGTCGGATCTTTCTGTTGTTCAAAATGTTGTTTACAACGATGGAAGTCTTACAGCCTTTAGCGCGTTGTCGCCGGTACCGTTAACATCCACTGTTGTAAAAGATAGTACGGCAAATTTTGTACTACCTTTATTCTCCGGTATTACCTACCAATGGCAGGAAAATTCCGGTAACACCTGGACAAACCTTGCTGAAAATCTCACTTACAAAGGAGTGCTAACTAATGAATTGAGTTTAATTTCGGTTCCTATGTCCCTCAATAACCACAGCTACAGATGCCTTTTAACCAAACAGCTTTGTAGCGAGACTACTTTTGCTGCTACGCTAATGGTAAATGCAGTTGGAATTGACGAACATGGACTTGAAAAAAAATCTTTAATCAGTGTTTTTCCGAATCCAGTTGGCGACAGGATCACTTATCTTTTAGGAGTGTCCATTTCGCAGGCTACTCTTCGTTTGATTGATACCAAAGGTAATATTGTTTTGCAATCTAAAATTACAAATATAAAATCCGAAACGCCACAAACCTTGAATTTGGATAAGCTGGCTGCTGGTACTTATATTTTGCAGTTAATAGATGATAACAAGATTATAGATTCGGTTAAAATATTGCGATAACTGTAAATAAATGATTTTATATGGATTACTTAACCTATTAATAATAAAGACACATTATATGAACAAGAAAATTTTACAATTAATCATAGTAATGCTGTTTGCAATGTCGGGTGTAATGGCTCAGACGGTCCAGCTCGGGCATGTTACGAATGCCGTGCCGGGTACTGTTACCGTTCCACTCAACATGAATGACTTTACCGGAGCCAATGGCGGTTTGGGCGCTGTCTCATTATATATTCAATATGATGGCGACCTGCTTACCTATACGGACTTCAGTAATCTCAATCCAGCATTCAGCGGTATTAATGTGAACTATTTCCAACCTACCCATGAATTAAGAATTATATGGTTTAGTACTACTACTACTGGCGAATCAATTGACGGCAAATTGCTTGATCTTAATTTCACATATTCCGGAGGCTTTTCTACTGACATGACCTTCACTGACGCTTGTGAAATAGCCAAGGTTAACAACTTCAACCCTATTGTAGCCACTTACGAAAATGGTAGTGTTTCAAATAGTCCCAATATCAACACTTATACCGGCGTGGTTGGGTTTAATCCCCAAACAGCTAATGTTGGTACCACCGTTAGTTTACCCCTTTTAATTGCAGGTAACACCGGTTTAAATCCTGACGCATACAAAGCTGTTAATTCTATTACTCTTAAACTTGCTTTTGATACTCAAAAATTAACTTTTCAGGGTGTTACCAATAACACCTATGGTTTTTCTGTAGCAGAAAATAACGGAGTATTAAATTTACAATGGTCAAGTACTACCCCTCAGGATTTCACAACTTTTGCGACTCTTATGTTATTGAATTTTACTTACAACGGAGGAGGAATTGCTTTACTGGAATTCAAACCGGGCAGCATGGTTACATCTGGCTATTTTGTTGAGAATACTTATTTCATCAATGGAAATGTACAGTTAACCCCGGCAGCGCCCGGAACAGGCTCGTTGAGCATTGCAGATATATGCGCTGCTGACACTACTTCGGTAAAAGATGTACCGGTAACTTATGCCGGCGATCCTATAGCAAATGTTGGCGCACTTACGCTCAATTTTAGTTATGACAAAACTAAGCTTACTTATGCAGGGTATACCACCAACCAGTTGACCGGATGGCTGGTATCTCATACGGCAGGCCACGTAACGTTTATCAATACCAGTGCGACAGGACAAACTATCAATGCAGGTTCCCTCGTTACACTAAAACTTGATTATTACGCTTCGGGCAAAGCCGATATCGCATTTGAAGCCGGGACTTCCTTACTTAATACCGGGTTCACTTATATTCCTTTAATTCTTAATGATGGTTATGTTTCTCTTACTCCTGAAATTACTGATCAACCAGATGCTCAAACAGTAAATTATGGCGCACCTGCAACCTTTAGTCTTGTAGCTAAAAATGCTATCAGCTATCAGTGGCAGGAATTAGTATCCGGAGTATGGACAAATGTAACCGATGGAGGTATTTATTCCGGCGCTACAACAAACACGCTTAATATTTCAGCCGTAACCGGGAATATGAATACTTATCAGTACAAATGTATCGTTCAGCCGTGTGAAGTAGCTTCCGACCCGGCATTATTAACGGTTACTTTTAACGTTAGTGGCGTGCTTAAATATGCCAATACAACCGGCGCTCCACGTCCGATTACGAATTCTACTGTTTATCTGAAAACTTCCGATGGATTAACTACCATTGCAACAACTACGACTGATGCTTCGGGCAATTACACTTTTTCTAATGTAAACGCGGGTAGTTATAAATTGGATGCTTCCACGACCAAACCATGGGGTGGAGTTAATGTTGGTGATGCAATTATAATTAAAAATACAGCTCCAACTTTTATTCCTGGCACCATGAAATTTTTAGCTGCTGATGTCAACCAGAGTGCTACAGTCAACGTTGGTGATGCAATAATAATAAACAATTGGGTTAAAACAGGCATTAAACCACTTTCATGGACTGCTCCTAATTGGTTTTTCAACTTACCATCTATAACTATTTTAGATGCTAACCTTATTAATGTTGAAGTGTTAGGAATTTGTTCAGGTGACGTGAACACAAGCTACACTCCTTGATATTTTTGAAAATAATAAATAATAATTATATGAGAAAAATCATTCTAATAATATCATTGATAATTGCAATTGGACAATCTGCAATTTCACAAACTGTGTCTACAAGTACATTTAGCGGACCGACTCTGCCAAATGTTGGTCAATCTTTTGATGTACCCATTAATGCTAATGATTTTCCACCAGACGCTTGGGCTTTTATTGCATATCTTGAGTATGATTTATCTATTCTGACGTATACTGGCTTCACTAATACTAGTGGATTACTCGACACATGGGTTACGGTAACTCAAATGCCGTCAAATAGGCTTCGTATTCAAGTTGCTGATCCGGGTATATCAGATCCGTTTACTCTCCCTGATGGTAAAGTTGTAGATTTACATTTTACTTTTAATGGCGGTTATACAGACATGTTGTTTCCCACATCTGGCTCAGAAAAATGCACTTATTTTTGGGATGAGAATTATGATGAATGGCCTATGAATGTTATAAATGGTGCCGTTGAGGGTGGTTATGTCTCCAATTCCATTAGCACAGGTTCATGGGCAGTTACTACTAATTGGTCATTAGGTGTTGTTCCAAATGCTTATCACAATGTTACTGTTACCTCTGGTAGCACAGCAGAGATTGGTGCAGATGCCGTTTGTAATAGTTTAACCATTGCTAATGGCGGACAACTAACCCTTGATGCAGGGAAAACCCTTACCGATAATGGTAATTTTACGATCGCATCGGGTGGCTCATTTATTCAGGATGGTACTTTGGCTGTTGCCGGAACTACTACCGTTAAACGGGACATTGCTGCCAACGAATGGCATTTGATTTCCGCACCTATTTCTGACGCTCTTTCGGGTATGTTTGTAGGTAAATACTTACAGACGCATACGGAAAGCACTAATGAGTATACGGATATTATACCACTTGACGTCCCCCTTACTCCCATGAAAGGTTATGCGCTTTGGGGCGATGCAACAGGTTTTACTGCTACGTATACCGGAACACTGAATAATGGCTCACAAAGTTATGCCACTTCATACACTGCTGGTGATAAAGGCTGGAATCTGGTAGGTAATCCTTATCCATCTTCCATTGACTGGGAAGCTTCTGGCTGGACTAAAGAGGGTGTAAATAATGCCACGTATGTGCATGTAAATGCCTCCACCTGGGCATCATTTGTTGATGGCGCTGGCGATAATGGCGGTTCACAATTCATTGCTCCCGGACAGGGTTTCTTTGTTCAAGCCACTGCAAGCGGTACATTAGGTATGGATAATAGCGTAAGGACTCACTCCGCAGCACCATTCTTTAAAAGTACAGTAAGCAATCTGGTACGTTTACAGGTTTCCGGCAATGGTTATGCCGATGAAGCCGTTATCCGAATTTTATCGGAAGCAACCTCTGAATTTGATGGCAACTATGATGCAGTCAAACTCTATGGCGACGTTGCCGAAGCCGCTCAAATCTATACGTTAGGAAGCTCTCCGTTAGCCATTAATGCCTTACCCGAAACCAATAGTGTTCCGGTAGGAATTCATGCCGGAGCAAGCGGTACATATACGATTGCAGCAACTGAAGTAAACGATATCCAAGCCATTACACTGAAAGATAACCAAACGGGGATATCTACCAATTTATTGGTCAATTCCTATTCATTCAGTTTCACTCCGGGCGAAAACGAGCAACGTTTTACTCTTTATTTCAGTCCTCTTTCAATCAATGAGGTTGAAAATCCTTTGGCTTCAATTTACAGTAATCAAAATACGCTGTATGTTGATCTGAAAAGCCTGTCTAAAGGCGACATCTACGTTTATAACCTGGCTGGTCAGCTTGTAACATCGGCTTCGGCAAATCAGGGAATGAATATGATTCGTCTTACGAATACTGGTAACTACATTGTTAAGGTGATCACACCAAAAACAACTCTGGTTAAAAAGGTGTTTATTCAATAATTTAGATTTATTTGAACAATTAAAAAGAAAAGAATATGAAAAAAATAATCAGAATATTGACCATAACAGCCTTTTTGGCAACAGCTCCTTTGTTACTATTAGCACAAGCCCCCCCTCACCCCAACAACGGTGGCAATGCACCAAATACTGGTGGTAAAACAAATGCTCCGGTTGGCGGCGGTGGAGCGCCTATTGATGGTGGCTTAAGTATTTTATTAGTCCTGGGTGCCGCTTACGGCGCCAAAAAGGTTTTC
>Ga0070399_1004111_pt1 | contig 12258 bp, 11 predicted proteins | sample BioMet4_FD_61217 | JGI IMG/M metagenome (GOLD analysis project Ga0070399, IMG submission 61217) | Microbial communities from bioreactor (seeded with sewage sludge) at LBNL, California, USA - Biofuel metagenome 4 (version 1) | ecosystem: Engineered > Bioreactor > Anaerobic > Unclassified ... | reverse complement strand
AGCGGAGCCGTTTGCAAATCAAACATCCGCGTAATCTGCGAGATCTGCGTGCAAAAAAGAGCGAGAGAAAATAGTGTGTGGAGCAATGGGTGTTTTATTTCTCACGCAGATTGCGCAGATAACGCAGATTACAATGCGGGGGCGTAAATGATTCGAACGTGCCGGTGGCACAGATGGCGCAGATGAGAATATGAAAAGATTAAAACATGAAATGATGAAAATATTAAAGGCGATTCGATGTAGTCTATTACGATGGACTAACAACGCGGAGCCGTTTGCGAGGCAAACATCCGCGTAATCTGCGAGATCTGCGTGCATACCCCCCCCCTTATCCATCACACATAAGTTAACCTAGCAAAACCTGTTATTTGCGTCATCTGCGTGCTTAAATCAATATATATTTTCACTTCATGGTTTTGAAACGAATCATTCACTGAAAATTTATTTTCTCCGTACAAGAAATTTTTTCGCCGTTAACGGACGGGAACGGACAATAACGGACAATAACGGACATGGGGTCGGCGCGGTGTCGTAACTTTGTTCTTGAAATCGAGAAGCAAGTACGATTCGGGGCTTCGGCCCAGCAGACCTGATCACTCTGCTTTCGCCTCGCAACAAGATTCCAACGTGTTTCAAAAGAGTTCATTGACATATTGCAACAACATATGACAATCGCCTGAAGCGACAAAGCCAACATCGAAACTTCAAAAGTAGGGTCTAATGATACCTTTTAAGCTCTTGGGGGGCTGCTAGCCCCGACGCATGGCGTCCCCCGGTGTTTTTCATAGATTTTGCATACTATTAATCAACACTGTTTTTCGCACTTACTATTTGAATGTCCAATATTTATATCAATTCACGTCATAAGCTCACTTTGGAGAAAAAGACATGGTGAACGAAAAAAATGCCAGTCAACAGAAGCCACGATTTTAAGATAAAAGTTCTTGTTTTCTCTTTTTTTGTGTTTCGGAACAGACTATTTCATAGGACGTGCGTATCAGTTCCTTCAAGGTGCCATCGTCCATGTCTTCATTAAGTCGAATTTGCATCCAGTGCTTTGCTTGAAAGTGTTGTGGATTTTGGACACAAGCAAAGCGTTCTTTCATTTGTGAAATAGTTTCGGGATTGCCCTTGATCAGGCAACTATCAAACTTGTCTATATCGACATAGCAGAAAGTCTTGCCGTGAACATAGAACACCAAGATAGAATTCGCGCCATGAAACCGAGTAAAGGGCATCTTCTCGGTGACATCTGCCATTGATAGACAATAATCGCGCAACTCTTCGATGTTCATTCCATGCCTTTCTTCAGACGTTCGGCTAATCCAGAACAAGCATCTTCTATTAAGTCGAGAGCTAGTTCAAAATCCTTTGCACCACCATAATAGGGGTCAGGGATAGTTTGGTAATGAGGATGAGTTGTCATGTAATCGGCCAAACAACATATCTTTGCCTTGTCATTACTATTGCGAGCAAGTGAACGAAGATCATCCATGTTGCCGCTATCCATACCAAACACAAGGTCGAATCGGTCAAAGTCATCGGAGTGTATTTGTCGGGCTCGGCTATGGAAGTCATAACCTCGCTTTGCCCCATGTTCTCTCATGCGACGGTCAGGCAGTTGTCCTTCGTGCCAATTCCCAATTCCCGCCGAGTCTACGTCATAGCGATTGGCCAACTCAGGGTCGGACGCAATGATTTGCTGCATGATTTCTTCCGCGGCCGGAGAACGGCATATATTACCAAGACAAACAAAGAGAAGTTGCTTTTTCATTATTCGTAATTTTGATTAATCTTATATTTTGTTATGAAGTTTGTATCTTCTGACCGATGCAAACATGGCCTTTGTTGGTTGGAAGGGTCATCGTTGGGTGTTCCAAACCATACCTCTAACCCTTGTTATTCCCCCAAGGGAATATGTTTCTTGAATGGACCTTCGCGCACTTCAAACAATACGGTATTAGATTCAAGAACCTCCAAAGAGTGGAAAGTATTTGCCGGAATGTTTATTCCGAATGATCCTTTGGCTGGATTGAGTAGGTGAGATTCGATTAACTTGCCATCCTTGTCATAGAACAAAGCCTTCACCGAACCTCGAAGCACCACGTATGATTCGTCTTCGTCATGTCGGTGGATATCCATGATCGTTCCTGGCTCCAAAGCATTGAGAAAACGATGCACCTTATCGTCCAGGGACTTATGGAAATTATGATTCATGCGAAGTCGCGCATTTGTCTTCGCCTGTCTAGATACTTCATCGAGAAGTTCTTTATCAATCACGGTAATGTTCATCTTAAATAGTATTCTTCAAAACTTAAAGTCAATATTGATGCTAATCAGTGATTGTCATCATTGCAAAGATATCCTTTTTATTTCATTCGTAGAAAGTATCTTTGAGAAATTCGACAAACACAAAAAGGCCAGCCTCCTTTACTTTACATAAAAGAGACTGGCCATAAAAACAAGCATTGTCAAAAACGAGTCTAAAGAAATCTCATGTCAACCTATGTCAATGGCTTTTTATTAGGTGATTATAGTTGAGCAAATGCCTGATCAAGATCAGCGATAATATCCTCAATATGCTCAAGACCAATGGAGAGGCGGATAGTCGAAGGGGTAACGTGTTGTGCCTCCAATTCCTCCGGTGAAAGTTGACTATGAGTTGTTGTATATGGATGGATAACCAACGATTTAACATCAGCCACATTAGCAAGCAACGAGAATATCTTCAACGAATCAATGAACTTCCATGCATCTTCCTGGGTCCCGTCAATCTCAAAAGTAAAGATACTTCCAGCCCCATTCGGGAAATACTTTTGGTATAGTTCGTGATCCTTGTGTGAGGGCAATGCGGGATGGCTCACGCTTTTTACTTTGGGTTGCTTATCGAGATACTCCACGACCTTCAATGCATTCTCGACATGCCTTTCGATTCTGATAGGCAATGTCTCTACGCCCTGCAATAGAATCCATGCATTGAAAGGACTAATGGTGGCGCCGGTATCACGAAGGACGACCGCCCTGATACGTGTGACGAATGCGGCTTCTCCCGCCACATCAGCGAATATGGCACCATGGTATGATGGATCTGGTTTTGCGATAGTGGGATACTTGTCAGCATTGGCTTTCCAATCGAACTTGCCCGAATCGACGATGATACCGCCTAAACTACTACCATGTCCACCGATGAACTTTGTTGCGCTATGAACGACGATGTCGGCTCCATGTTCTATCGGTCGAATGAGAATTGGGGCAAAGGTGTTGTCAACAATGAAAACGATATGGTGCTTGTGTGCAACCTCGGCAATGGCATCAATATTGGTAACATCAGAGTTTGGATTGCCAAATGTTTCGGCAAAGATCACCTTCGTGTTGGGTTGGATGGCATTTTCCAATGCCTCAAGGTCATCGACATTTACAATGGTGCTCGTGACACCTTGTGTTGAAAGTGTATGACTAATGAGATTGTAAGAACCGCCATAAAGATTGTCGGCCGCTACGATATGGTCACCACTTTGTAGAACGTTTTGTAAGGCATAAGTAACGGCCGCGGCACCGCTTGCGACGGCAAGTCCTGCCACACCACCCTCAATGGATGCAATGCGCTCCTCTAATACTCCTTGTGTGGAGTTGGTCAATCTACCATAGATGTTGCCCGCATCACGAAGTCCGAAACGATCGGCGGCGTGTTGTGAATTATGAAACACATAAGATGTGGTCTGATAAATTGGCACGGCGCGAGAATCCGTTGTGGGGTCTGCGGTCTCTTGACCTACATGCAAAGCAAGCGTCTCAATATGAAGTTTCTTTTCTGCACTCATTTCTTTTCCCTTTCCTTTATTAATTAATATAATGTCTTTGAATAATCGTCTTTTGTTTGTCTTTATTGACGGTACAAAATTACGTTTATTGGGGAAATAAACCAAGAAAATCAATAAAGTTAGAAAATATCACTATATTTGTACTTTTTAAAAGAAAAAGTATAATTTAAAAGATATGATTTTGGTATGGTAACAGAAAATAATTTGATTGAGTCCATTGATGAGAAAGACATTCTGATCTTGCGCACCCTGCAACAGAACGCTAGACTCACCGTAAAGCAAGTGGCGGCCGAGTGTCATCTGAGTCTTACTCCCGTTTTTGAGAGAATCAAAAGGCTAGAAAAAGATGGCTACATCAAAAGATATATCACCGTGCTTGATGCCGAAAAGTTGCACCGGGGCTTTGTCGTATTTTGTAGCGTGAAATTATCGCCAGTCAACAAGAAGGTGGCTCGGGCCTTTTGCGATACCATAACTAATATTCCTGAAGTCACCGAATGCTACAATATTTCAGGTAGGTTTGATTATTTGCTAAAGGTCCATTCACCCAACATGAAATATTATCAGGAGTTCGTCCTCGATGTACTTGGTTCAATACCAAATCTTGGAACGATAGAGAGTACATTTGTGATGGAGGAAGTCAAGCATAAATTTGGGGTATCCATCTAGGATAAACACATTTAGTGCTTGCCTTTATATAAATTGAAATGCTCCGGTTGAAGCAATATGGATCAACCGGAGCAAATTACTTGATAAATAATTGTGTCGTCAAAGGTTTATTTACGATACAAGCAGCATGAAGGTAAACTATTGTAAGCCTTGTCTGTAGCCTTCACATCTTGTGTGTCATGGCCAACCGATGCCAACTTCGTCTCAATTTTCTTAATGTTGGTCTTCTTATCGTCAAACACAACGGCCAACTTTTTTGACTTGATGTTCCAATTGGCCGATGCTACGCCATTTATACTTTTGGCCGTACTTTCGATACGATTTTCGCAAGTGCCACAATTGCCACTCACGTTGATCACTTTCTTCACCGTCTTTGCGCTGGCCGCACCCATAGAGAGTACTGCTACCAGCAAAATAATCATCTTTTTCATTGTTGTCTTTGTTAAATTACTAATTAATATATTCTTTCTTTTCTAAGAACTAAGGTCATTGGTTCATCATTGATTTCTTTCCATCCAATTGAGCACTGGCATCGATGGCAAAAGCCCCATTGGTTACTATCTTCTCACCTTCCGCAAGTCCATCCAAGATGACGTAGCTATCAGGGAGTGATGGGCCAAGAGTCACTTGCCTGAGCATGAACCCGAAATGACCTTTCATGTCCTCCTTCACATACACCACGCTACGTTTTCCGGTCCACAATACCGCACTCTTAGGAACTACGATATCATGGTTATAGTTCTTCATATTAGCCACGGCGATGCCAGTGATAATCATTTCCGGCTTGAATTGCCCTCCCGCATTCGACATGACCACACGAACTCCGGCGGTACGACTCTTGGCATCGAGTATCGGATCGATAAAGCTTACGGTGCCCGTAAACACCTTTCCTGGCATGGCCTCCGAGGTAAACCGGATTTTCTCACCTTGATGAATGAATGGGAGATCGCCCTCATAGGCTTGGAACATCGCCCAGACGCTACCAAGATTGGCAATCTTAAGTAATGATTGTCCTTGCTTCACATAATCTCCTTGACTGATGGTCTTTTCCACTACCGTGCCTGATGTGTTGGCCTTGAGTGGCATGTAGGGAGACGCTTTCTTCGTCTTCAATATTTGTTGGATTTGCGATTGAGCGATATTCAATAATTGCAACTTCTCGATGGCCGCCTGAACAAGGGCTTTCCGTTGGTTAGCCTCAGGATATTGGAGTGCGGCAACAAGTTCTTGCTCGGCCGTATAAAGGCTTGGAGAATATATCACGGCCAATGTCTGACCCTTGCTCACACGATCCCCCACGGCATTGATGAAGAGTTGCTCAATCCTCCCCTCAACATAAGCCGCTTGCGTTTGTTGAAGTCTCTGATCGGGTTGAATTTTACCAAAAAGCCTAATCTCCTTATTGGTTGAACCGCTTCCAACCACCTGTGTCTCTATGTTCGCAAGTGCCATGGCCTCATCGCTCATCATCACGGCATTCGGATCCATGTGATGTCCTGATTCAGGATGCCCACTTTTTACTATGGGTATCAAGTCCATACCACAGATGGGGCATTTCCCCGGATGGTCTTCTCTGATTTGTGGATGCATAGAACAGGTGTATAAGGTCTTTTCGTGCGTATGCCCATCCTCAACCGTTGTTGCACTCTTGTTGCCTTCGTGGAGGATAAGTCCACCAATAAGCAAACCTAAGAAAAGCACTATGCCTAGCGATAATGCTATATGTTTATGAATGAATTCTTTCATGTCTTTATTTTATTTATCTGAACGTACCGCGTAATCATATTTGGACAACATCTTCTCGTATTCGGCTACCACCGTGTTGTATTGGGCTCGTGCCTCTGCCTTTTTAAGGGCATAGTCAATTTGCTCCCGTGTAGTCAACAAGATGTCAGTAACCGAAGAGCTGCCGCTGATATACTCCTTTTGCATTAGGCTCAGGGTATTGTTCAAGATGTCCACCTCTTGATCATACAATTGGACTTTCCTTTTGATATCCCTGGAGCGTTGTTCTATGGAGAGATACTCGCTTCTTAGCATATCTTTTTGTTTATCAATGCCAGTGACCGTACTCGCTTGCATCAACTGGGCACTCTTTTGCTCCATATTGATTTTGCGTCGGTAGATGGGTAGTGAAACCTTGAGCATGAGCATGGTCATATCATTGCCATTCATGTTCGCCATTCTGGGCATGTCGGTCTTGTTGTTCAACATATATTGGACACCTACACCAATCATAGGTTTTCCCATGTTTTTGGCTTTCTCGCCCATTGCCTCATACGACTTGCCCATTGCGGTGAGCTGAGCGATTTTGGGGTCATTAGCCTCTATCGTGCTCCAATCCACTATAGGTAACTCACGTTGAACAATGCTATCTGGAACAACGATGTTGTTACCTTCATGGCGATGCATGGATATATTGAGTTGCTGCTTTTGAAGCAAGAATTCGTCCTCCATGCTTGCCTTTTGCTCCTTTAGATTGGCCACTTCTGCATCCAGACGCAATTGGTCGCTCATTCGGGAGAACTTGCCCATAGACATAGACTTATATTGATAAATGGCCACTTCCTTGATGTCATTCAACAATTTTATCTTTGCGTCCAAGGCTCGTATCTTCTCTTGTGTCGCAAGCAATTGATACCATTGCTTTTGCATATCGAAAGCCAATGCGATACCATCCTCCCTGAATTTCTGATAAGCGGCCTCCGCTTCATATTCCATCTGTTGCCTATCAGCCTTGAGAGTTCCAAACCAAGGGAACATCTGCATCACTTCAAAGGATGCCACTTGCTTGCTATTCACTTGTTCCATGGGAGATGGATAAACCCCGATAGAGAGTTCGGGATCATTCAACACACCGGCTCCACGCGCAGAGGACACCTTCGCTTGGTAGGCTTGATATTCACTCATCACGGCGGGATTATTCCTAATGGCGGCATCGATGTAAGTGGCAAGACTATCCACTTCCACTCTGGGCTCATTCTCCGCTTGCGCCTGTATGATCGCTCCCAACCACACTCCTATCATGATTGCCATGATGCGCAATGTATGATTATTTCTATATGTCATGATTTGTCTTCTTTTGATTTTATTTTGCTTTCTCTCCACCAGCATTGGAACACTGGTACTACAAACATGGTCATTGTCTGGATGACCATGCCACCAAATGTCGGAATACTCATCGGCACCATGATGTCGGCTCCCTTCCCAGTACTTGAGAGCACGGGCAAGAGTGCTATTAGTGTCGTCGCCGTGGTCATAACGGCCGGGCGAACACGTTTCTTTCCGGCGATGATGACGGCCTCCTTGATATCATGCTTTGTTTGGGGATGGAGCTTTTCAAAGGTCTGATGAATATATGTACCCATGATTACACCATCATTCGTAGAAACTCCGAAGAGAGCGATGAACCCTACCCAAACGGCAACACTAAGATTGATATTTCCCATGCCAAACATCGTACGCAAGTTGATGCCGAATATATCAAAATTCATGAACCAAGGTTGACCATATGCCCAAATCAAGAGGAATCCTCCGGCAAAAGCCACAAACACACCACTAAAGTGAATCAATGATGCGGTGATGCTCCTGAATTGGAAATAGAGGATGAGAAGGATAAGTACCAACGCCACCGGAATGACGACTTGCAAGCGTTTTGCGGCATGCACTTGTTGCTCATAGCTACCCGTGAACTGATAGGTCACACCTTTGGGCAATCGAATCTTTCCATTGCTCACAAGGTCGTCGATGTGTTTCTTGGCCTTGTTGACCACTTCCACTTCCGCCGCATTCCCTTTCTTGTCAAAGGTAATATACCCCACAAGGAAAGTGTTCTCGCTTTTGATCATGGTCGCGCCTTTCACAAAGTGGAACTGGGCCAATTGCCCCAAAGGAATTTGCGTACCATCCGCGGCTGGCACCAATATTTGACTAAGAACTTCCGGGTCATCACGAAGCTCACGAGCGTATCTCACCCTTATCGGGAAACGTTCCCTTCCTTCAACCGAAGTACCCTCGTTCATGCCACCGATGGCCGTCTCGATCACCGATTGGACCGTTCCTATCTGGATGCCGTATCTTCCAAGTTTCTCCCTATCGGGCTCGATTTCTATATAGGGAGCACCTTCCGAACGGTCATAGAACACTGAATTAGGATTGACATCTTTGACCTCTTTCATGGCCTTCTCAATCTTTAGTCCAGCTATCTCTATGCTTTGTAGGTCCGGGCCATAGACCTTCAACCCCATTGGTGCCCTCATGCCGGTGGATAGCATCACTTGCCTAGTGGCAATGGGTTGAAGTTTAGGACTACCGGTAAGACCAGGAAGATTGGTTGCCTTCACAATCTCTTTCCAGATATCATCGTCGTTCCTTATTTGGTCACGCCATTGACGAATGTAATGTCCATTCTTATCTCTGGCTCGTTGCCCGTTCTCATCCAGCTTGTATTCCGGTTTATAGTTGATGGTCGTCTCGTACATCTGGATAGGAGCAGGGTCAAGCGCACTCTCCACACGTCCCCATTTCCCAACGGCTGACTCAACCTCAGGAATGGCCTTTAGGCGTTGGCTGATGATCTTCGAGTTACGAATGTTCTCTTCCACGCCACTATTTGGCATAGCGGTAGGCATGAGCATGAATGTTCCTTCGTCAAGTGTCGGCATAAACTCACTTCCTGTCCTGCTCCATATCCATAGGCCCGCGATAAGGGTGAGCAATGGGACGGTCATGAACTTCCATCTATTGTCAAGACACCAACGCAATATGCTTTCGTATTTGATGACGATGAGCCAAAGCATAAGTAGAATGATGCTCACAATGCCCAATACAAATAGAAGATTGAGCACGATGCCGTTTTCTGGACCAAGTGGAAGCCATAACGATGCCAGCAGATAGGTAGTAAACAATACCACAATGGCGATAAAAATATAATTCAATCTAATATCCCATTTCCATATATGAATGCGTCGAGGTTCGCCTTTGTGCAACACCTTCATGGCAATTTTTCTCGGGAGTCGAAAGGAGAACACCCAATATGCCAGGGTTGGAAGAATGAGCAAACCTAAGACTAATGCGGACAAGAGTGCAAATGTCTTGGTGAATGCCAATGGATGAAACATCTTTCCTTCCTGGGCTTGCATGGCAAATACCGGAAGGAAGCTCACAATGGTCGTTCCCATACCGGTGATCACTGCCGAACTCACTTCATAAATGCTATTGAGTATGACAGATTCCAGCTCTTTCCCTCGCGGATAGCTATCCGGCCCATAATGATCCTCCAGATGCCGCACCACGTTTTCCATGAACACAACACCTACATCCACCATCACACCAATGGCAATGGCGATGCCCGACAAGGCCACGATATTGGCTTCGACACCCGTGAGTTTCATGATGATGAATGTGGCCAGCACGGCCAAGGGAAGCATGGTGGCGATGACCACCGAAGCTCTAAGATTGAGCACCAATATCAACACGACGATGATACAGATGAGCACCTCGTGGGTTAGCGAGCTCTCCAAGGTGCCAATGGTCTCCTTGATGAGTTGTGTTCGGTCATAGAAGGGAACAACGGTTACCTTGCTTACGGTACCATCCTTGAGCGTCTTCTCGGGCATACCCTTTTGCATCTCGGCCATCTTCGCCTTGACGTTGTTGATCACCTGCATGGGATTGCTCCCATATCTTGCAACGACCACACCGCCCACGGCTTCCTGCCCTTCCTTGTCAAGCCCTCCACGACGTGTGCCTGGCCCGAAATTCACCTTGGCCACGTCCTTGATCCTTACCGGTACACCATTCACGCTTGTGATGGCCGCATCTTCAAGGTCCTTCAACTTCTTGATATAACCCAGGCCTCTTATCAGATACTCCGCCCGGTTCACTTCCATGGTTCCCGCACCCACATCGATGTTGGAATTCTTCACGGCAAGCATCACTTGCACGAGGTTCACTCCATATGACCGCATGGCATCAGGGTCCAAATCTACTTGATACTCCTTCACATAGCCACCTACCGAAGCTACTTCACTCACTCCGTCGGCCGTACTTAATTGATAGCGCACATAGTAATCCTGAATGGTGCGAAGCTCTTGTGGGTCCCATCCGCCCGTGGGCTTATTGGTCTTTGGGTCGCGCCCTTCCAGGGTGTACCAGAAGATTTGCCCAAGTGCCGTGGCATCTGGGCCCAATGTGGGCATCACTCCTGTGGGCAATAACCCGGCCGGTAGCGAGTTGAGCTTCTCCAAGATTCTAGAGCGACTCCAATAGAACTCCACGTTATCATTGAAGATAATATAGATGAACGACATGCCAAACATGGAGGAAGAACGGATCGTCTTCACGCCAGGAATGCCGAGAAGAGCGGTAGATAATGGATAGGTGACTTGCTCTTGTATATCCTTGGGCGAATGCCCCATCCATTCCGTGGCAATGATTTGTTGATTGTCACCAATATCGGGAATGGCATCCACCGCCACCGGGTCACGTGGAATCAATCCTCCGTGCCAATTGAATGGAGCGGTAGCCAGTCCCCCAAATATAATCACCAACAACAATATAGAGGTGATAATCCTATTTTCTAGGAAAAACTTGATAATCTTTTGAAGCATATAAATCCTATTTATATGGTTTAGCGTTGAAAATATGGGAAAGATGATCCGTCATGGTAATGGCGAACATGCTCAACCAATGAGATGAGACTCCGTTCTTGCAAACCATTTAGTGGTGATACATCATTACCTATGAGGGATAATGACTTTAATGCACTAAAATATAGGGCAAGAAGAAGTGTATTCGGCCAAAAAGACGAATATAAAAACTACGCTAAACTTGGGGGAGCTCTCAACCCTTGTTGAGAGACCACCCTAACAGGATGAAATGGAGAGACATAATGGGTGACCGACGATTGGCCGCCCTCCTCCACGGTGTTAAGTACAATTAATTGAGGAATATTGCAATAAGAAGCCGGAAGAACGGTGTGCCATAAGGGAGAAACAGAAAGACTTTGTCCTTGTGTATATTTCTGGTCGATATGGTACTGGTGCACAACTACCTTGCAATGACCACAATTGTCATTGGCAGTATTCATGCAACCCTCCATAGTTTCCCCCATATCGTTGGACACATCGATTCCGTTAACGGCAAAACCGATGTAATCACCACTACAGTAGTGGATATCCACGTCAATACCTATTGTTCCCAATAAAAATAAAAACGTGAGAAGGATGGTTATGAAACTCTTCTTCTTCATCTTTGGGGACAAAGGTAATAGTATTTTTAGAATGTGTACAATTTTAAAGTTTAAATAATAATAAATATCGAGGCGCAATGAAGGAACGATCAAATCAAAATGTTGAGATTTCTTTTTGGTCACTAATACTAAGCATTATTAATATTCAAAGTCTAAACAAGAGCCTGGCTTTTTATGAAATATTGAATAAAAGTTAATTTTCGGAAACTTTCTTGAATTATCACATGAATTATCACCTTTTTTGTAAATTTGCTCATAACAAACTACCAATATTCGATCTAATCACCAAAAAAAGCCTTAAGACTCATCTCTTTGATGGACCGAACGATGTAGGTTTACATGTATATGTATGCTTAATGGACTAGCTATATATACTTGCGATTTTCTAACTTAACTCACTACTGTCCAAAGAAATTTTCCCATAAGGTCAGCTGACCATCATTGGAGTCATTCTGAGTACGTTTTGGTTTAACGAATAGCTCGCCTAAGGGTTTCCTCTCAAAGAGTACATTCCCG
>Ga0070399_1004093_pt1 | contig 12292 bp, 15 predicted proteins | sample BioMet4_FD_61217 | JGI IMG/M metagenome (GOLD analysis project Ga0070399, IMG submission 61217) | Microbial communities from bioreactor (seeded with sewage sludge) at LBNL, California, USA - Biofuel metagenome 4 (version 1) | ecosystem: Engineered > Bioreactor > Anaerobic > Unclassified ... | reverse complement strand
ATTGACAAGCCAGATGTCCAGAGTTCATGCAGGATCGCTCCTTTTACACTTGAATCGCACCGTTCATAACGACGAAGTTTCCTAATTCTAATCTCCATACATTACATTTTAGTGTCAACCTTTTCTGTATGAAGACATTTTAAATTATAAAAAAGTTCCAACGAAATATTATTTTTCTGATATTCCAACAAACCATCCCCAAAATTCCATGATTCTTTACGCTTTTGTTACTTTATGACATGTCACGTTAGTACCCCCACTTATTTACTCGCTATCTTTCTCTCTTCATGCTGAAGAATCGCCTCTATAATGTCCTTGGGATAAAAGCAGGGGATCCCGGCATCTGCCTTGCTCTTGGATTTGAGGAACAGAGCCGTATGAACCTTCTGCCCCTTCTTGACAAAGGGTAATCTGTTCGCTCGACTTACTAATTGATTATTGACACTATCTGCCTCGTCTCTTTGCAAAATAAAAATCTATTTTTAATTCATTATTATGTTTCACTACTGTCCCGTTAAAGTGGACTAATTGGTCTTTGAAACTATTGAATTATAGTCTCTTGCGAGCAGTTTTGGGAGTCGACGGTTTTGAATTTGTACCTTTGCAGCCTAAATTAATAGACTACAATGAATCAAGGTCAATACGCTTTCTCTCAATTGGTCAGTCATTTGGATAGAAACCACTTCAATTATCTTGTTCGCAAATATGATGGAAACAAGTATGTGAAGCATTTCTCATGTTGGAGCCAACTACTTGCTATGATGTTTGGACAACTCTCGAATCGTGAAAGTCTGAGAGACGTCGTGGTAGCTTTGGAGGCTCACCATTCCAAGTGTAAGTTTCTTGGTATAGGAAGTAAACCGATAGCCAAAACCACATTGGCATCTGCCAATCAGAAGCGTGACTACAGAATCTTTGAGGACTTTGCATTCTATATGATGAAAGAGGCTTGCGAAAAGCGCACGACCAATCTCATGGATATCCCAGGATAGAAATACGCATTTGATTCTACGACGATACCTCTTTGTCTCTCTACATTCCCATGGGCAAGGTTCAGAAAGAAGAAAGGTGGTGTCAAAACCCATGTTCTATATGATATAGAGGCTCAGGTCCCTGCCTTCTACACGGTGACCACAGCATCAAAGCATGATTCTACATCAATGAATTCAATCCCTCATGAACCAAATGCTTACTATATATTCGACCGAGCCTACGACTCATTTAGGGAACTCTACAGAATACATCTCAAAGATTCCTTCTATGTGGTCAGAGCCAAGACAAATCTAAAGTACAAGATAGTCAAATGGAAGAGACGCATGCCTAAGAATGTACGGACAGATGCAGACGTAAAACTCACGGGGTATCTTTCGGAAAAGAAGTATCCTGAGTCCTTCAGACTCATTTGCTACTATGACCAGGAAGATGATCGGGAGTCCACTTTCCTGACGAATGCGAAGCATATTTCTGCATTGGATGTCGCAAACCTCTACAAGAAAAGATGGCTGGTAGAGCTATTCTTCAAATGGCTCAAACAGCATCTCAAGATTAAGAAGTTTTGGGGCACTGCGGAGAATGCCGTTCGAATCCAGATTGCGGTTGCTATCATAACCTATTGTCTTGTCGCTATCGTGCATCATGATATGAAGTTGAAACGCTCGACCTATGAGGTCTTGAAAATCCTAAGCATATCACTCACAGACAAGACACCACTCAGGGAACTGTTCGATAAGACTATATTCAACGATGTCAAAGAACTCGATTGTCCCCTTATTCCAGGACTATCTGATTAATATTTAACTCGTCCCAATTTTAACGGGACACTAATGATTATGTTTGATAAATATAACAACTAATATGAAGATATTTCGCAAAAAATATTATGAGAAAAGGGGATATACTATTCAGGACCTCAAGCATTGCCTATCCTCTCCGCCTCTACGCGAGTGGGTTTGCCATTGCCGGCCATTGGAATCTTATAGACGTGGATATTAGGCGATGATGCCACCAGAGTTGATAACGTTGTCCTTGCGCCCAAGAATGCGAAATCCCCCTACCCTTGACCATCTCCACGCGATCGGTGGTCTCAGGCTTCCCTTCGTGGTATCTTTGGCTTTATTCTAACACAAAAGAAGTTGGGGATCAATGTTTATCATAGGCTAAGCCTATAGTAGGTGATGACCAACATTTATCAAATAAACTATTATCCCGAACCCAGGTAATTTTGTAATTTTGTGACCTGAAGCCAATAGATGATTTTTGCGATGAAAAGAATATTTGCCCATAATGGAAACTTGTCCAAGCCAATGATATTCATCATTATGTTTGGAATAGTCAGTATGTTCTCGGACATGACTCATGAGAGCGTAACCAGTATCAGGGGCGTGTTCTTGTCTATTGTCGGTGCCTCGGCGGCTACGATCGGTTTTGTTTCTGGATTAGGCGAACTCATTGGCTATGGGATGCGCTATGTCTTTGGGCGTATCGCCGACAGGACCAAGCGCTATTGGCCGATGGTCTTTCTTGGTTATGCACTCGAACTTGCCGCCATTCCGGCATTAGCCTTGGTCGGAGAACATGGGTGGATAGCTGCTTGTGTGTTGCTCGTGGTGCAAAGAATGGGAAAGGCGGTGAAGAAACCTGCTAAGGACACCATAACGTCGTTTGCTTCGTTCGGTTTAGGACAGGGGAAGAGCTTTGCGATCCTTGAGTTACTTGACCAAATCGGTGCCTTTCTCGGCCCCGTCCTGCTCTATGTGGTCATGCTCTTTAAGACATCAGGGAGCACCTTTGAGCGCTATTCCTTTTGTTTTGCCATGCTTATTATCCCAGCCGTTATTACGATGCTCATGCTTTGGTTAACCCGTCGCAAGTTTCCAAATCCAGAGCAATTCGAGCCAACGCCAAAAGAGTATACCCCATTCAAGATGCAACGCCAATTCATTTATTATATCATTGGCATTAGTCTTTTCGCATTCGGATTTATCGATTACTCATTGATCATCATGCATGTATCGAGGCTGAACATATTTAGTTCGGATACGATTCCTCTAATTTATGCCGGTGCGATGATTATCGATGCCATTGCGGCGCTCATCTTTGGATGGTTGTTTGATCATAGAGGTACTCTGGCACTTGTTCTGTCCACAATGTTGTCGGTCCTGTTCCCCATTCTCATCTTTGGATTTGGCTCTCGTGTTCCAGTGTTATGGGGTATAGCGATGTGGGGCGTAGGTATGGGTGCTCAGGAAACTATCTTGAAAGCCGCCGTAGCGACTATGGTCCCGAAGCAAAGCCGAGCAACAGGTTACGGAATATTTGAGTGCTCGTTTGGCTTCTTTTGGTTTATCGGAAGTTGGTTGTTAGGCGCCCTATACGACGTTGACCTTACGGCCATGATCGTAGTGTCAATGGTTGCCCAACTCTTCGCCATTCCTATGTATATATTGTCTTATCGTAAAAGTCGCCAGACCATATAATTGGAGAAGTGCTTCAGGGTTGAATGATGGCTTGAAATTGGCCAAATGATATTTTGTCGGAATAAAGCAATCCACCGACGTAGTCTTAGGTCTGACAACGTCGGTGGATTGCTTGTAGCAAAAGAACTACTTAGAAAGTTTTTTCAGCTGCTCACGCAACTTGATTGCTTTTTCTATTTCCTTCACCCTTTTCTTGTACTCCTTTGCCTGATTATTAAGCTCTTTGTATGAATCATTGGCATCTTGAAACTCTTTCTTGGCATCCCTCGCCTTTGATTTGGCATCCTCTGCACTTCTCTTAATATTGTCATAATCAGATACCGCCTGAGAAAGTATGTTTTCAAGCTGCTCTCTCGGCATTGTACGATAATCACCCTCCACCGCATTTTGTGCATTTGCCGTTTGCAATCCAATGACCATTGCAAACACAATTGTCAATAACATTGTTTTCTTCATATCACTAATTTGTTAAAGTTATAATATAATTGGGCTTATTAAAATGACTTATAAAAAAACAACGGGCATTACTCTCTGTCTGATAAATGATTATATATGCAAATATAAAAGATTATTCTTAAAAAGAAAATTATTCGTTTGTAAATTTTATAATGAATAACGATTAGTTCTCTGATGTCTCAAATCGGAAGGATCGCAATGGACTCATAACATTAGTATCCTTACCTCGGCATTGCTCATGGGATGAAGCTCGTTCATCGGCTTGCTAAAATAGACGCTCTGAATAGCCTTGTTGATGATGCCATGGCCTACCGCAAGCACGGTTTGGTTGGGGTAGGTTATCTTTATCCACGTGAGAAAGTTGCGTGCTCTACTCAACATCTTCTCTAAACTCTCTATGTCATCTGTCCATTTCTCATCCTTCAGATCAGGGATGAAACGCCCTGTGAAACTTCCCCAGTCACGTTCGCGCAATAGTGGTGTGGTCGTAACTTGCAAATCATGTGGGCGGGCTATGATCTCGCAAGTTTGTATGGATCGATAAAGATCGCTTGACACAAAGGCATCTATCGGTTCACTGGCCATACGCCGACTTAGGTCATTAGCCTGTTCTATTCCCACCTCATTGAGTTCTCCAGGCGTTTGGCCTTGCATGATACGCGCCTTGTTGTCCACCGTCTCGCCGTGACGCACTAAATATAAAGTTGTCATGAATGTCTATTCTTTGATGTTATTCTTCGTGTAAATTTACAAAATTATTATGAATATGGACTTTGAATATTCGAAAACTTGCCCTATCTTTGCAATGATTCGAATCGATTACTCATTAAAGAAAGAAACCCATGAATAAAGTTTTTCAAAGTAGCATCTTCCGTGCCATTAGTGCCATCGTTGTAGGCGCACTACTCGTCAGATATCGTGAGCAAACCGTTATGGGAATCACCATTGCCATTGGGGTCATCTTTTTTGTATCAGGGCTAATAAGCTGCATCGCCTATTTCTCGGCTAAGCGTCATAAGGATGACGTCGAGATGTTCGACATGGCGGGTAATCGAATCATTCCCGAAACTCCGACATTCCCTATTGTAGGCATCGGTAGCGTCATCTTGGGCGCTTTACTTGCGTTGGCACCTGCTCTGTTTATCAATGCGTTGATGTATATCCTTGCCGCAATCCTTATTCTTGGAGCACTAAATCAGTATTTTAACCTGGCATCCTCCACAAAGTTTGCACGAATCGGTCTTTTCTGGTGGATATTTCCTACAATCATTCTGCTTATAGGTTTGCTAGCTATCATTAAGCCAAGCGTCATTGCTACGGCACCTCTCTTTGTCATTGGATGGTGTATGATGATTTATGGTGTTGTGGATTTAATTAACGCGATAAAAATCTACAGATGCCGTAAGGCCTACGAAAAAGCTCATATTCTGGTAGAGTCAAATTCTTCGGAAGATGTTTTACACAATGAACACATCGAAGATGACATCACTCCCACTATTCAATAACCGCCATTTTTCCCACAATGGTGTCCTGAATTTGGCTGACCCTCAACTATCTTTATCCTTCTAATAGTTGACTTCATTAGACTTATTACTTGTGCAGGTTGGCCATTCTTTCGGCCTCGACGCAAGTGGGTTTGCCATTGCCGGCCATAGGGATCTTATCGACGTGGACATGTTAGTAATGGACATTTGGTAGGCTGGTTCTTTCAAGCAGATTTCTTGCCATAGAAATAAGAATGATGCAAAGATAATGACCATTAAAGGGTTACAAGGATTCTACCAACATTTTTGTCATTTAAGCCAAAATCAGTTATAAAAAAAAATCTCTAAAATTAATAGGGTGCCCGGTACTTTCCCTCTTCCTTGTCTTGTAACATACTAAGATAGCTATCATAGCGCGAACGGGCTATGTAATGTTCATCAACGGCCTTGATGACGGCACATCCCGGCTCATGGGTGTGGGAGCAATTGTTGAAGCGGCAATCCTTTGAAAACTTGAAGATTTCGCGAAAATAACTTGAAATCTCCTCTGGTTCCATATCAAAGGATCCAAAGCCCTTGACACCTGGGGTATCGATAAGATATCCACCTTGCGACAATGGCATCATTTCGGAGAAAGTAGTCGTGTGAACGCCGGTGTTATGTGCATCGCTTATCTCCGCCACACGAGCTTTTGCCGAAGGAATAAAATAGTTGAGCAATGTCGACTTCCCTACCCCACTATTGCCCGCTAAGAGCGTGACTTTATCCTTCAAAAGTGGGAGGAGCACATCAGGTGAAGTGGATGCGTCATGATTTGACTCTGTTGCACAAACCACATGACACTCGTAGCCCACCGTTTCATAGAGATTAACGAGCATCTCCTGTAAATGAGCCTCATCTTCGTCGAGTATATCCGACTTATTAAAGATAAGCACTACGGGCACCTGATAAGCCTCGGCAGATGCCAGAAATCGGTCAATGAAAGTCGTTGAGGTCTGAGGATAGTTTACGGTTACCAACAAGAATGCTTGGTCGACGTTAGCCGCAAGTATATGACTAAGTTTTGAGAGGTTCTGAGACTTTCGAACAATGTAATTACGACGATCCTCTATTTCTGAGATAAAAGCCGTCCCCTCGTTATTCAGAACAATACGAACAAGGTCACCCACAGCTACCGGGTTAGTGCTGCGGATACCTTGAAGTCTAAAATTTCCCTTGATTTTGCATTCAATGATGCGTCCTTCATCCGTCTTGACGGAATACCAAGACCCGGTGTTCTTGACGACAAGGCCGTGCATCATTTCATCTGAAAAGTCCGTTACCACCGCTTAAACGGTCATGATTTCTTTCTGCTTGGTAGCAAGAATCTCATCGATTTCCTTAATGATCTTATCATGAATCTTCTGCAACTGCTCTTCGCCGTCTTTGCTTAAGTCCTCTGAAAGACCATCTTTCACCGCTTTTTTCAGCTTGTCCTTGTAATCTGCACGGATGTTGCGCACCTGCACCTTCGCCTGTTCGCCCATCTTGTTGCATTGCTTTACAAGTTCTTTGCGGCGCTCCTCCGTAGGTTGTGGAAAGCGAAGGATTACCATCTCGCCATTGTTTTCGGGTGTGATACCCACATCACTATCCATGATACCCTTCTCAATATCCTTGATTTGCTTGCGGTCCCAAGGACGAATAGTAATGGTGCGAGCATCTGATGCCTGTACATTAGCAACTTGATTCAAGTGCATACGTTGTCCGTAAGCCTCAACCCAAACACCATCTAGGATTGCGGCATTGGCACGACCTGCACGCACGCGAGCCAATTCCTCCTCCAAAAACTTGGCGCCTTTGAGCATTTTTTCCTTTGCGCTCTTCAATGTTTCGTTAACATCAATCATGTCTATGTCTTATTTTTGTTCCTATTCGCAAAATTAATCAGAATTTTCTATCATTGCAATGATTTGTGCAAAAAAAGCCGATAAAGCTCGGTAATAGCCACCATTTCACCATCCCAGATGATGGGAGAGATCGGTGACAAGTTGTTCCAAATAGAGTTGGTCTATGCTATTAAACGAATCGAGGGAGACGCTATCAATGTCCAATATCGCTTTGACCTGACCATCCATCCCCTTGATAGGAACCACAATCTCAGAACGTGAGAGACTACTACAGGCAATGTGACCGGGAAACGATTCCACATCAGGCACAATGATGGTGTTGCCACTTTGCCACGCCGTTCCACACACACCCTTACCAAATGGGATATGGTAACATGCAACCGTACCTTGAAATGGTCCAAGGGCCAGCTGGTCATCTTTTACAAAGTAGAATCCTACCCAAAAAAACCGATCTGGAAAGGCATCATGCAAAGCCGCACTGACGTTGGCGAAAATTGATGTTTCGTCTTTCTCGCCTGATATCAGTTCTTTTACTTGAGCCAACAATAACTTATAGTCGTCCTCTAAACTCATCATGCATTATTAATTATTCTTGTAATTTGCTCCGTTCACTTATGGGCAACTATTCCACTCGTTTCTTTTCTAAAACTTTTTCGACTCTATTGGTGAGGTCCACGAACTCTGCAATGCTCAATTGCTCAGGTCTTCGCGTCATCATGTCATCAGCAAAAAACTCTGGCGTGGGCATTGTGTCCTTGTCAAATAACTGACGAAGGGACACCCGCAACATTTTACGACGTTGATTAAAGACGGCTTTCACCAGACGTTTGAAGAGTCGTTCGTCGCAACCAAGTTCATTTACACCATTGCGTGTCAATCGAATAACGGCACTCTTTACCTTTGGAGGTGGGTTGAAAACGCCCTCATCAACCGTAAAAAGGTATTCCACGTCATACCAAGCCTGCATCAGCACACTCAGTATTCCGTAAGCCTTCGTACCTGGATTAGATGCCATCCGTTGGGCCACCTCACGCTGAATCATACCTGTACAACAAGGTATGAGGTCACGATAATCGAGCATCTTGAAGAAGATTTGCGAGGATATGTCGTAAGGATAGTTGCCGGTAAGTACGAATTTCCGGCCATCAAATACCTTATTGAGATCCATGCGAAGAAAGTCTTCACCTATGACTTGATCCTTCAACCGTGGAAAATGCTCATGTAGATACTCGACGCTCTCTGTGTCGATCTCCACAGCCTTCACTTCTCGTGGCTTCTCCACAAGGTATTGTGTAAGCACTCCCATGCCTGGGCCAATCTCAAGGACTGGGATGTCGGGGCAAGCATCCACCGTATCTGCAATGCGTCTAGCAATGTCTAGATCGGTCAGGAAGTGCTGTCCAAGGTTCTTTTTTGGCCTTACTTTATTCATAACGGCTGCGTTTTATAGATGCAAAAATACTAAAATAAGCCCATAATCACTTGAAAGAAGCTCAGTTTCTGAGGAATTTCCTTTAAAACATAAAGGCTGGAACCGTCTTTTGACGATTCCAGCCTTGCTTACTCTATGTAGTATTTCTAATGTTTTCTCTTTAAAAAGGGTGCTTATTTTGTACCCTCTACAAACTTGTCCATGGTCAGAGCCAAAACTGAAGCACCTACGAAAGCAACAACTGCTACTGCGATAAATGTCATCATACTCATAATTTTTTCCTTTCTCTTTTAATTAATTGTTATCCAAAGCCACACTTTGTGACTGTTATCCTTTAAAATATATCTTTTCTTTTGACGATGCAAAGATACATCCATTTTCTGTGTGCGCAAACAATTTTATCAACAATGGCTCAAAATAGGTTATTTTATTGACCTTTGTCAAATCATTTGATGTAAATCAATCCAGCTGGCCATAGCAGTAATGTAATAAGCATGGAAAAAAATAACAATTTCTTTGCCATTAAGGCGATTTCCAGTATCTTTGTGATTGAAATGGAAAAGCGAAAAGCCATCAATAGCAGTCTTAAAGTCGCCCTGTCCCTTTGCTTGGGCGGTGCCATACTTTACTGGATGTACCGAGACTTCGACTTTCAGCGGGTAGAATACGTCATGCTTCATGAGATGAACTGGACATGGATGTTGCTCTCCTTCCCCTTTGGAATATTGGCGCAAGCGTTCCGAGGATGGCGTTGGAAGTTGGCTCTGGAACCAATAGGAGAGCATACTCGCTCGTCCGTGGCAGTCAATTCCATCTTCCTTTCTTATGCCGCCAGCCTTATTGTGCCCCGTATCGGCGAATTCGCTCGTTGTGGCGTATTGAAACGTTGGGACGGCGTGTCATTTCCAAAGTCTTTGGGAACCGTTGTTACCGAGCGCGCGATAGATAGCTTGCTGGTGCTGATTATTATCGGAATCACCCTGCTCTCTCAATTTGCCGTATTCGATAAGTTTTTTCAAAGCACAGGTACGCGTGTAGACGAGATTCTTCGAGGATTTACCTCTACAGGGTGGATCGTTACTGCCATCTGTGCCATTGCGGTACTGATATTAGCCTATTTTTTATTGAGAAAACTTTCCATATACAACAAGGTGAAAGACTTGTTTGTGGGATTATTGCAAGGAGTGCTCTCGGTGAAGTACGTCAAGAATGCCCCACTCTACGTTTTCTTCACCTTAGCCATATGGGCAAGCTACTTCTTCCATTACTATCTCACGTTCTTTTGTTTCGAGTCGACTTCTGGCTTGGGGTTGGATTGTGCGATGGTCACATTTATTGTAGGTTCAATCGCAGTCATTGTTCCCACGCCTAATGGTGCCGGTCCTTGGCATTTTGCCGTCAAGACGATGCTTATTCTTTATGGCGTGGCTTCCAACGAGGCTCTCTTTTTCGTACTCATCGTCCATAGCATTCAGACCCTTTTGGTGGTGCTACTTGGACTATACGGCTGGACGGTGCTCAACTTTACAAGTAAAAAAAGAAATTCCGAAAATGTTTAACTTATAAATTTAATCCATTATGAGTGAAATTAGCAATTTATCTCCCGCCGCAATATGGCGCAATTTCGATGCCCTAACACAAATTCCTCGTCCTTCAGGACATGTGGAAAAAGTGCAGCAGTTCCTTCTAGACTTCGCCAAAGGTGTTGGAGTAGAGGCGTTCAAGGATCCTGCCGGGAATATCATAATGCGCAAGCCAGCCTCTCCAGGCTATGAAAACAGGAAAGTAGTGGTGCTCCAAGCTCATATGGACATGGTACCTCAGAAAAATCCAGATAGTAAGCACAATTTCGAAACCGACCCAATAGAGACACACATCAAAGACGGATGGGTATATGCCAACGGCACGACTCTGGGGTCTGACAATGGTATGGGGGTCGCTGCCATCATGGGAATCATGGAGGACAAGACTCTGAAGCATGGTCCTATCGAGGGACTTATCACTCGCGATGAGGAGACAGGCATGTGGGGTGCCGAGGAATTGCCCGAAGGTGAACTGAACGGCGATATCCTATTGAACCTCGACTCCGAGCTTTGGGGCAAATTTGTAGTTGGTTCCGCAGGTGGTATTGACATCACTGCCACATTGGAATACAAGGATGTAGAAAATGACGAAGAGACTGCCGTGAAGGTAACTTTGCAGGGTCTTCGCGGTGGACACTCAGGCCTGGAGATCAATGAGGGTCGTGCCAACGCAAACAAGGAGATAGTACGATTCGTTCGTAAGGCTATAGAAACACTTGATGCTCGCCTTGCTACATGGCATGGAGGCAACATGCGAAACGCCATTCCTTTCAAGTCTGAAGTGGTCTTGGCATTGCCCAAAAATAATGTGGAGGCCCTATCAAAGATGGTCGAAAAACAATGTGTGCTTATCGCCGACGAGTATAAAGGCATTGAAAGTGGTGTATCTATGAGTTGTGAGGAAGTTGAGAAGCCTCAGACCTTAGTTCCATTAGAAATTCAAGACAATCTCATAGATGCCATTTATGCTTGCTTCAATGGCGTGGTACGCATGATCCCTGCCTACCCTGATGTTGTGGAGACATCAAGCAATCTGGCTATCATTGACATAGATGGCAACAAGGCTGAGATTCAAATTCTTGCACGCTCAAGCCGTGAAGACATGAAGGATTATATCTCCAAGACTATAGAAAGCTGCTTCAATATGGCTGGAATGAAGGTTGAGTTCAGCGGTAGTTATGGCGGATGGGACCCTAACCCAAATAGCGAAATACTTGAATTGGTTAAGAAGATATACAAGGAACAAACTGGTTCTAAGGCTACCGTACAGGTAGATCATGCGGGCTTGGAGTGTTCCATTATCCTTAACAAATATCCCAACCTCGATGTAGTGAGCATGGGGCCAACGCTTCGTAGCCCTCATACGACAACAGAGCGTTGTGAGATTGCCACTACAGAACCTTTCTGGAAACTTCTCACCAAGACATTAGAGGAAATCCCAGCAAAGTAATTAGCCACGGATTCCATTTTCTAGCACATGGAGGCATGGTGGTAACGAACGTCGTCCACCATGCTTTCTCCAATCATCGCTTAAACTACAAATGCTGAAAAAAGGCGTAATGGACATTTGAGAGGTTTCAACCTACCAGATGTCCATTACGCCTAATAAGATTAATAAAGCTATAACAATAATACAAACAAGAACATTGAAAAAAATAGCCCAGCTCATATACTGGTCATTTTCATTTGAAAGAGGAGGTTCGTCTTCGGACGGGTCATCATCAAACCAATCTGATAACTCCTCCGTATTTTGTTGGTAGTCATAATCTTCCCACATTGATTCCGTGGGGTCTTGGTCGCAATTCATAGATTAATGTTTTTCTTAGGTTGTCAATAGTATTTATTAAATTTCGGCGTAATGGACATTTGGTAGGATGAAATCTTCCAGGTGTGTCAGTAATGGACATTTGGTAGGATGGAATAGATCATCCTACTTTTTCAAGTTCAAGAACCCGTCTATGAACTTCTTTTT
>Ga0070399_1004075_pt1 | contig 12342 bp, 10 predicted proteins | sample BioMet4_FD_61217 | JGI IMG/M metagenome (GOLD analysis project Ga0070399, IMG submission 61217) | Microbial communities from bioreactor (seeded with sewage sludge) at LBNL, California, USA - Biofuel metagenome 4 (version 1) | ecosystem: Engineered > Bioreactor > Anaerobic > Unclassified ... | reverse complement strand
CCTTTTCAGGTACTCCAGCAGACTCAAAGGCTTCCTCTAAGCCAACTTCTACCGATGTTCCACCAGCTGTCAAATTCACCTTGTCGTTGACCATGAAGCCTGGTTGGACACCGACTTTTACAGCTAAACCCTTTACCACATATACGTTAACTAAGATAGGGATGTTGATATAGTCAAGTTTGATTGTACCATCGACTCCTTCAAAATTACCTTTTACACCTTGCATGGAGTAGATTGCACCACCAGAGAGACTCACAATGTCTGCCAACTGGTACTCCAATTCGGCTCCAGCAGCAAGGCCAAGGCGTGGATCGGCACCGTCACTCTTTGTGACATTGGCAATGTTGAGACCCACTGTAGGCTTCAAAGTTACTTCACCCACTGCATGCTGTGCATATCCAGCTACGGACACAAGCATCACAACTGCTGACAAAAAAATCTTTTTCATGTTTATTTTCATTATTATTGGATTGGTAGTTCTTCTTTTCTCTACTGTCGAAACGTGAATGATGTCAATTTAATCTGCTTGAAAAATAGTTGACTTTAAGGTGATATTAAAAAAAAATCAAGCCTTCTCAAAGGTTATCTACAGTACAAAGATAAGTATAAAAACTGTACAACTATAATATTATGGCACCTTTTCTTAAGCAATTTTCATCATTGGGGCAGAAACCAATGAATATTATTTTATTTTTCAGTAGTCAGACGAAAACTAGCCATCTCAAAGATTCGGATATTTCTGCAAATAGTTTTCGAGAAGATACTGCTGACAAAAAGTCAAATTGTTGCAAGTATGCAATAGTGGATTGATAGAGTTATAGTGGCATGGGACTTCTCCAATATTAAAAAAATCAAAGGCTCAAGATTCACAATGGAATCTTGAGCCTTTCTATATAAAGTTACAATTATCTGTTGGGCAACAGTCTGAGGTGATTAAAGGTCAAACTTATAACCTAATGTTAACTGGAACACGCTGTTCTTTGAATCTGTATTATCCCAAACTTTTGTTACTCCAAAGTTGTATCGACCATCAACAACGAAGTTGTTAAATTCATAAGACAATCCAATAGGTATTGAAAGATCAAATGATTTAGGTGAAGCTAAAGAGTTGTTACTAACTAAGAAACCAGGTTGCAAACCCAATTTAACGGCCAATCCAGGAACTACGTATACATTAGCCAAAACAGGTACATTGATATAGTCGAGTTTCAGATCGGTACCTGAAGGAACTTTTGCTCCTTGCATAGAATATAACGCGCCAAAGGTTAAACTAACAATGTCTGTGGCCTGATATTCGAATTCTGCACCGCCTACAAAACCTACTTTTGCGTCGCCATTGCTCTTTGTTACATTTGCAAATGATAAACCTACTTCTGGCTTAAGGCTCAAATAACCTACTGCATGCTGTGCATAACCTGCTACGGATGCTAGCATCACTACTGCTGATAAGATAATCTTTTTCATGTTTTATATCATTTAAAAGTGATTGTTATTATTAAATTGAATTATCGGTGTCTAATCGACAATTGCAAAATTAGCGTTGTTTAGCGCTCTTGACAAGGTGAAAATCCCTATTTTTCGGGGGATTTTCCCTAATCATTACGCTATTTGAACGAGTTAGAAATTGTAGATCAGACCAAACTGAATGTTGTTGCCGTTTACGTCAAATCCAAATGCGTGACTATTGTTGCCATCACCCTCTGGGTTGACTTCTTGATACCCAAAGAAGCCTACTTTACCGATGAAACTGAAGTGGTTGTTCAGATTTACGGCAACGCCTGGCTGTACACCAACGTTGAATGCAGTGAAATCATGGCCGCTCATCTCGCCCGACATGAAGCCAAAGCCCATATCGAGGAAGACGTTAACCATCTTCGACTGAACGAAAGTCCAGCGAGCATATGGTGCAATAGTGAAAGCTTTTGTCCCAAGTAGTCCTGCGTCAAGATCGCCAAGTAAGGCGAAAGAACCCTTACTATAGCCCACGACAGTACCAACGGCCCAATCGTTGTTGATATTATATCCAATTTCTGGTAAGAGTTTGAAGGCTGTCTCGTCCTTTCCACTTTCACTTCCTGTGGAAGCTAAGCCTACGGTTCCGCCAAGATACACTTGTGCATTGGCACTGATAGCAACAGCAATAGTTGCTAATGTCAATAAAATCTTTTTCATAATCTCTAAACTTTTATGTGTTATCCAAAATTCACCGAGTCATTTCGGTAGTTATCCACATGGCAAAGATAAGTATAAAAAATACACGACCATAATATTGTAACACTTTTTTATAATTAATTTCACATATCATGTCGGAACAATCCTTGTCGTATGTCAATATAGTCAATAAGTTTGGCGAAGACTGGTGAGGTCTGTAGAGTACATAAGTTACCTGTAAGGATTAGTTGTTTACGAGCTCGGGTGAGGGCCACATTGAGTTTACGGTCGATGAGATGGCCGTGCTCGGCGAAAGTGTTAGCGGTGAGGAAGTCGAGTTGATAATGCCGTTGGATAGTAAATGAGTAGATAATAACGTCGCGTTGTGATCCTTGATAGCGTTCCACAGTGTCTATGCTGATGTCCAATAGTTCTGGCATGTTGAGTCGCTCGATTTCACGACGTATCATGGCTATTTGGTTGCGATAGGGAACAATGACTCCTACTGTGTGGACAGCATCAAACTTTTCTCCATAAAACCGACGTATTCGACGAAGTAGGTCCGCTACAATGTGTGCCTCTTCAGCATTCACCTTGTCAGAGATATCAGGTCGTCGGTTATTTCTTGAAGCGAAAAACAATAGCCTATGCCGTTTCAAGATGTTGTCTGTAGCGTCCTCTGAAGGGATGTCATAGTGAAGGCTTTCCTCCGTCTGATGCTGCAAAGGCACAGGAAAGAGTTGCTCATCGAAGTAGAACTCGAGTTCGGGGAACTCTGCAATCTCAGGATGCATGCGCCCTTGACGTTGCAATATACCGATGAAATCTGTACGTCCACAGGAATGCTCCTGTCGGATCAACCGTTGAAAGAGGCTGTCTTTACAGCTCTTGAAACCGATGTCATTCAGTTTTGGTTCAGTAATGGTGGCATCGCGGTCGCTCTGCTGTACTACGGCCGGCAATTGCTTGTAGTCCCCTATGAGGATGAACTTGTCAATGTTGCACATTTCGCCATGTCCGTCTGCTGAGGCATGGTGGGAAGTCAATAGTCCGATGATACCTGGTTCGAGAATCTGCGAACTTTCGTCAACAATAGCTAGGGAGAAGTGTTTAAGGTTAAAAAGGTAGGGACGCGACTGCAACATTGATGTGGTCGACACGACTACACGCGCATCGAACAGCCTTTGACGCATGTCGCTGAGCTTGGCTCGTTCACCGATGGCGTTGGAAATCAGATATGGTACGTAGGCTTTGGCGCAGCTAAGCTCGTTTCCTAATCGAATGAAGTCTATGCTAGCCTCCACCAACATGCCACAAATCTCGTCAACAGCCCGGTTGGTGTAAGAGAGGAGAAGAATGACAGCCTCTCCCCGACCCTCCCCAGTAGGGGAGGGAGAAGAGTTGGTGCTGACTTTTTGTTGCTGCTCTCTCTTCTTTATTGGGGAGGGTTGGGGAGAGGCTGATTGCTCAGTGTGGCTTCCCAGTTCCTCCTCCACCAGATACCTCAATGCTCTACTTGTCTTCCCCGTTCCAGGAGGACCGACAAGCAGAAAATAGTCTTTCGCTTGCTTGGCACGTAGTAAAATAGGGTCGAGTATTGGGTCATAGTTGCGTGACAAAGTCACATTTTTGTCGCACTGCGGTGCACGTTGCCCAAGAAGCAGGGCCTTGCGATCAACGGTCGCAGTAATAAATTCATAGAGTGAACGAATGGATGCACCGCCGCCTACGTCACTACTGGCGTGCTCGATGCACCAAAGGGAAGAAGTTAGGGGATAGGCTGCCGGGCTGATTTGTACGGTTATCTTGTCCGTATGAATTTCAGCAATGCCCCCGCGGAAGAGCATTGCGCGACGTACATCAGGTTCTTTGTCTGCTGGATAGGCATAAAGGTATACCATATCTCCACGCCGAAAGTTGGGCAGAAAGTCGTTGCCTTGGTCGGGAACAGACAGCGTGATGAGGTCATAACTGTTGTATCCCTGTGTCTCAGCGCCCTTCTCCTTATTTAATATGGTCAATCCGGTATAGATATTTCCTGTCTCACGTTTTTCGGTGAGTGGCATATTCCAAAGGTTGGCCACACTGTTGCCGGTGCCTTCGATGACACCGACCTTGGCCAATAGGTTCTCACGGACGACGAATTGCAGCATGCGGCAGAAGTAGGCATGCTCCAACGGTTGTAGGTTTTGTAAGGGTTGTAATACCGACTCCAACTGTGGACGGAGATAGTTTTCATAGAAAAAGCCACTCATTTGAGCCGTGTTGAGGTTGTCAATAGTGAGTTTTTCCAACTGTTTTTCAGGTCCATGCAGTGCAATATCAAACTCTATGGCGATGGCCTCATTACGAAAGCGGATGGCCTCGTAGACGAGTTTCATCAGTTGAGTCACACTTATAAGTCCGTCAGGGAGTGGATATTTGGAGTAAAGCAGGCGGATATCCGTGTGCGATTGGTTGAAGTTGTAATAAAGAATACCATAGTACAGTAATAGCTGTACATAGTGTTTCTCCACCACTTTGGCACCATGAGCGTTGGGGGCATTGTGCTCAATGAAGATGTTACGTCCGGATTTCTGCTCCACAAGCAACTTTAAGTCAGTGGTCATGAGGTCCACACGTCCCTGTATGCCAAGCTTTTCGCAGATGAACGAGGGTTCAAGTACGGCATGGCCGAGGTCGTAATGCTGTCGTAGCTCATTCACAATCTGTTGCAAATTGGCTGTCTGTAGCAAGGCATCCTGCTTGAATTGCTCGGCATCGAAATCCATGCAGGTGCTGTATTCAAGTGCCTTCTCCTTGAAATTATTGGTCAGGGAATGTGCGAGGTTGAAGTCAGGGTTATTGATGATGTCATCCAATGCACTGCCAGCGAAGTTTCCCAAGAGCGTGGCTTGAGTGTTGGCCTTAGGCCTCATGCGACTAACGAGGTAGAGAAGGGGGTGATGTCCGTAGTCCTCAAAGCAACTGGCGATGGTGCTTATGTCTAATAAACAGTCTGGTTCCACGATGATGAGGCGTGGTGTGATGGTGTTGTCCGAGACCTCGCAACCGAGCAGATTGAGGTGCATTCCTTCTCGGAGTATGTCATTCAGATATTCCATGCGTGCATATTGAGTTTCCTCTGTATATCGCACGGTATAATGATTGTCGCTGCTATCCTCATCAACGATAACACTGATTGTATGTTTGTCCCATGTCGTCACAATGCAACGCTTGTCGGGGGAGTTGCTACGAATAGACTCTGAAGTCGGTTGCATATCCCACGGCAGACTCCTCACGAGCTTGTCGGGTATATCCACAACAAACACTCTACTTACCAACAGAGCCAGAGCATGTGCATCATGGGTTAGATCTTCAGGCGAAAGGGCTGTGCTACGATTTGAGTGTCGACGCATTTGGCGGATGGCATTGGCTTCATTTGAGCCAATGTTTAGTTTGCGGATTAGAGTCTCAACCTGCGCGTTAAGGTCACCGAAGCCATATTGTGTATCCTTCAATCCCTCCGCACAAATCAGTACTAGTGTCTCGTGCATCATCTTATTGACGATGCTTGGCTGGAGTGTCGCATCACTGATAAAGGTTGCGATGCGGTCGAAAAGTTCTTGGGCAGTGATATTAGAAGGCATAGACGGGGATGTTATAACATTAATCTTTTAATGCATTCATCCTTTCATCTTTTCATTTTCCAAGGCTTTTGCCTCCCAGTCAATGAGGCTCTTTTTCAAGTCTTTGCCCCAATGGTACTCGCCTGTCGTTCCGTCACTGTGCACCACACGATGGCAGGGGATGAGCATGGCTATGGGATTTTTTGCGATGGCAGAAGCCACGGCTCTCACGCCATGTGGATTTCCTACGCGGTTCGCAATGTCCTGATAAGAGGCTGTTTGTCCAAAGGGAATGCGTTGCAGTTCATGCCATATCTGCTTTTGAAACTCGGTGCCCTGCAGGTCCAGCTCTAACTCTTGGTCAAAGCCTTCGAAAATGACTCGCTCAACCAAGTTGGCCATCTTGTCGCTCTGGGTTGTGGGCGTGTACTCTCCCCATCGTTGTGCTAGCTCATGGATGGTCTCCATCCTATTGTGACTGAGAAACTGCAGGTCGCATACACCTTTCCATGTGCGAGCCACAATTATTTCACCAAACGGGCTCGCTGAAAAACCATATTCTATTGTATTCATATACTTGCAAAGATAGTATTTTTGAGTATAAAAGCGGTATGAAAACAGAGAAAAAGGGATGATAAATGGTCTTGTCTTGATATTTTTCTTATCTTTGTAAATGAGACTTTTTTTTAAGGTTTCACGTCATGCTAGACTACGACAAAAGGATGAATTGTCATTGCAGACTGGCATATATAGCAATAATAAACAGATTATGAATAAAGAAGAATTGATGCGTAGGGCAATCGCATTGAGTGAAAAGAGTGTCATGACAGGTGGTGGTCCATTTGGTGCAGTCATTGCCAAGGACGGTGCTGTGATAGCCGAAGCATCCAACAGCGTGACTATTGACCATGATCCTACAGCCCATGCTGAGGTAAATGCTATTCGTAATGCTTGTGCGCGTCTGCGTACTTTCGACCTCGGTGGCTGTGAGATCTATTGCTCGTGTGAGCCTTGTCCCATGTGTCTTGGTGCCATCTATTGGGCTCATCTCGACACTATCTATTATGCCAACGACCGTAAGGCAGCTGCAGGCATAGGCTTCGACGATGACTTTATCTACCAGGAGATAGACAGTCCATTTGATAATCGCCAGTTGCCTATTAAACTCTTGCTACCTGAAGAAGGCCAAAAGGCTTTTGATATGTGGCGTAATAAGACCGACAAAACAGAGTATTAGTTCACAGAAAGTTGTCCGAATATTCGGATCTTATAAGTTAGGCGTTCTATGCAATTTGTCGCATTGGACGCCTAACTCAGCTTTATAATTTGTCGCACTCTTTGAATAGTGTTACTCACCTCATGTCGCTGTTCGTTTCTTAAAAAACCGTTATCACTGTCCTCCAAGTCTTTCAAAGAATGTGATAACCTCTTCCCAAGTCTTGAACTCGTCAGATCCAAATGCGAGTCCAGTTCCCATAAAGTTAGAATCGGGTTTGGTATCTATCAGATAATCACCAAGGAGTAAGTCCTTCTGGTTGCTGAATATGATATGATCATGTGCTGGTGTCGATAGATATTGCTCTGCCCATTGTGCATCGGCATCGAGCTGGGCATGGTCGTTGGTCTGAGCAGGAGCGAGGATATATACTTGATAACGCTCGATGAGCATATTAAAAGCTTTGGAGAGACTTGACTTCGGATGTCCGTAGTTGTCAGCAAGGGTACTATTATCAATGTATACTATGGGGCGATCGCGATGTTCTTGTCGATCGTCGATCCATCGAATGACAGGCACCACACCATTCATGAACGACCGATCGTTCATGTGATGCTCACCATGGAAGTGGGCTGCTTGTGGATAATGGCTGCGATAAAGGTCGAATGTGTGGACCACCGTGTCTTCGTCACCGAAGAGTCCCCACACATGCTGTTGCTCCTCGTCCAATTGTTCGGGGGTCATAGCCTCCAAACCTTTGAAGCATTGTTCGGTTACCTCTCGGTATTCCTTCTCCAATGCCTTGGTCACGATAAACTCTTTCTCACCGTCTTGCCGTGGATTTTGCCAGGTCTGCTTCCCTATCATACCATGGTCCTTCATCGTTTGCCCCATCTCAAAGGCTGGGTTCACACAGATACGGTCATAGCCATAGAGCATTTCAGTGTACATGCCACCCATCGACGAGCCAATGATGAGATCGGGCTTTACCTCGATGACCTTTTCTCTGAGCAACGCCATGGCCTCCTCAGGATGCAACGGCAAGTCGAAAGCCACTACCTTGGCCTCTGGAAACGTCAGCTGTATACGACTGACTGTGCCTGACGATGCTGCCGACCCGAAACCATGATTGTACATGATGGTCTTGCCCTTCATTATTTCTGGGAATTGCTTGATATAGGGATTTTCCATATATTACAGGTAAGTTGTGTTTATGTTGATTACTGCCTATAGTTTTTTGGCGATGTTTATGCTGCCTTTTAGAGTTGTTATGCCTAATGACAGCTTTCTCACGATTCCCCCAATTTCATTCATTTAGATGATTATTCGGAGCTGGCAGCGCCTCGAAGAGTATCTCTATGAGGCGCGGAATGGCGTATTGGTCAAGGTTCTGCTCATCGATCCAGACATAGTCGGGGGGTATTGCGGGGCGTGAGGAGGTCTCTGAGAGATAGAAATCGGCAAGGAGAATCTGGTGAGTCAGTATGTGCTTCACATTGCTTTGTAGCAAGGAGGCATGGGCAAGCAATTGCTTTGCTGTGGAAGATGTCACCGTTTTGTCATCTGATGGAGTTTGTTCAATGAGCACAGGTTCCCACAATCCCTGCCAAATATCTCCTTTTCCACGGCGGCGGATGGCCACTTTTCCTTGGCAACGGAGGTATAAATAGACTAGATGCCGAGTCTTTTGATGCACTGTCTTTAGTTTGACGGGCAACAGGTCAACGCGTCCTTCGCGAAGGGCAATGCAGTCTTCTACTAATGGACATACGATGCAAGCAGGCGACTTAGGCGTGCATTGCAAAGCGCCGAAGTCCATGATGGCGGCATTGATGGTACGATAATCCTTGCCAAGACTATCCGCCAGAGCCTGAAACTCGTGTTTGCCCTCCGTGGAATTGATAGGGGTGTCTATACCATACACACGAGAAAGAACACGGAAATAATTGCCATCGACTGCAGCTGTGGGTTGTCCGAAAGCGAAAGACGCGATAGCAGCAGCCGTGTATTCACCTACACCCCTAAGCTGTAGTAGTCCTTCCATAGTGTCGGGGAAATGTCCCAGAGCAACGATTTGTTGCGCTGCCTTGTGCAAGTTGCGTGCACGACTATAATAGCCGAGCCCTTGCCACAGCTTCAACACATCGTCTTCCGAGGCAGCTGCGAGTTCCTCCACAGTAGGGTATTTCTCCATGAACCGATCCCAATAGGCAGTGCCCTGACTGATCCGCGTCTGTTGCATGATGATTTCGCTGAGCCAAACAGCATAGGGATCATTGGTAAGACGCCATGGCAGGTAGCGCCGATTTTGGTCAAACCAACGCAATAACTTAGCAATGAAATTGGAAGTGCTCATCTTTTCCCCACCTCCTTGGAGGCACAGTCGGCACAGATGCCTTTGAGTAAATAATTGGAGGAGTGGATAATGTAGCCCTCAGGGACAGCCAACTGTGGCATAGGAGTGTCGTGAAGACAGAAGATGCGATGACAACGCTCGCAGAAAAAGTGGACGTGCAAATCGTCATCATCGTTGGTGCCGTGGCTATGGCACAGTTCATACTTCAACCCTCCTTCGCCATCTTCGATGGAATGCACCAGATGATGCTCGCGAAAGAGCACAAGACAACGGAAAATGCCGCTCTTGTCTATGGTGAGAATGCTATGCTCCAAGTCGGTGATGGATGTGGGATGACACTCCGCAGCCAAAGCCTTGAGCACAACAATACGGTTGCTCGTAGGCTTGATGCCATGCTGCTCAAGCAGCTTTATGCTGGTCGTCTCATCCATATTCACCACAAATTTACTAATTTAATGCATCACTTTCATGCCAAAGGCATTTAATTTTGCTAAATTTGCATCATCAACAGACATAACAACGACATGAAAATCAATAGACCTTTTTTCGAAATATGGCTACAAGAGCCGGGCATCAACGGTATCTATCGGCAGGTAGAACGTGCTGGACGCGTATGCTACAAGAGCGAGGACCATGCATCAGAGGACTCTGCTCGTCCATTCGCAGAGCGTATGATCAAAAGCCATCACACCGCTATGCTGGAGCATGCCACGGTGTATCTGAAGAAGAAAGTAGACACTAGGGGAGAGGCTGCTAGTTGCTTCTCCAAGGTCAACATTGTTGATGGCATAGCATACATCACAACTAATCTTCGCGTATTGGTGGAAAATGGTTGGATGGATGATTTGAATTATATCTGTGAGCCCACTGAGCATCATGAGAAACGGGTGACTGTGCACTTCACAACACAAATTAGCATCACACGAGAGTTCAATCGTCACCGCGTCAACTCCATGGCAGAGCAGAGCACGCGCTACTGCAACTACTCAAAAGATAAGTTTGGCAGTGAGGTTACGATTAATCTTCCCAAGTGGGTTCATGACCTGCCTGATGGTGATTGGAGCAGTGATGTAGAAAAGGGGTCGGTCGATATAGATGGCAACTCCTTCTTGGAACTTGCTCGAAAGGTGGTTGACGGAGAGGCTGACGATATGGAAAATTGGCTCTTTGCCAATCTAGCCGCAGAGCGTTCTTACATGAACCTTATCTCCTCTGGTCACATCGCACAGGAGGCTCGTGCCATATTGCCACTTGACACCAATACTGAACTTGTGCACACAGCCTTCGTTTCCGATTGGCTGCACTTCTTCGACTTACGTGCGCTCGGCACCACTGGTGCTCCCCATCCGGATGCCAAGGTGCTTGCCTTGCCACTTATGGAAGAGTTTCAGAAATTAGGCCTCATACCAGAGAACTAACCATTGTAGATATGTGAGCTATTGCTTCAACGGCAATACATTCAGGACCGCTCACTAGTGGAGGAATTATTGCCTCGTGATTCAAATTGAAACACGCGGTGAAACAAATTGATTCACGTGATGAAACAAATTGATTCACGCTGTGATTCAATTTGAATCACAATGCGAAAAGGTAGCCATCGCAAGCCAGTTCATCCTTAATGGTTTCTCAATGTCGATTAGATGATTCCACTATTACATCCTTTGGATACTGTTGCCGAAGTGCCTCGGCAAATGAACAACCCCTTTTATTATGAGCCTGACGCATTTTGTCGGCAGGCGATGGAGAGATTGTCAGCGTATCTTAGAGGAGATGCATCACAATGTTTCTTGCCCCAAGCTATCCCTGTAGAGTTTCAATCGGAGATTGCCAAAGGTAAGATGTTTGGTGTGTTGGTGGTGGAAACACCGGCCGACCATTCATTGACTCCAAATGAAACAGACTCTCTTTGGTCAGCCAAGGCAGTTCAGTCTTCTGAAAAACTTAGCTTTCTTGCTGGTTATAGCGGTCAGATCTGTGGACGAAGTGACTGGGAAGGCTTTGTGCCAGCGGTATTCGACTACCTGGAGGAGGATGGATATTTCAAGCAAAAGGAGAGGGAAATAGAAGCGATAAGTGAGATCTTGCCAACCAGCCTCTCCCTAACCCTCCCCAGTAGGGAAGGGAAATCCTCAACCAACCAATCGATGTTGGACACCCATGCTTCTGAAAGCCTCTCTCCGGCCCTCCCCGATAGGGAAGGGAGAGAGTCGCTGCTAGACACCCCTCCTACTGGAGGGGACGGGAGAGGCTATTTCTTCGCGAGGCCAGTATTTAATAAAGCTCGTAGAGAAGGGGAGTCTTCGGAGGACTATATCAAGCGGAGACAGTTTGAAAATGCGGAGCTACATCGTTGGAAGCTGAAGCAACGGGCACTCAAGGAGCAAGAAGAAACGGCAAAGAGATTAAAGGATGAGCAAATAAAGTCATTGAAGACATTGCGCCGACAAAAGAGTGATGAGTTGCAGACATGGCTCTTTCGTCATTTTGTGATGCGTAATGCCAAAGGTGATAGCAGGGACTTGGTAGACATCTTCGCCCAGGAGGATAAGATTCCTCCTGCCGGTAGCGGCGAATGTTGCGAGCCAAAGTTACTGCAATATGCCTTAGCTTATGGGTTGAAACCAGTAAGTATGGCCATGTTTTGGTGGGGTGAGAGTCCGCGTCAGGAGGTGCGACATCACCTACAAACTTATCCAGCATGTAATGGAAAGTGCAAGCCCATCCTACGATGGATGTTGCAGGGTATGGATGTGATGCCTAATCCGTTGGAGCAGCAGAGCCGACATGAGTTGCGTATCGTTTACGACGATGCCAGTATCTGCGTGGTTGACAAGCCAGCTGGTATGCTAGCCGTGCCAGGAAAGAGTGGAGTTGAGAGTGTGCTGAGCCAAATACAACAGCGATTTCCTGATGCCGAGGGACCAATGATCGTTCACCGTCTGGATATGGCCACAAGTGGATTGATGGTCGTTGCGAAGACCATGACTGCCTACAAAGTGCTACAAGACCAG
>Ga0070399_1004072_pt1 | contig 12351 bp, 11 predicted proteins | sample BioMet4_FD_61217 | JGI IMG/M metagenome (GOLD analysis project Ga0070399, IMG submission 61217) | Microbial communities from bioreactor (seeded with sewage sludge) at LBNL, California, USA - Biofuel metagenome 4 (version 1) | ecosystem: Engineered > Bioreactor > Anaerobic > Unclassified ... | reverse complement strand
TTAGCAGTACGTAGTAGAGAATACAATAATTTTCCTATGCGTCCTCTGGCTTGGAAATCTCCTAACGAAGTCCTTCGTTCTTTTCTTGCTACTGTGTAACATATGTTTGACAAACCTACACATGTGTTTGGATGTATGAATGGACTTGATAAGAGAGGCATCCAGCTTTCTGTGTCTGGCATACAGACCATAATATCGGGTCATCTTGAAATTCCATTCCGGAATATGCTGAATGAGCAGCGTAATGAAATCAAGAACGGGAATAGTCTTTTTAACGAACGTATTATCTTCATGCTTATTGTAGTGGAACGTGACATACTGTCCGGTATAGGAATCAATCCGTTTCAGCGCAATCGCAGGGCGTCCTAAATAACGGGAAATATATTTAATTACGGTGTTGGTGTTAGAAAGATTGGGTTTGGCGTACACATAAAAACCATTCTTGTCTTTGTGGTAGATAGCGGACTTCATTTTTTTAAAGGAGGGACCGATGATGGATTCCATTTCATGGAGTAAGGCTGTTTGGAACGCTTTTCTGAGATAGGTAAAATTAAAATAAGTAACGGTACGCCAAAAACCGTCATCAGAAAAAGCACCATGGGAAATGAGACAGTGAATATGAGGATTCCATTCCAGCGGGCGGCCGAACGTATGGAGAACGCAAATAAAACCAGGGACAAAATTTCTGGATTTGTTTAACTTATAGAATAAGGTAAGCACGACACTGCGAACAGCACGAAAGAGACAATGGAGAAGAGATCTGTCTTGGAGAAAGAAAGGCCGCAGCTGTTCGTCCATAGTAAAAACACAGTGACGATGAGTACATTGAATCAGTTTAAAAGACATAGCAGTAGACCGTTCCTGGGCATATTTCACACCACAGGTAGGACAGAAGCGGCTCTTACAGCGAAAGGGGACAAACTTTACATGGCCACAATCCGGACAGGCATACAAGGCACCGCCGAAAGAGGGATCGCCGCAATGGATCATACGGTCGATATTATCCATCACAACGGGGCGGGTATGCATCGTATATTTAATTTCTTCGTAATGGTCGATAAAGATTTTTTGTAAAATGTTCATGACTTTATTATGCACGATTATGGAGGAAAAAAGAACCCCCACCCCTCAAGATTGAGGGGCAGGGGAGCTGATGTGTCGAAGACACTTTTTTATTACTATTTTACACCACTATATGGAGTTTACACAGAATTTGGCGCACCTTCGAACCTTTTTTTCAACCAGTCCACCGGCATGGTGAGTTGGCCAACCTTTTTAGCATATGCTTCTTTCTCTTTGCGTTCCTCATCAAGTTTTTCTCTGATATTCTCCTTTCGGGAATCATCGAATACAACAGAGGCTTTATCGAGAAATTCTTTTTTCCAGTTTCGCAAAAGATTTGGTTGTATGCTATTTTCGATAGCTATTGAATTGAGATCTTTCTCGCCCTTGAGCAGTTTGAGAACTAGATCCGATTTGAATTTTGCTGTGAAATGTCTTCTTTTCCGGGACATAAATGAACCTTCTTTCAAGTGTTATCTACAGTATATCAGGTTCATTATAAACGTGCTCTCAAAATGTCTTAATTTATGAGACCATTATAATCGTGCGATTTATGCCAATAAAAACATTTTATATCATATTTATAAAATGTTTTTATTGGCATTGTGTTTAAATTTACTATAGTCTATAGAAAAGAACTTGAATAATTTATTATTATTAGACAAGTTCTTTTTTAAATATTGGAAAAATCGGATTTCACCATATTTACAAAAGATTTTACTGGAAGGCATTCGCTTTTTTCCTTTTTATACGCTATTAATGTTTTGCGTAAAAATAAGTGTCCGTGTATATAGAGAGGAGCTGTGTATATATGTGCCGATTTAGGTAACCATATGCCAGAAATAATTCCCCAGCCTAAACCGTTTTTGATTAAGCTCAAGGCTGCTTCTACAGAGTTTACCCAGATAGATGCCGGAGGAATCGTATGAAACGTTTCTTGCCACCAGCGGCATGATATTTCGTAAGAGTGTGTCATTTGTGAGGTTTCATATGTAATCCAAGGTGTATTTGTCAATTCTTGATTTGTAATAGGATGGGTACAGACAAAATACATAGGTTCTTCTGATATGACATGTTGTTCCACATTGTCTGTGTAATAATTATTTCGCATAATAGCTACATCTATTTTGTCATTTTTTAGTAATTCAGGAAGAAGCGCCATACTTGATCCTGTTTTTAACGAAATGGTGATATGAGGATATTCTTTATGAAATTGTTTTAATATAGGAGCAATTTTAAATTTTGCGAACACTGTGGAAATACCAAGTCGCAGACACCCTTTGGTTGGTACAGCACATGGGTGTAATGTCTTTTTTAATATATCTAATTCGGCAAGACTGGATTTGGCATAGCGTATAAAATGTTTGCCCTGCGATGTCAATACCAAGCCTTTGGAATGGCGCTCGAAGATTTTAATATTAAATTCTTTTTCAATATTTTGAAGTCGGTATGTTAAGGCTGGCTGCGTCATAAAAAGTTGACGGGCTGCTTGTGTTAAGTTTTTTGTTTCGCTTAGTGTTTTTAGGATTATCCAATCGTGATTATCCATATCTGTTCCTCCTTGCATGCATGATATAAAAATCATAGCGTGAAAACGAAATGCAAATAATCGAGTGCGATTTTAAATTAACATAGATAGTGAAGGCATAACAAAGTATTAATTTATAATAGCAGTTTTTTAGGCTATATTCAAATTTTATGAAATGAGATGAAGCAAATGGAGAAAAAAATACTGGATCCGGAACCGAAAGTAAGTAAAATGACTATTATTGGATGGCTTTCTTTAATATTAGCCATCATACTTTTTTCGGGAACATTATCAACTACTCAGGATTGGCGTTCCGGGTTTGATTTTGTAACGCTAACCGGTCACTTTGGAGCACTCAAAGAGGGCAAAGATTTTATGGGTGTCGGAGGAACTGGTGTACGGGCGGGTTTCTTGCTTGCGCTTAGTTTAGCTCCTTGCGTTATGTTGGCTATGGGACTGATTTCCATTGTTGAACATACGGGTGGATTTAATGTGGCACAACGTCTGCTGACACCGATTTTACGGCCTTTATTGGGACTGCCGGGGATTGCGAGTTTAGCATTGATTGCCAGTTTGCAAAGTACAGATGCAGGCGCTGGAATGACCAAAACATTGTGTGATGAAGGATTGATTACTAATAAGGAACGTACAGTTTTTGCACAATTTCAAATGTCCGGATGTGGCGTTATCAACAATTATTTGACGATTGGCAGTATGGTTTTCTCAAGTCTCATATGTCCCATAGCAGTACCTCTATTGGTCATTATTGTGTTAAAAATATTTGGAGCTAATCTTACTCGAATGATAATCAATCGCTCTTCTGAAAAGGGGGCTAAATAATGGAAAAAAGAATGAATATATTTGATATGTTTCTCGAAGGGGCCAGAAAAGGCTGGGATATTGCGATACATTCGTTATTGCCAAATGTAATCATGGCATTTACTATCATAAAATTTTTCCAAGTAACCGGGATTTTGAAATTTATAGGAATCATTTTCGCTCCCGTCATGGGAATTTTTGGATTACCAGGTGAAGCTATTACTGTTAATTTAACAGCAGTTATGTCACAAGCAGGGGCAATAGGCGTGTTAGCAGGGTTAATCAGTAATGGATCGATTGATGTTCGTCAAGTAACGATTATTTTGCCGTCTGTATTTGCAGCCGGAGGTATTTTACAGAATATTGGTCGTGTATTAGGTACATCAGGCGTCAATACGCGCTATTATGGTGTTCTTGTGGGAGTTACTCTTTTGAATGGTATTTTAGCATTAATCATTATGTCAATTTTAACCAAAATATTTTATTAACATTACACGAAAGGGTGGCGTATTATATTGAAAAACGAACAATTATACACTGCATGCGAAGCGCAGAAAGAAACGTTTATATCTCTTTGGGAAAAACTTGTTAATATTGACACTGGTACAGGCTATGGTACAGGTATTGAAAAAATGGCAGCTATTGTAGAGGATGAATTAAAAGCATTACATGCCGATATTGAACAAGTACCAGTAAATAATTATGAAGGAGGGCATCATATCGTTGGTCGGTTTTATGGCCATGGGGAAGGCAGTGTTTTAATCATGGCTCATATGGATACGGTGTTTCCTGAAGGAACAGCATCTAAAAGACCTTTTAAAATAGTAAATGATTGGGCGTACGGGCCAGGTGTATCCGACTGTAAAGGTAGCATAGTATTGATTTTATCAGCTATAAAAAAGTTACGGGAAATGAATTTTGATAGTTTTAAACAGATTACGTGCTTGTTTAATTGTGATGAAGAAATGGCTTCTTTCGATTCCCGCGACCTGATTAAAAAATTAGCACAGGAACACGATGTGACATTGTGTGTAGAATCTGGCCAAGTAGGAGATGGCGTGGTAAAATGGCGTAAGGGATCTGCAACGTTACAAGTTGAAGTCACAGGGTTGTCTTCTCATGCCGGAAGTAATCCTGAAAAGGGACGTAGTGCATTAATGGAATTGTTGCATCAAATAGATGTTATGAGTTCATTCGGCAATCCTGAGTTACTTACGACAATTAATTTTACAAAAATACAGTCAGGAGACAAAACGAATGTTATTCCTGATTATGCAGTTGCCTTTGCGGATATTCGAGCATTGGATCCTACAGAACTGGATCGTATTGAAAAAGCAATAGCAGCTTCAGCAACAGTTACTAAAATCATGGGGACTCATGTCAATATCACATTTACTCGTAATAATCCCCCGTTTCCTCAGAATGAAAAAACGGATTCGTTGATTCAAGTTGCTCAAAATATTTATGAAGAAATAGACCATCAATTAATAGTTATCGGAGCCGGTGGTGCGTCAGATGCTAATTGGGCTGCCAGTGCGGGTGCTGTTGCTGTCGATGGATTTGGCCCTGTTAAAGGTGGTAAAAATCATACAGAACGTGAATGTACCAAAGTATCCAGTATTGTGCCGCGCATGTACTTGTTGACACGTGTATTGATGGAACTGGGAACGAAAAAATTTATGGCTTGATATAATGGTGAAAAACACTTGCAAAAAAAGGCTGTAATTTTATGGGAGAAAAATTATGGACACGAAAGAGATGGAATATATACTGGAGGTTTTAAAAAGCGGAAGCATATCTAGTGCTGCAAGAAAATTGTATATGTCCCAACCTTTGTTAAGCCAAAAAATTCATGCAGTAGAGCAAGAACTTAATGTTCAGATATTTAATAGGTATACGAGTCCCATCTCTTTGACATTTGCGGGTGAAACAGTTGTAAATTCAATTAAAAACATGCTTCAGATACAAAAAAATTTACTTTTGGAAATTAATGATATTAATGATGAAACACGTGGACGCATGAAAATAGCTATTTCTCCTCATAGGGCAACTGTTTTATTGCCTAAAATATTACCCGTTTTTTTACATGCTTGGCCACTGGTGGAGGTTGAAGTTATTGATTCAGAGGGGAAAGTCAGTGAAGCTGTTATTAATGGAAGGGCAGATATAGGCTTTGTGCGTAAATTAAATACTAGTGATAAATTAGAGTATATTTATTTATGTAAAGATCATATTGTATTATTTTGCGGGGCAGACTCCCATTTAGTCCAAAAATATCTTCCGGGACGAGTAATTAATTTGACAGAAGTAAGAAATGAAAAATTTGTTTCAGTATATGAAGGACATGGATTTCGTAAAATTCAAAATGAATTATTTAAAAATTATCATGTTAACCCGCACATTATTATTGAAACTCGTAGTACGGAATTAGCTTGCCGTTTAGCACTTTCTTGCAATTTTGTCGCATTATATCCATGTAATCTACTGGCTGAAGAAAGTATTATGAAGGAACATCCCTGTTATTACTACATTGAAGATAAATTTCATCAATATGATTTTTATATATGTTATAAAAAGAATGCTTTTCTTCCAAAGTATATCAGAAATTTTATAAGCATCACTCAAGAAATTTATGAAAAAGCGAAATAGCAAACAGTAGTGATTTGTCAAAAACGACCGGGATACCGATTTTATCAGTATTCTAGTCGCTTTTTATTTTGTAATTGTCAAAAGATGTAAGTATACTATGAAAGATTTTGATGGACAAATTATCACATTAAGTTTTTATATGCAAAATTTCATATGCGATTTAATAATTCATAATATGCCATAAGAAATATTAATATTTATTATAAAAAAATACTGTCTACGACAATGTTTTTCGTTATGGTATTATATACCTAAAATAAAAAATACGAATTAAAAATATTTTGAGGTGAAAATTCATGAACTATATTTCTCAGAAGCAGAATATTGTAGAAGCAATTAAGCAGCAGAAACAGAATTTGATTGATATGTCCCAGTTTATTTTTAATAATCCGGAAGTTGGATTTCAGGAGGTGAAGGCGTCTGAATTATTAGTCGATTATTTAAAAAAGAATGGATTTGAAGTTGAAATGGGATATGGGAATCTCCCGACTGCTTTTCGAGCCATTTATCAACATGGGTGTAATGGACCTCACATTGGATTATTGTGTGAATATGATGCCTTAAAAGATATGGGCCATGCGTGCGCGCATCATTTACAAGGTCCTAGTATTGTAGGCGCTGCTGTGGCTATAAAAAATACTGTACATGATGTACCTTATATATTAGAAGTTATTGGTACTCCGGGGGAAGAATGTTCTAATGGGGGAAAAAATATCATGTTAAAGAATGGGGCGTTTATGGATTTGGATGTAGCATTGATGATGCATGCTTCGGATTCTACAACGACAGATATTCGATCGTTAGCTTCTTTTAAAATTAATGTTATCTATAAAGGTGTAGCTGCACACGCGGCACTGGCACCGGAAAAAGGACGCAGTGCGTTAGATGCATTGTTATTGGCATTTAATGGGATTTCTTTTTTGCGGGGACATATACAAGATGATGTTCGCATTAATGGCATTATTACAGAAGGCGGACAGGTTACTAATATCATTACAGACCAAGCTGAGGGATCATTTGAAATACGTTCATATAATGAACAATATTTACAACATGTTATTGAACAAGTTAAACATATCTTTCAAGGGGCAGCACTTATGACGGATACAACGTATGAATTAAACGAGATAGGACGTTGTCGTGCAAAAGTTCCAGTTTTAACATTAAATAATCTGCTGATGGAAAATGCAAAATTGGTCAAGGCAGTTAATATTACGCCTCCTCGAGAAAAAACAGGATCCACTGATTTTGCAAGTGTTATGTTCCATGTTCCGGGATGTTGTATTCGTGTTGCGTTTGTTGATCGCGGGACGAGTTCTCATAGCAAGGCTTGGCTGGACAAAGGATTGTCCAAGGATGCGCAGACAGCTATGTTGACTGGTTCTCAAATCTTGGCATTCACTGTTCGAGATTTAATTGTAAATAAAGAAAAATTACAAGAAATTAAGGATGAATTTGCAAGTAAAAAAAGTTAGTTTTAAGAGGAGGCGTAAGAAGAATGTCTAATCATCCACCTATGAACAAATGGTTTTTAGTAGCGATGTTAAGCGTCGTCGTGTTTTTAAATTATGCGGATCGAAGTGTTTTAGCTGCTGTTATTCCAAAAGTGGAAAGTGATTATGGATGGACATCAGCCGATTTGGGAATTATATCCAGTGCATTATTATGGGTATATGCCTTACTAACTCCAATTGGCGGGTATATTGGAGATAAAATGTCAAGGAAGAAACTAATTATTATTACTTTAATTATTTGGAGCTTTACTGTATTCATTAATCCACTGGCGAGTACTTTTCTTATGTTTACTATTATTCGTGCGGCAACTGGATTTGGAGAAGCTTTTTATATGCCGACTGCGATTGGATTAATTAGTACGTATCATGACACAACAACTCGATCTCGTGCTTTATCCTTTCATCAAGTTGGGGTGGCTTTGGGAGCCATGATAGGGCCTTTATTTGCGGCAACGTTAGCAGAAAAATATACATGGCAATATTCGTTTTATATCTATGGTATATTAGGGTTTATTTTGGCAGCTATTCTTTGGAAATATTTAAAAGATCCTTCATTACAATCTGCTGATTCCTTACCTGCTTCTAAACAAAAGAAGATCCCGTTGTCAAAAATATTCAAAATACCATCAGTTAGTATTTCTGCGATTGGCGGAGCAATGGGGTTGTTTATCATATGGTCATTGAATACATGGCTGCCTGCGTATTTATATGAACAATTTCACATGTCTTTGGCGGAGGCAGCTTTTTATGGAGCAGCACTTTATCATGTTGCGGTCATCGGCGGGGTATTGCTTGGCGGATTTGTTGCAGATGCGTTAACTAAAAAGACAATATTAGCACGATATTATATTTGGTCTGTGGGAATGTTTTTATCTGCACCATTTATATATATTATTGGTACTACCAGCAATGTTAATATAGCGATTATGGGGATTCTTGGCGTAGGGGTTGCCAAAGGATTTATCGATTCTAATCAACAAGCCGCGCCACAAGATATAGCACCGGTTGCATATCGTTCTACCATAGCAGGTATTGTAACATTTGTTGGTTTATTGGCAGCTGCGGGCGCACCTTATAGTATAGGCGCTTATGGTATGAAAGTTGGATTGGGTCATGCATTGAGCTTAGTATCTATTTTAGGTCTTATCGGGGGCTTTATATTTATTGTATTTAGGAATGTTTTGCGGGCTGACATATTGAAAAATTGTGATAATCATTAAAGTATTGAAAAATTTTATAAAATTCCTAATGCCAGGAGGCCAATATAATGGAAAATTCAAAGTTTTTGTCTCAATTGGAAGTGTCTCAAGAAAATTTAATGAGCCATGTCCAAAACATTTCTAAATGGGAACGATTATCTGGTTCCGAAGAAGAACTCCATGCTTTTGATTATATTAAACAATATTTGAGCGATTTAGGAGCCAAGGTAACTCTTATAAAACATGATGCATTTATCAGCTTGCCGAATGACTCCTGTTTGGAAATAGGAGACGAAGTATTTGCATGCCGTGGATTATCAATGTCACCATCAACTCCTGAATGCGGGCTAACAGGTGAAATTGTTTATTGTTCTGATAGGTTACAATCTAAAGACAATAAGAACAATTACTTGGGACTTTTTACTAATATCAATAGTTTAAATGATTTTAAAAAAAGTGATATTTATGGAAAAATCGTACTGATGGACGGAAGAGCTTCTGGGGTACCAGTTGCTAAAGCACAAGCATTAGGTGCTAGTGGTGTTATTTTTATTTCGGGAAAACATATTCATGAAATGTGTATATCCAATATATGGGGTTCTCCATCTGTTCGGAATGTTGATCAGTTACCAAAAATTCCTGCAATTACTGTTGATAATGCAACTGGCGAAATAATTAAAAAAAAGATTGCAGAAGGCAATAATCTAGCTGTTCTTAAAACCTCGGTAACATCTGAATGGAGAAGAATTCCTTTATTGATTGCTGATATTAAGGCTGTTAAAACTTCGGATAAATTTGTCATGTTTTCAGGACATGTTGATTCATGGTATTATGGTGCTACTGATAATGCCGCTGCGAATTCAGTTATGATGGAAGTAGGAAGACTAGCTTTCCAACATAAAGATAAAATGGAACGCAATTTAAGGTTAGTTTTTTACTCAGGCCATTCACATGGAAGATACGCTGGTTCATCTTGGTATGCAGATAATTATTGGGAAGAACTTCATGATCATTGTTTTATAAATATTGATCTTGATGTACTTGGATTTAAAGGTGCCGATTTTATAGCGAGTGCAGTTATGCCGGAAGCTGCAAGTGTGGTTTCAGATGCTGTGGAAAAGATAGCAAATAAAACATTTACAGTTCGCCGGTACAATCGATTTGCTGATCAATCATATTGGGGAGTAGGTATTACTGCTGCACTAGCATCTTTTTCACGGGTTAAACTGCAACCGGACAGTAAAGATATAGAATTAGGTTGGTGGTGGCATACACCATATGATACAGTTGATAAAATTGACCCGCATAATCTGCTGCGTGATGGACGTATTTTATCAGTCATTGTTATGAGATTTTGTACTTCTCCCATCATTCCTCTTGATTTTAGGGCGTCAATTAACGAGATTGAAAGTAGTTTGGAAAATTGGCAAAAGCAAGCATCTGACTTATTTGATTTAACAGTACCCATTAGCAGAGCGGAAACTTTAAAACAACAAATCAATGCTCTATATGACACACTTCCTTTATTAGCAGATGAAGATATAAGGTCATTTAATTGTAAATTGTTACAGTTAGAACATCTTTTGGTTCCTTTAAATTATACACAGGGGAAATTATATGAAAATGATCCTGCTGTTCCGCAGTCACCCATACCATCTCTTTCCTGTATTAAAGATTTAGCAGAAAATGATAATGAAAGTACCAGAAAATTTATCTTGACAGAATTAATACGCCGTCGTAACTATGTTTCGTATACATTGAAAAAAGCAATTGAATTAACTGCAAAATAATTAAGGATGGCAATTTCAGGACTGAAGCAGAATGTGAGGTTAACGTGACCAAAATTATAGGTTATAAGACATTACTCATTAAAAGATCAACGATTGTATTAGCAACTTCATATGGACGTCCTAATCAATTTAAAGAACATGTTTTGGTCGTTTTGGAAGGCGAAAATGGAGTTCGTGGGTGGGGGGAATCGACGCCATTACCTAAATTTACAGGGGAAACAACCCATTCTGTAAAATTGATTTTAGAGGAAGAACTATTGCCGGCTATTGTTGGCTTGGACAGTTATGACATTGTAAAATGTCATAACATAATGGATAAAACTATATATGGTAATTTTAGTGCTAAAATGGCAATTGATACAGCATTATACGATTTACATGCAAAAACATTGCAAGTACCTCTATATGAACTGTTAGGAGGGTGCGAACGGAGATCAATAATCATTAATCGTCATCTTGGTATTATGCCAGTAGATGAGGCTGTAAAAAAATCGTGTGAATATGTAAAAGAAGGGTTTAAAAGTATAAAAATAAAAGTAGGCAATAATGTTTCGGAGGACATTGAACGTGTCTTGGCTATTCGAGATGCGGTAGGCCCGTCTATTAGAATGCGTATCGACGCTAATGGCGGATATACATATCAACAGGCTTTGTGTGTTATAAAAGAACTGTGTGGTGTTAATCTTGAAATGTTTGAACAGCCATTGCCAAGAGAAAATATTGAAGAAATGATATCTCTTCATAGAATTGCGCACATGCCTATTGGTGTGGATGAAAGTATTAATTCTTTGCAAGATGCATTACTTTTTGCTCAACATGGAGCAGCGGATGTGTTTACTTTAAAATTAGTAAAAACAGGAGGGCTGTATTCCGCCATCCAAATTGCAAATGTGGCACATGCGGCTAATATTTCATGCGTAGTTGCCAGTACATATGATACACAATTGAATGCAGCATATTGTTTACATTTAGCTTGTGCGATTCCGGGAGATGTTATACCTTGTGATTTAACTTGCTATGCGACTCAGCCTCAAGAAGCGAATACTTGTCATATTTTGGAAAATGGGACATTAACGGTAGGAAATGATATGGGATGTGGGGTGAACAGTCTTTCCGAAATTGGCTGCTTATAATGGGTGTGAACGATCGCGATTGAAAATATAATATGTGGATATAAGAAGTACAGCTATCATGGCATGCTTTGCCAATGATAGCTGCCCTTTTTTGCGATGGGGAAGTTTTAGTTAGCATTGAGATACGTAATGTGAACTGCACAAACCAATAGTGTGCATAACTGCAGTATTCATCAGCGTTTCGTAGTATAATAAGTGCATGCGTATTGTGGAAAACAGCTCAAAACTCTTGCACACAGGTGACGTAAAATGTATAAAGCTCCTTCTAAATAACTTTCCTTCGAAGATTTTAATCAACCCTTGGGATTATAAATGGATCCGAACAACCGTTGGATCCAGAAATCAGAATTCATCCCGTGGGATCTGGTAGAAAAGAAATATAAAAAACTGTTCAAAGGATTCAAAGGCCATGTAGCAAAGCCTGCCCGAATGGCATTAGGCGCGTTGCTCATTCAAATTGAATACGGATACTCGGATGAAGAAACCGTCGAACAAATCAAGGAAAACCCCTATTTGCAATACTTCTGCGGTTTGCTGGGCTATGAATATAAAGCGCCGTTTGATGCGTCTGCCATGACACGGTTTCGTAAACGCCTGACGCCGAAACGGTTGGAAGCCATCAACAATTTCATTATCCAACAGGCAGAAACTGCCAAA
>Ga0070399_1004059_pt1 | contig 12378 bp, 8 predicted proteins | sample BioMet4_FD_61217 | JGI IMG/M metagenome (GOLD analysis project Ga0070399, IMG submission 61217) | Microbial communities from bioreactor (seeded with sewage sludge) at LBNL, California, USA - Biofuel metagenome 4 (version 1) | ecosystem: Engineered > Bioreactor > Anaerobic > Unclassified ... | reverse complement strand
TTTTGCAAGTCTTTTCATTTATTTCTCCTATGCCTGTACTATAGAAACTGTACATTTGAGAAGTATGAGGAGATTGTTAGATAACAGTTAAAATGCCGGTACTGTTCTGTGTTATTTGCCTGATTTCTGTTTACACAGCAGCGAGCAAAGTACCGTATACAGTCTGTTCTGATTTACCGGTTTTGAAATATGTGCATTCATGCCATGCGTAAGACATTTTTGTACATCATCGGCAAATGCATCTGCCGACATTGCGATGATCGGGATAGACGATGAATCAGAGCGGCGCATGGACCGTATTGTTCTTGCAGCCTCGTATCCATCCATTACAGGCATCCTGATATCCATGAGGATAGCGTCAAAATCATGTTCTTTGCTTCCTGCAAAGATATCACAGCCTTCTTTTCCATTTTGTGCGGGTACAACTGTCATATTCCGGTCTTCAAGCATTGCCAGAGCAATTTCTCTGTTCAGTGTATTGTCTTCGCAGAGCAGAATATTTTTACCAGCCAGAAGTGCCTGTTCGGATGCAGATGCTGTATCAGGCTGCGACAGACAAACAGGATCTACTTCTTCGAAATGGTATCTGACAGTAAATACCGAACCTTTGTTCAATTTACTTTCAACAGCAATGGTTCCGCCCATCAAGTCTACCAGATCTTTTACAATAGAGAGTCCCAGACCTGTACCTGATACTTCTTTGCCGGAACGGTACTCCTGGAGGAACGGTTCAAAGATGTGAGGCAGGAAATCCTGTGATATGCCTATACCGGTATCTTTTACGATACCCTCTGATTCAAATTTGCCCGGAACATCGTTTCTGACTGTGAATTCAATATGCCCTCCCGGAGATGTGTATTTTATTGCATTGGTCAGAAGATTCAGATATATTTTCTGGATATTCAGTTCATCAGCAAGTATACATCGTTTGCGCAGTCCTGAAGTATCAACGGTCAATATGATGCCTTTCTGATCTGCTGCTTCCTTTACCGGGATAATCAAAGAAGAGATAAGATCGGTGGAGTCAACAGGTGCAAGGTTCAGTTTGAATTTACCGCTGTTTATTTTTGAAATAGTCAGCGTATCATTGATCAGTTCAAGCAGCAGGTTGCCGGATGATTGGATTTTGCTTAGATAATCTCTCAGAACTTTGTCGTTTGTCTGTTTTATTGCCAGGCTGGTAAATCCAATAACTGCATTCAATGGAGTACGCATGTCATGGCTGATGTTTGAAAAGAAGATATTGCGTGTCTCGGTGTTTTTTTCGAGAGAAGCAAGTTCATTTTCTTTCCGTTCTTTTTCAGCCTTTACTGCTTCTATCACGGCTTTTTCTTTCTGCCGTTTATGTACCAGAATCAGTACCGATGCAAGAAGAACCGCCATAAAGAACATGATGCATGCGAATATCGTTATACCGATGACCGGTATTCTGGAAATAAAACTGCGCAGCGAATTTTCCGGGATAGTATGTGCCGAGAGGATACTTTCCATATAGGGTTCAGATTGCTGAATCGCTTTATTCAGCATGGAGCAGAGTATATCATTTTCGGGAGCTACAGCACCGCAGATATTCCAGGTGATGTATGGCAGCGCAGTAAGATGAAACTGTGATGCGCTGTTTCTGTTTATCAGCCAGACAGCGACAGGAAGCGCACAGACTACGGCATCTGCTTTTCCGTGTTTCATTGCATCAAAACATGTCTCTGCATTTTTGTAACCGGTGACTGTAATATTTTTATGCAGCTGTGCAATGCTTTCTTTTACTTTTTCTTCTGTGACATTTATGACTGCAGCAGAAGTGATTTTTTCAGATGCTGTTCTGGAAATCACAGCTGCGTTCAGTGTTGTATATACCCGTGTAAGAAGCATCTGCTTTTGTGCGGCTTCACCTACGTCTTCTATATAAAAAGCAAGGATATCTTCTTTTCCGTTTTTTACGGCTTCTTCTGCATCTTGAGGTGTTTCATATTCATCAAATTGGAAACGGATCCCTGTGAGTTTTGAAAGGTGTGCATAATAGTCAGGGATGATGCCTTTTATTTTCCCGTTTATGGATTCAGAGAAGGGGGCGTGCTTTTTCCATGTGGCAGTCTTTATAACCGGGTGTGCTGCTGCAAACTGTTTTTCTTCTTTTGTAAAAACCTCGATACCCACATTCTGCGAAGTAAGATATTTCCTGTTGAGTTTCTCTTTGTATGACGGTTCTTCCATAAAGAACTTTTCCATGGCACTGTCGATTATGTTTTTAAGAGCAGTGTCCTGTTTTCTGAATGCAAAATAATATGGAAGTGGTGAAAATTTCTGTATAGTACGGTAGTTTTCAACAAATTCTGCACCAATGATACCTGCATCGATTTTACCGTCTGTTATGGCTGTTTTGACGGCTGCATTTGATTGAAATACTGTAATGTCCGGTGTAAATCCATGCTGTATACACCATTGTATAAACTGTTCTTCTGATTCCGAGTGTGCTGCACAGCCGAATTTCATCACTGAAAGCTGCTGAATATTTCCGTAGGAAAATCTGTCATCATCGGCGCGGACATAGATTGAGTTGTAACTGTATCCCTGGGCCAGTTCAGAAAAAAGGTATTTTTCTGTCCGTTCAGGCGTTTTTACGGTGTCACCCAGAATGTCGATGGATCCTGAATCAAGCATGTGCAGTGCCTGGTCAGAGTCATCTGCAATTTGTACAATACTGATGGTTCGTCCTGCATATTGTGCGATTTTACAGGCAAAATCGACATCGATGCCGCGGTTTATACCATTTTCGTCCTTATATACGTAGCCGGGATATTCTGCCAGCGCCAGCCGGACAGCAGGACGACTGTCAGAAAATGCAGACTGCAGACATATGGATGCTGCCAGAAATGTGAAAAGACTTTTTTTATTCAGGATACCCATCGGTTCTCCAAGCGGAATGTGAGTACTATCTTAAACCTGAATACTCTAAAAAACAATTGGTAAAAAAGAATGGAATTCTGCAAAAATCCTCTGTTTTTGATGTACATTTGATGTACTCGGTATTGTATACTTATGTATGTAAGTCTTGGAATGAGGAGGAATGAAATGCCGATGAAATTTTTAGCGGTAGATGATGAAGACATGGTTCGTGTTGTTCTTGTAAAAACAATTGAGAAAGCAGAACCTGGCTGTGTTATCGAACAGGCCGGCAGACCAAAAGATGCTCTTGAAATTATCAGAAAAGGATTTACACCGGATATTGCATTTCTTGATATAGAAATGTACGGAATGTCAGGACTTGAACTTGCCAAACAGATACAGCAGATGTGCAGCATGACGGAAATCGTATTTGTAACCGGATATTCCCAGTATACCATAGATGCGTTTGCTCTTCATGCGCACGGCTACTTGTTAAAGCCAGTATCGCTGAAACAGGTGCAGGATGAAATTTTCAGTATAAAAGAAAAGATGCATGCAGTTATAACTCCGAAAGAGCTGGTCGATAAAATACGGGCGGAAAAAGAATCTGATATTGGGAAAAAAATTGCCGCCTGCAAAACGTCGGATGAAGCATATGCTGTGGCAAAATCTGCCGGCATGAATGGGACAAAAGATGAATTTGTCACCAATATGGTAGAATACTATAAATCCATGAAAGAGCTTTCTGATGCTGATCTGGATAAAGTAGCCGGTGGCGTGCAGAAATTTACTTTTTTGAAAAAGATCATCAATGAAAATAAGAAGAACGGAAAATAAGGCAGCTCTTTGTGGAGGGCTGCATGTATCTGCAGTCCTTGTTTCTGCTATGTACATCTTATTACTGCTGCTGGTTTCCGGCTGCCGTTTTTCTGATGATGACAGCAGTGACAGCAGGCCTGTTATTCCGTCCGGTGCGGTCAGCATATATGATTTTTCATCATCAGTGCTGACAGTCAGCCAGACTGGAATGAAGGGGAAAAAACTGTATCTGGCAAAAACGAATCCGACGTCATCTGTGATCAGTGCATCAGATACTGCATATGTTGCTTCTTCTTCAGGTCTTACATCTGATATTTCTCTTTCCTCTGCTTCAGCGGCACTTTCTGTTTGTACCACTGCAGAAAGTGCGGACCAGAATGGTGATTTTTTAGAATTGGATACTGCAGAATTAAACGGTACAAAAGTTGTCCATAGCATGTCTTCTGCAAGATCTGCCGGTTCAGAAACGGGCACGGGATCAGACCTCGCGGTAGGTACGGTAAAGCAGTTTTATCTTGAATCAAGTTTAGTTACATCTGCTACTCTGCGTGCAAAAGGCAGTTATTGCTATGTCTGGATTGTCGATGGGTATTACACGGAAGCGTCTCCTGACGGGAATAAAGTGAATACAGATGTGGCACAGACTTTTGCCACCCGCTTTGATTCCGTGTATCCCCTTATACGCAATGTATATGGCTGCGAATCAGACGAGCTGCTTACAGGATATGATGATTCCACAAAAACCTTTACATCCTCACCGATGGTGAGCCTGAGTGATACCGGAACAAAAGTAAACATCATAGTATATGATATTGGAAATGATGGCGCCGGCGGTACTGTATATGGAATATACCGTTACAGAGATTATTACAGCAGAAGTCTTGCAGGGGATTACACCAGCGCGGCCAGTTCCAACCAGGGAAAATATTTCTATATCGATTCATACTATGCCAATACCATATTCAAGAAGATTATCTGTACTCTTGCCCATGAATTTCAGCATATGATCGGTTTTAATGTAAAATATATGCAGCAGGGGATAACTGCAAGTAAAGCATATAAAGAAATGCTTTCCATGCTGTGTGAAGATCTGGTACAGAATAAACTTGGCAACAGTGATATGGAGACGGCAAAAATACGCCTTCCTTTCTTTAATCAGTATTATTATCTGTTTGGTACCAGTCAATGTAATAATGATAATGTTTCATATGCCTGTACATATACTTTTGGCGCCTGGCTTGCCCGGCAGTTTGGAGGCGCAGCTCTTGTGCAGTCTATGGCACATGACGGCTATGAGGGTACCGATTCCATGGTACATGCAGTGAACAGCATAAACGGTACCAGTTATACCATGGCCGATCTGCTGAAATTATACGTGCAGTCTTTTTTATACCAGGAAAATGCCGGACTGAATAAATCTGCGGCACAGACGCTTTCCTGTAATTCATATACATATCCGATGGCTGCCATCAATCTCTGGGATTCACAATATGACTGGGTAAATACAACCTTTACCGCATCGGATATAACGAATGCGGTAAGTGCCAATGGTGAATATATCGGTCCGGCGATTATGACAAATGCATACAGGTGTCAGCTTGCTCCGTATGGTGTATCGGTTCATGCATTGGGAACGGCAGCATCGGATACGGTGACTTTGACACTTTCTTCCGGCTGTTCCACCAGACAGAACCTGTATGTTCTTGTGCAGTAAAAATATTTTACCGGTTGTGTATAAAATAGAGTAGAATTACAAAAGGCAGGAAATTTCGATGGTAAGTATAAAAAAAGTTGTTGCGGTATTTTTCTTTTTCTCAGTAATTTTCTTTGCTGTATGGTGTGAACCTGATACAGAGAAACGTGCAAATCAGGACCAGAAACCTGAAAAACACTATTTTCTTGCTTTTGGCGGCGTATTGCTGGTAAACAGTACGGTAAATATGTGGAACCGTTTTGTATTTAAAGATGAAATGTCTGACGTAACATGGGATTATGCATCACATTTTTATGATCATGACTGGGTATGGGATACTGACTGCAGCTGGACTAATTTTTATCTGCACCCATATCAGGGCAGCCTGTATTATATGTCTGCACGCGGGTGCGGCCTGAATCAGTTTGAATCCCTGCTGTATGCTGCAGCAGGAAGTGCCATGTGGGAATACTTTGGTGAAACTACTGCACCTTCAAGAAATGACGTAATCTATACGCCGAGCTGCGGGTTTGCACTGGGTGAAATGCTGTATCGGTTATCTCTTGAGGCAGATGAGATCAGCCGGATCTGCGGTTTCCTGATAAATCCAATGCGTTTGTATACCGAACCTGTCACCGGCCACCGGCCGTATGGCTCAGCAGGCCATATCTATGATATTTCCCTTAAATTTGGTATAGGAACACAGCTGCTGCATACTTCTTTTAGCGGATCTGATTCTTCCGATGCTAAAAATGAAGTGTTTCCCGTATTCGTATATCCGGAATTTGCTGTTGTGTATAACGATCCATACGGCTGGGATTCAAATATCCCCTTCAGTCAGTTTGAACTTACTGAGCATAGTGCAGTTGGAAAAGGTTCTGGCAGTGAAAACGGCGGTCATAAAGATGTCATGTTTGATATTACACTGGTAAGCAGCGGAATGCTTTTTTCCCGTGCTCCGGATTTTGGTTCAGACAGAGATACTACAGTAGGAATCGGACTTGATTATGATTTTATCTGGCAGTCTTCCAGAGAGTTTTCCGATGTTGCACCCGGTTTTGTTTTTAAGCAGCGGATACGTCATGAGGATGGCAGCAAGTCAGAATGGCAGATTCATCAGAATTGGGTAGCTCTTGGCACAAGCGATTACTGGTATTTTCTGCATAACAGTATCCCTAAAACAGAAACGAGGCGTAATTACAGCTTTAATACGAGGTCTGGTACGCAGTTTAAGTATGTGTATACCACGGCCGGAGGCTGCATAATTGATACCAGTATTAAATTTTATGCGCTCTGGGACTTTCCCGGACAGAAACAGAATAATGCCCATACCGGCTGGGAATTTATCGGGTTCTGTACTTTGAACGGAGAAGTTCCAGTCAGCCGGCATGTGAACATAGGTCTTGCCAATGAACTGTATTTAAAGAAATCAGTATATAACGGTACGGCTGATGTGTTCCATACGGCATATACAGGTTCTGTCTTTGCCCGTCTTACAACAGGCCGCTAAGGGAAATAAGCTTGTCAAAGTGTAATATGAACAATATTTATGCTGGATTCATAGTTGAATGAACTTTGTTTTGCTGTCTTTTGAATGATGGCACGTGAAAGTTCATCGCATTTTTCCATCGGATTAAAACAGTCACCGTGCCAGGAGAAATTCATCTCCAGCGCTGCTGTTTCTTCCTTATACTCTACCGACATAGCAAGATCAAATGATGGACCTAGATTCGGTATGACAGTCTGGGCGAACAGTTCTTCGAATATCCTCTGCATTGCTGTTATCCTTACAGGCGAAATCATGTGTTTCTGTCCGAATGATACAAGCTGTTCATTTAAGGTGATAAAGTCATAATCCGGTGACGTCAGTGTATATTCAAAGAGTTTAAGCCGCTGGACGAATGCACGGGTACGTGTCTTCTGCGGGTGTTCGAATATCTGGTCCGGTGTTCCCTGTTCATAGATAAGACCCTGATCCATATAAAAGACACGTGTTGAAACATCATGGGCAAATTTCATTTCATGTGTAACGATAATCATGGTAAGTCCCTGCGCGGCCAGTTGTCTTATTACAGCAAGAACTTCACTGACCATTGTCGGATCAAGGGCAGATGTCGGTTCATCAAAAAGGATTACTTCCGGATTCATTGCAAGTGCACGGGCAATAGCGACACGCTGTTTTTGTCCGCCGGAAAGTTCATCAGGATATGAAAGCGCTTTTTCTGCAAGGCCGACAGTCCGCAGCAGATGCATGGCTCGGTCATATGCCTGCTGTTTTGGGAGCTTGAGAATCTGTACAGGAGCAAGCATTATGTTCTCCGCTATAGTAAGATGCGGAAACAGATTGAAATTCTGAAATACCATACCCATGTGGGTGCGCAGGGCACGGATGTCTGTTTTCCGGTTTCCGATGTCTTTGCCAAAAACAGAGACTGTTCCCGTTGTAGGTATTTCAAGTTTATTGAGACATCGCAGAAATGTTGATTTTCCTGTGCCGGACGGCCCTATTATTGTAACAACTTCTCCACGGGATATGGAAGCATTAATATCTTTTAAAGGTGTAACATTTGGAAATACTTTCTGAAGATGGCTTACGGAAATGATTTCTCCGCCGGCAGCCTGTTTTTCAATACCACCTGCATATACGGTATCTTGTGCCTGGAAATTTCCGGTAAGACCAGAATCCTGTTCCAGATGTATTCCTTTTGGAGTACGGGACCGTTTTTTGGGATCAATGTGCAGTCCTATAATATCAAGCAGCAGTGTCAGTATCCATGCAAGCAGAAAGTACAGGATTGAGGAAGAGATAAGAGGGAAAAAAGCTTCAAATGTGCGGCATCTGATAATATCGGATACCTTTGTAAGGTCCTGAATAGCGATGTATCCGACAATGGATGTCATTTTGACCATTGAAATGAATTCACCTTTATATACCGGAAGCGTGTGACGGGCAGCCTGCGGGGCTATGACGCTGAGGAATGTTTTTACACGGCTGAATCCCAGCGCTTCAGCTGCTTCCCACTGTCCGATATCTACTGCAGCGATACCGGTACGCATCATTTCGGAAACATATACGCCAAAGTTGATCGAAAAACCGCTAACGGCGACGATCACCCCGTTTATCTGTATATCAGCAAATATAATATAGTAAAGAATCATCAGCAGCACGACCGTTGGTATGCCTTGTATGATACGGATAAAACCTGCCGATGTGCTGCTGATAATGTTATTTTTGCTCCTGTGCAGCAGACAGAGGCCAAAACCTAGCAGTGTTCCAAAAAAGCCTGAGAAAAGAGAAATAAGTACTGTTATCAGCAGCCCGGAGAGGACCATTTTCCACCGCTGTTCCCGTATAAAGGTCCGTTCAAAACTTTCTTTGACCGATTCTATAAAACTGTTTTTTTGTTTAACGGCAGTGCCCGGTTGTGTACTTGCTGTATCATCTTTTACTATTAGAACAGTACGAACTTCTCCATAGGGAACGGAAAAACCTATTGCTTCACGGGTTTCCGGTGTGTCATACAAATTTGACATGACATAGTCTACTTTTCCGGAAACGCAAGCAGCTGTTAAACTTTCCCAGTCATATACGGATACTTCTATTTTTGCATTTGCCCAAAGTGCAAACCGTTTCATCAGCTCGATTTCATATCCGGTAAGCTTTTGGTCTTTATAAAAAGAATAGGGGGAACAAGTCCTGTGGTTCCAATCTTTATTGTCATTGTCGGGGATGAAGGGGCTGGAATTTCCGGCATAACATCATTGTTGTCGATGACCCATCGTTTATGCATATCATCGATGATTCCTTTTGATTTCATTTCAATGATAAAATCATCAATAAGTTTTTTTGCATTCTTTATTGATGATTTAGGACTTATTCCTGTTGCAGTATTTCCAGTTTGACCTATCTGGCCTCCAAAGATTTTTAATCCTGTCATTCCCGCTTTGACTGCATTGTCGAATGTTGACAAGTCGGCCGCATATGCATATGCATGTCCGGATTTTACAGCGAGGAAACCATTAATCAGGGAAGTGACATACATATACTGTGCGTTTGGCAGCACTTCTTTTGCTGCAATCTCTGTAAGGGTTTGTGCTTCTACTGCTATAACACAGTTTTTACTGTTAAGATCGCTGACTGTTTTATATTTTGCTGGTTCAGTTTCTGCACCATATACAGAAAAGATGGCAGTGCTGATAAGCATAAGTACTGAGGTGATTAGCGTATGTCTGGTCATAAGATGTTTTCCTTCTATAATATAGAGTATACCATGTCAGACAGCAGTCGGCAAATAGTACAGGATATCCTTATGCTTTTCGTACAGCAAGTATGGACTGTAATTTGTTCAGCGGGTACAATACTGCCATGAATCTTGATAATGTCGTGATTGTTCTGGACCGGCCGGGAGAAAGCCGCAACATCGGTTCTGTATGCCGGGCAATGGCAAACTGTTCTATCCATACACTGCGGATTGTTGGAACAAAGAAAAGCGATATAGACTGTGAAGCGGTATACCGGCTGGCAATTCATGCCGGATACCTTTTTGATAAAGCTGTATTTTTTGATACTATTGCAGAGGCCACGTCTGACTGCAGTTTTGCTGCCGGGACGACACGGCGTAAAGGAATAAGACGAAAAGGAACTCTGCTGCTGCCGGAGGAACTGGTACAGATCGCAGACAATGCCACTGATTCATCCGGAAAGAATGCAAAAGCTGCTGTCATTTTTGGCAATGAACAGTCTGGCCTGTCTGATGAAGAGATTGAGTCGTGCGATTTTGGAGTAACGATTCCTTCCAGCGAAGAGTTCGGTTCATTCAATCTGAGCCATGCAGTACAGATAATCTGTTATGAGCTGTTCCGTGCCGGGACAGCGGCTCATCCGAATGGAAGAGAGGCTGTTCCCCGTTCCGATATTGAAAATGTAGTGACAAATATGCTTGATGATTTGCAGCAGGTCGGTTTTTTTTCTTACCGCGGAAGAGACAATATGGGTGAAATGTGGACAGAAATACTTACCCGTGCTGCTCTCAGCAAGGAAGAGGCACTGCTTGTCCAGAAAACATTTGACAGAGTCGCTTCGATGATGACACATAAACCGCTGAACCATCCTTCTGCTGTTCATGCCGAAAACAGGAAGTAGCATAGAAAATAAAAGCATTTATTGCTTTTTTTTGCAAAATTCTGTTATTAAAATCTCTTATTTCTCTTATATCTCTTTTCTTCTAAATTGACAGAATATCATTTCGGAGTCTATCCTACATAATAAAACGTGAAATAGATTTTTCTTGCTATATAATATAGAGAAGTTAGTTGAAACAACTTTTTCAGGAGATGAATGTATGAATGGAAAAATGTGGAGAAGCCGTTTTGCAATTCTTTCGGCTTCAATTTTTTTTGTTCTGTCTGGCATAAGTGCCTATGCATCGACAAGCCCGGAGCTTGTTAAACAGGAAGCCGGTTATTATTACGGTTATGGTAAAGGATCGACAGAGGAGGCTGCTTTAATCGAAGCAAAGCGTGATCTCGTATCGAATGCTCTGACTGCAACTTTGAGAGCTTCCAATGCAGCTGCTCCAAGCATCAGTGTAAATCCAAATGCAATAAAAAACCGTCTGCCTGATCTTAAGCCATATAAAAAAGCAAAAGCCGGTCAGGCCCCTGCAGTTACATGCAGAATCAAGATTGCTGACTGGGATAAAGAAGAGAAAGTTTATGCGGATGCTTTACGTACAGAGTTGAGCAGCCGTATTGCCGCACTTTCCGGTAAAAAAAATACAGCTGACAGAATCAGTGAATCCGCTGCAATTCTTGCAAGACTTTCTGATGAGGGAGAAACAGATCTTCTGACAGCTCAGCCGGGCAGTACAGAACTGCTTTCACACAAAGTAGAATCAGTTTGTGCGGCAGCAGTTAAATCTATAAAATTTGCCTTTGCTGTCAAAGACGGTTTTATAGATTCTGCATCAAAACTTTCTGTAAAAGCAGCAGATGCATCAGGTAATGCAGTTTCCGGTCTGGCCTTGAACGTCAGCTGGACGGTTCCGGATCTTCCGGCAGATGATGCTGCCGCTGTTTCAGAAGTACGGGCAGTTGTAAAGACAGATTCCCTTGGCAATACAGCGGTTGATTATCCTTCATCTGCAGAATATCACAACCGGATGGTAACGCTGACTGTAACAACAGCCTGTGCTGCATCTGCTCCATCATCAGCTGTATTGAAAAAACTGGATGAATCAACTGCTGCTGATGCCCGGTATATTCATTTTGATGATATAAAAACTGCTTATCCGTCTGTGGTTGTACCCGCAGGTAAGTTCAATGCCGGTGCTGTTGCACAGGATACCCGTGCCGGTAAAAAAGAAGCAGCACATACTGTCGAGACAGGTTCATACGCAATTGATATAGGGCCGGTAACAAATGCCCGGTATGCAGCATTCATTCATGCTACACGTGCAGAGAATATTCCTGAATATTTTGATAATCCTGATTATAACCAGGGAAATCAGCCGGTTGTCGGTATAAGCGAAAAAGATGCAGAAGCATATGCTGCATGGCTTTCTGCACAGACTGGTAATACGTACCGTCTTCCGACAGAAGCGGAATGGGAAAAAGCTGCCCGTGCAGGACAAGAGACGATTTATCCTTGGGGAGATGACAGTCCTGCAGAAGCAAAGAAAGCTAATTACAGCGGCAATGGTACATTCAGTGCACCTTCTCCTGTTGGCTCTTTTGAAAATGGAAAAAATGCCTGGGGACTTGTTGATATGTCCGGCAATGTTTGGGAGTGGACATCTTCTACTCACAGTAAAGATCCTGCTTCTGCTCTTTGTACAGTAAAGGGCGGATCATGGATGGATGGTCCTACAGATCTGCGTATTTCCAATTCCCGCGATCTTGACGGCCAGAAAGGATATCCTGATGTCGGTTTCCGTCTGATAATGGAGGTTTCTAAATGAAAAGATTCGTAATTGCTGCGTCGG
>Ga0070399_1004056_pt1 | contig 12380 bp, 10 predicted proteins | sample BioMet4_FD_61217 | JGI IMG/M metagenome (GOLD analysis project Ga0070399, IMG submission 61217) | Microbial communities from bioreactor (seeded with sewage sludge) at LBNL, California, USA - Biofuel metagenome 4 (version 1) | ecosystem: Engineered > Bioreactor > Anaerobic > Unclassified ... | reverse complement strand
TCGATCTCTTCCTGCGGAAAAATGACGCGGTCAATGAAATCATAGGGGAAATGTCCCTGATTTTCCATGTTGTTTTCAACCTTCCTGAATTAATTTGGAAATGATGCTGCCGTGGAATTTAAACCCAAACTTTTATTCTAATCGATAAATCTCATTTTTCCAGAAGGAATTTCAGTCAAATTGTCTGCAACTCTCTGACGGGAATTGCGTATTTATAGGTGAAAGGAAATGATCGATGAAAGCACTTATTCTCTATGATTCTTATTTTGGCAATACCGAAAAGGTAGCCCAGGCCATCGCGGACGCCCTCGCCCCCCAGGTGGAAGTGACCCTGGCCCGCGTCAATACTTACTCAACCGGGCAACTGGAGGGCGTCAACCTGCTCGTACTCGGCTCCCCCACCCGCGGCTTCCGCCCCTCGGAGGCGACCCAGGCCTTTCTCAACGCGCTGCCGGCCGGCAGTCTGGAAGGCATCCATGCCGCCGCTTTCGATACCCGGGTAGATCCGCAGCGCATTGATTCGAAGATGCTCAAGTTCATGGCAAAAACCTTCGGCAATGCCGATAAACCCATGCTGACCGCCCTCGAAAAGAAGGGGGCCCGCATCGTCTCGACCGGGCAGGGCTTCATCGTGCTGGGCAGCGAAGGCCCCCTGCTCGACGGCGAGCTGGAGCGCGCCGCAGCCTGGGCAGCCACCCTGCTCTAACAATTCCAGGCCAGGGAGAGGAAACCTTCTCTCCCCGGCCTGTTCTCGGTCCACCCGCAGCACAATACGCCTCTTCGCAAACTGTCGAAGAGGCTTTTTCTTGCCGTGGCATTCAGAAGATCATGTGATGAAAAACTGGCGGGGTTCGGCAGAAGCCAGAAAGGAAAGCAGCTCCTTTTCAGTCGGGCAATGGCGCGCTCCCCGTTGGGTAAGGTTAAGCGCGGCAGCGGCACAGCCGGCCCGATTGGCTTGTGCAAGGGGCTGGTTCTGGCTGAGCGCCCACAAAAAGCCGCTATTGAAAGCATCACCAGCGCCCAGGGTATCCACCACTGCCACCGGGAAGGCCCCACAGGCGTATTCTCCGCTGCGGTCAAAAGCAATGGAACCTTGCTCACCCATGCGGCAGACCACGGTGCGTTTCTCGGTCACCAGTGAGCGGGCTGCCGCAAGCGGATCGCGGATGCCGGTGAGCGGAACCAGTTCCTCCGCGCCGGAGCCGAGCAGATAATCGGTATACTGCAGCGCCTGAGCCAGAAAGCGGCGGTCGCGCTTCGCGGTCTCGATGCGGAGATTAATATCCAGAGATACCTTGACCCCATGGTCAGCACAGCGAGCGAGCAAGCGGCAGACGGTCCCCGCGGCCGGTTCCTCGAACAGCATCAGCCCGGTCGTATGGAGGCAAGAGATCTGCTCCAACAGGTCATCCGGGAGATCCGCATCGTAAAGCTCCAGATGGCTGGGCTTCTCCCGCGGCATTAAAAAGGGAAAGCGGTCGTTCTTCTCGTCGATCACGACCAGGATCATCACCGACGAAAGAGATTTTTCTAAAAAAAACCACTGCGTGTCGACGCCGTCTTCTGCCAGCGCGGTTTTCATGGTGCGCCCAAAATAATCGTCCCCCGCTTTACCCAGAAACGCACAGCCAGCGCCCAACCGGCCCAAACCAGAAGCCGTATTGGCCACTGCCCCTCCGCAGGTAAACTCGGAAGGAATATCCACCCCGTTTTTCGCCGCGCCGTAGGGGATGAGGATATCCGCGCAGCTATCGCCGAGGCACAAAATGGGTTTCATAGCCCAAGTTCTGCAGCGACGGCCTGCGCGTTTTTGACAAAGAGACGGACTTTTGCGGGGTCCTTTTTCGTGTTCCCATCAGGAAGCTTATCGCTGGTGCGGGTAAAGGAATCGACCCCCCACGGCCGAACGGTGCGGATTGCCTCAGCCACATTGTCGGGGCCAAGCCCGCCAGCCAGGATAACGCGGCAGCGTGCCCTGCGCACGATCTCCGCATCGAGCGCCCAATCGTGAGTGATACCCGCCGCCCCGATGCCGGCGATGTTGGGATCCACCGAATCGAGGATGATCAGGTCGCAGAATTCCGCAAAATGCAGCGCCTGGTCAACGGCCTCCGGGCCGGTCATGGGGATGGCCTGCAGCACTTCCACCCCCGGGCAAAGTTCCTTTGCTTTGGCGACAAATTCAGGAGTGGCGAAAAAATCGTTCCCGCAGATGTGGATCACGTCGGGTTGCAGCCGGGCCAGGGGGCCGTAGACCTCCTCCCCGGTTTTGGTGATCACAATGAGCACTTTCGTGGCTTTCTGGCCAATCGCGGCAAAGATCTGCTGGCACGTCTCCTCACTCACCTGCGCCGGGAGACTCATCCCTGTATCCACGGCCACCCCAATCCGATCGACACCGGCCTCAACGCAGGCGACTGCCTCCGCTGCTGTCTGTATCGAATATATCTGAGTAATCATGACTGAAACCTTCCCATATTCTAAAAGTTTAGGTCATTATACGCCCAGCACGGGACAAAACTGAGAGAGTATTTCAAATGCGAACACGCGCAGTCTGAATATTACTCAAAACGAATAGTGATTGCCCACCGTGAGGGGGATATTATGTGGTAAGATGCGGAAATTTATATATCTGGAAAATGTCCCGAAGGATCTGTATAATTAATAGGGTTGTTACTTGAATAAGAGTACCGGTTCCAATCTTGAGAGTTATATTGGTCAGGTATAATTATGTCAGGCTGTATCCACCGGTTAAGATAAGAATCGTAGAATCGGGCATCGTAATCCACCTGCCCTCGCTTTTAGGAGGGTCAGGCCGGTGGCATCCACGTTCTGCTGGAAAGTATAGCCATAATCCGTTTGGGGGATCATGCCTACGTCTGTCCGTACCTGGCCAAAGGGTAAATAACGCGTCTCGGCGATCAATGCGCCGCTTGAGTCGGTCACTCCCACCACCGAACCCAGATGATCCAACAAGAAGTAGCTGAAAGTGCTGCCCTCCCGTACGGCCACGGTTGAGCCACCGATGCTGTAGTATTGCTTCACAGTCTGAGTCGTGCCATCACTTTGAACTTCGTAGCTCCCGCCCGCGTAATAATACGTGGTCAAAGTTCCCGAAGCATCAGTATACGTTTGCTTGACCTTCTTTCCGTCGCCATCATAGGTAAACACCCAGGCTTTTTGCAGGTCGCCTGTGTCATCGCAATTTCCTGTAACGAGTCCAATCCCGTTGAGCCGATTTTCTGCGTTGTAAGTCTGTAAGTAGGTCTTGCCTTCTTCGATGCGGCAGGCAACTAATAAATTTTCAGTTATCTCTGCAGATGTGCCATAATCATTTAATAAATGAGCTTTCCACAGTTCTGCACTTATTTCCAAATATTAATTAACATAAATATACAACTAATTATCAGCAAAACAGAACCAAACAAACCAGAGTATGCGTAAAAACGTATTCTTGAGAAATAATTATTCATTATTCGTTCATATTCTGTAACTGAAATAGCTTTTACTATCATAATGACTGGCCAAAAAAACAATAATCCAGATAATTTATATTTCTTCCCATAAAATAAAATCTTTGGGCAAATTACAATCTCTCGCAAGCATATTAATAAAAGTAATAGATAAAAAAAAGAATCAAGGATATTTTGTAATGGAAAGAATGAATTCATTTTTTAAATTCTCCAAAATTAATAGTTTATTTGCGGCTTCAAATTATCATAGATGCTATACAAATTTCCAATCACACCAACGATTGGTGCAGCTCTTCCGAAACGTGCTATGATTACAGGATTATCTTTAATCAGATCAAAGTTGACGCTTCTTGCGAGACCATTAACACCAGAAAAGTCATTATTTGTCACTTCGTTTAAAGTTTTTACTCCTCCCGCCAATTCCACACTGGTTGATACCATATCAATTATTACACCTGGCCCTGGTTCTACAAATACCAAGGCAACATCCCCAGCGATACCAACAATATCCACTGTTAAATCTATATAGTCTACTTCATTCCAATCGACAGAAATTGAAAATGTTGGGGAACTAGAAGGATTAGGTGAGGGTTGAGTAGGTAGTGGAGCTGTAGACGGTTGAGCTAAAATTCTAGCTTAGGGTGTGGCCGTAGGAGATGGTTGTGGGTGAATAACTGGCTGTTGTGTCGACAAACCAATTCCAAATGGACTCATTGTAGGCAAGGTAAACTGTGGAGTAGATGTAAGCGTAGAAGTTGGCCCAGAAGATTGGTTTTGGAAAATTGGCCGATCATAATTTTTCCGATTAGGATTCCGATATCTCCCTTTATATGGGCCAAAACAATACCCATCTTCGTTGCAAACATCATGCCCACTTGGATCATTGAAGCTAATCGGATTATTGCTTACATAAGCATACCGATTAAATGCTTGCGATTTTCCAATGCCAGGAACCATTGTGTCCGCCTGGACAAACCGGCCGAGCAGAGGGTCATAGAATCGGGCATCGTAATCCACCTGCCCTCGCTTTTAGGAGGGTCAGACCAGTGGCATCCACGTTCTGCTGGAAAGCCTGTATTTATTTTTCCAATTCATAACAGCAAACATCTACCTTCGATATTAGCTTGGGTCTGAATAACCCAGGCATAATTCTGCAAAAACGAATTTCTGTAAATCCTTTTCACTTCATAATTGGTTTGTTTTTTCTCTTGTTTTCATTTTCAATAGTAAGGGAATAGAAATAAATAAAGCAAAAATAAATGCAAAATATTTTGTGTAATGGAGTAAGGTTGGGAGAAACCGAGACAACAAGAATTCCATGATGAGATAAGTAGAAATTCCACTCAATAAGCTGAAAATCACCAGACATGATTTCATACCCTTTCTTAAGCCTGATATTCTAAAGGGCGCCGCCCCATAATAGAACCTGGTGATTGATTGCTCAAAATGGGCTAAAAAATGAAACGACTGGCATAGACTGAAGACGATTAATATTTTGATCAAAAAATCGATAAGGGTTGAAATAATCAATACTCGCTCTTTGAAAAAAGCGGGGAGGATCAGAAGCATTGTTATAGAATAGAAAAAAATATACCCTCAAACATGTAGGGAAGCGTATCCGTTTTCATTTTCTTTATCGTAGATTCACAAATTATTCTCACTTTGTCTCCCGCATTGTTGCCACCATGTCGTTTTATCCAATCCAAGTGATACTCCTAATGTTAAACCAGCTCCAAACCCTGAGTAAACAGTAATCGGTACTTGCCCATATAACGGATCAATAATTGGTAGGTTTTTTCCTTGTTCAAATGGAGCACTAACCGATAGCTCGATTCCATACTTTGCTGCAGCTACCCCACTAAGCTGGGCCAGAAGTGCCTGTAGTTGTATCTTCAATTCTAGACGACCCTCAACCAATCAATGGCCCCATGGAGGCAATTCTATCTCATCCCTTCAGCGATCTTTCAATATAGGGATAGATTCATTTTCTGACGCATCCATTTGAAAAGTATAAAAATAATTTGCTGCAGATACTAAATCGCCAGTGTTTATATAGGGCGCTAATGCCCGAACATTACCTTCACCTCCATTATAAGCAAGACTCACAAGAGCATCATATTGCGCCTGATCCATTAATTTTGGCCCTCTTAAATTCTTTCTCGTTGCCTATGCCTACCATGAAGTTACAGCTATTGTTGCGTGTCATTTTGTTTCTAGCCTCCAATAAGTCGCTTTATTCTTCTGTCCGTTTACTTTACAGACCAGCGCCAAAGAGTCCTTCTACAGGCTTCCTGTTGGCCTGAACGGTAACGGATACGGTACCGTATTCATCTCTTTTTTCCTTTTTCCTCCTCATGTAAGAATTGTTCTGGAATCTCAGGCATTACTCAATCGCGTACGAAATTCATCGACCGCGCTGGTTTAGTGTAAGGGGCAAACTTCTCCATTTGACCAAGCGCATCACGACACAGGTATTTGACTGTTTGACTGTTGGATGTGCCAACAGCAGTTGAAAGGGCTTGCACCAAATTTTTTTAACTGCGGTGTCAAATCATAAATACGAGGGTGTTGAAAAATGAAAAAATCAACCTGTGGCTTTGCCTTTGCTATCTTCGCAGCAAGCTGACAGAGTATTACACAAAATCAAGAACATCAGTCACCTCAAAGCATGGAACCAACTTAGCAAGCTACGCGGTATTCAGCTTCGCTAATAATAATTTGTGCGGATATTTTCTTTCTCCTCTTGTCAGAAATAACCCGGTGGTTGTAAAATAGGTCGCATGCAACTTATTTCTTGGGACAAGATCGTGCACCTGAGCAGACAGATCAAAGTCTTGAATACCATTCTCGAGCGGGAGATCAACCGCCAGCTGGCCAGCTACGACCTGACCGGCGGGCAGGGCAGGATCGTTGGCTACCTGAGTCACCACCTAGATGAAGAAACCTGTCAGAAGGATCTGGAACGAGAATTCGAGCTCTCTCACCCCACCATGAGCAGCATCCTCAGCCGCATGGAAAGCAAAGGGATCATCGTTACCGCTCCACTGCCGCAGGACAAGCGCTTCAAAACCATTGCCCTTACCGAAAAAGGACTGGCACTGGACCGTGAGATCCATTCTTCCATTGAAAATATGGAGGCCCGCCTGGTAGCTGGATTCACGGAAGCCGAAAAACAGGAAGCCCGCGAACTCCTGCACAGAATGATCCAAAATTTGACCGAAGAATAACCCACTCTTCTAGGCAAAGCATTCACCTGAACTCTATCCGCGGGAGCAGGTGCAGGTGCTTTTTCGCTTCAACACAGAAATCGCATTTAACTCTGGAGATCGAATTCATGATAAAAAAACTACTGGCCTGTGTCGGGGAATATAAAAAAGATTCCATTCTCTCCCCGGTGTACGTCACTGCAGAAGTGATCATGCAGATCATCATCCCCTTCTTGATGTCGTACCTGATCGACCGCGGCATCAATAAGGGAAATATGGATGAAATCTGGCGCCTGGGCGGCATTCTGGTGGCGTGTGCCATGATCTCGTTGACCTTTGGGGCACTCTCGGGCAGATCAGCCGCCATTGCTTCTTCTGGCTTTGCCAAAAATCTGCGTCAAAAGATGTATTACAACGTGCAGGATTTTTCATTTGCCAACATCGACCGGTTTTCCACCGCCAGCTTGATCACTCGCCTGACCACGGATATCACCAACGTGCAAATGGCCTACCAGGTCATCATCCGTATTGCCGTGCGGGCACCGGTGATGCTGGTCTTTGCTCTGATCATGGCCTTTACCATCAGTCACAACCTCTCGCTGATCTTTCTGGCAATTGTCCCCTTTTTGGGCGGGATCCTGATCTACATTGCTTATCACGTGCACCCCACCTTCGAACGGATTTTCAGAACCTATGACAAACTAAACAGCCTCGTTGAAGAGAACCTGCGCGGAATCCGTGTGGTCAAATCATACGTACGCGAAGATCACGAAAAGAAGAAGTTCTTCGGCATTTCGAACAGCATCTATACCGATTTCTCCCACGCCGAGAGAATCCTGGCCTTCAACAGCCCGGCCATGCAATTCAGCATCTACGCCAGCATGCTGCTCATCTCATGGTTCGGGGCCCGGATGATCCTCAACTCGACGATGACGGAAGGGGAGCTGGTCAGCATGTTCGCCTACGTCATGCAGATCATGATGTCACTGATGATGCTCTCGATGGTCTTTGTGATGATCATCATTTCACGCGCCTCGGCAGAAAGAATCACCCAGGTGCTGGATGAAAAGAGCGACCTGCACGACCCGGCCGACCCGGTCATGGAAGTCAAAAGCGGTTCAGTTTCTTTCAAGAACGTCAGTTTCAGTTATGCTCAGGACGCGCAAAAGCTATGCCTGAGCGGCATCAACGTCGACATCCCCTCCGGCGCGACCGTCGGCATTCTGGGGAACACAGGCAGCTCGAAAAGTACGTTCGTACAACTGATCCCGCGGCTTTACGACGCCACCGAAGGCTCGGTGAGTGTCGGCGGCGTGGACGTGCGCGATTACGACATCGAAGCGCTGCGCCAGCAGGTCGCCATGGTGCTGCAAAAGAACGTTCTCTTCTCAGGCACAATCAAAGACAACCTGCGCTGGGGCAAGGAAGACGCCAGCGACGCGGAAATGATCCACGCCTGCGAACTGGCCCAGGCAGACGAGTTCATCCGCGGCTTCCCCGATGGGTATGACACTTACGTCGAACAGGGCGGCTCCAACCTCTCCGGAGGGCAAAAGCAGCGCCTCTCGATAGCGCGTGCCCTGCTCAAGAGCCCCAAGATATTGATCCTGGATGATTCGACCAGCGCCGTCGATACCCACACTGAAGCTCAGATTCGCCAGGCCCTGCACCAAGAATTACCCGAGATGACAAAGTTCATCATCGCCCAGCGTATTTCCTCCATCGAAGATGCCGATACGATCCTGGTTCTGGCCGGCGGGCAAATCCACGCTGCCGGCACCCATACGGAACTGCTGCAGAGCGACCCCATCTACCAGGAAATCTACGCGGCACAAACGAAAGGAGGCAAATAACATGGGAATGAATCGAATGCCTCGCAATCTGCCCAAAGGATACGACAAGGGCAAACGCATCAACGGCAAGGTCGTCAAACGCCTGCTCTCTTATGTGAGCGGAACGTATAAATTCTCCTTCGCAATCGTGCTGGTGTGCATCCTGATCAGCACTCTGGCCGGGGTGGCCGGATCCATGTTCATTCAGCGGCTGATCGATGATTACATTGTCCCATTGCTCGGTCAGACGAATCCCAACCTTGCCCCGCTGGCACAAGCCGTCCTCACTATGGGCGGAATTTACCTGATCGGCGTGGTTGCCACATTTGTGTATAACACTGTCATGGTGACCATCGGCCAGGGCATCCTTAAGCGCATCCGGGATGAAATGTTTGCCCATACGCAAACGCTGCCCATCAAATACTTCGATACGCACAACTTTGGCGACATCATGAGCCGATACACCAACGATACCGACTCACTGCGGCAAATGATCTCGCAAAGCATCCCGATGATGTTCTCTTCGGTCGTAACCATCGTGGCCGTGTTCGTTGCCATGCTGGTCACCAGCATTCCTCTGACCCTGCTGGTGCTGGTGATCTTGGCCGTGATGCTGATCGTCAGCAAAAACGTCGGCGGTAAATCCGCAGAGTATTTCATCAAACAGCAAAGAGCGCTGGGGGCCGTCAACGGCTTCATCGAAGAGATGATCAATGGGCAAAAAGTGGTCAAGGTCTTCTGCCATGAAAAGAAGAATGAGCAGCAGTTCGACGAGATCAACTCTGACCTGTGCCACTATGCCACAGAAGCCAATAAATTCGCCAACATTTTCGGGCCGATCATCGGCAACCTGGGCGACCTGCAATACGTGCTCATCGCCATTGCCGGGGGAGCCATGGCCATCAGCGGATTCGGCAGTCTGACCCTGGGGGCCATTGCTTCCTTCCTGCAACTGAGCCGGAGCTTTACCATGCCGATCAACCAGATCGCCCAACAACTCAACTCGGTGGTGATGTCGCTGGCTGGAGCCGAGCGCATCTTCGAACTGCTGGATGAAGAACCGGAAAAAGACGATGGCTACGTCACCCTGATCAACGTGAAAGAAGACAATGGCAAACTGGTCGAGACAACCGAGAAAACCAATTTGTGGGGTTGGAAGTATCCCCACTCTGACGGGGATACCACCATCACTCCGCTGACGGGAGACGTGCGCTTCTTCGACGTGGATTTCGCCTACGAAGAAGGCAAGCCGGTACTGCGCGACATTTCTCTCTTCGCCAAACCCGGCCAGAAAGTAGCCTTTGTGGGCGCAACCGGTGCCGGCAAGACCACCATCACCAACCTGCTCAACCGTTTCTACGATCTGGCCGATGGCAAGATCCGTTACGACGGTATCAACATCAACAAGATCAAAAAGCCCGATCTGCGCCGCTCTCTGGGGATGGTGCTGCAGGATACCAACCTGTTCACCGGCACCGTGATGGAAAACATCCGCTACGGCAACCTGGAAGCCAGCGACGCCGAGGTGATCGAAGCCGCCAAGCTGGCCAATGCCGACGACTTCATTACCCGCCTGCCGCAAGGTTACCAGACCCTGCTGACCAGCGACGGTGCCAATCTTTCGCAAGGGCAGCGCCAGCTCCTGTCAATTGCCCGGGCCGCCGTGGCCAATCCGCCGGTGATGGTGCTGGATGAGGCAACTTCCAGCATCGATACGCACACCGAGGCCCTGGTACAGCGCGGCATGGATAGCCTGATGAAGGGCAGAACCGTATTCGTGATCGCCCACCGCCTCTCCACCGTGCAGAACTCAGACGTGATCATGGTGCTGGAGCACGGCCAGATCATCGAACGTGGCAACCACCAGCAATTGATCGAACAGAAAGGCAAGTATTATCAGCTCTACACCGGAGCTTTCGAGCTGGAATAAAGCGGAATTCAGAGCCGGGAGATCTTTTGAGTCTCCCGGCTTATTTTTTAACCTTTCTTCAAAAATTCAACCCTTCTTTTAGTTGACTCAACACTCCATATCTATAGAATTAATCCATCTCAATTTATCTCAGCAGGGAGGAATTATGACTGATCGTTTAGAATTTCGGGGAAAGTGGTCGGATATCATTGGTCCAATCTGGCTCATGATTTTGGCAGGGATCTTCACTCTGGGGATTGCTGTTCCGTGGGCATTTATCAGTTACCGAAAGCGGATCATGCATCTCACCTACTTGCAGAACCAGCCGCTGGATTATGATGGTAGGGGGGGTGAATATTTTGGTGAACTGTTAATCGGCTTTTTACTGACCCTGGTCACCCTGGGGCTCTACTCTACATTAGGTTTTTACCAGGCCCGTCTCTTGCGCTATGACGTGAATCACACCATTCTGCCTGACGGCCGCCGGCTCGATTTCCAGATACATGGCATTGACTTCTTCGGGCAATATCTGCTCATCGGATTCCTTTCTGCAATTACTCTGGGAATCTATACCTTCTGGGGATATGCCCGCATGCGTCGCTTTATTCTTGAACATACTTTTGTAGACCAACGGCCCCTACGCTTCGATGGTACCGGCGGCCAATTTTTGGGCAACAGCCTGGTGATCTTTCTGTTGTCAGTGGTTACTCTCGGAATCTACGGCATTCTTTGCGCCGGTAACGCCCGTATCATTCACTGGGATGGCGAGCATACCATCGTTCCTATCAATTAATCCGTTCCAAGCGACCTCGCCCTTCCAGGGCGAGGTCATTTTGTCTTTATTTTCGAATCACTGTAAAGTAAGGCTCTCTATCCTCTAAAGCCTTAGTTTGCAGTCAAACAATTTATCCACAGACAAACCCACCCTCTTTTATTGGTGTGGGAGCTGATTGAATTTACTTTCTGGAGGGTTTAATGAATCAATTGATCGAAACCGGCAAAAAGAACATGATCTTCGGCGCACTGTGGTTTTTCGGAGGCGGCATTGCCACAATTTGGGGATTCACTGCCGCCTCGAATTCCGGCGGGCGTTACTACATCTTTTATGGGGCGGTCATTGCGGGAATTGCGCAGTTCTTCACCGGCTTGAGCCAGTATCGCAAAGGGAAGAAGCCAGGGGCACAACCCAACCCGATCAGCACCGCAGAACCCGGTGCTTCAGTTCCCCCGCCTTTCACCACGACACCGCCAGCGTTTCCCGCAGCGGCACCCTCTGAGCGAAAAATGTGGAAACTGGGCAAGCGTGAGCTTCTGGCCGGATTGATCGGGATGGCAATCTACATTGCTGCGGCAGTCGTCTGGAATCTCCTCGACGTTCGCCCGATCCCGACCTCGTTCGGTGAAATCAATATCTACCCGGCCACGATCATTCCGATCTTCGTGGGGCTGGTTTTTGGCCCACTGGCGGGTGTGCTGGCCGGCGGACTTGGATCTTTTCTAACCAATATCGTCCTGGGATACGGCGCCAGCTTCCTCGGCCCGTTCAGTCTGGCCATCCTCGGCTTTGTCCCTGGGTTGATCTGGACAAAGTTGACCGTCTATAAATCAGGCAAAGACATCCTGCTGGCAGAGGTGATGGGCGCGGTGGGGATCACCGCCAGTGATCTGTTTCTGGCTATTTATCTGGCAATTCAGGGATTTGGCTTTGCACAGGTTTTCACGCAATTCAGTGTTTCTGACGCGATCAGCGCTCTGATCCTGCTCCCTCTGTTCTTATTCCTCTACGGCATCATCGTACAGAACGCACGCGAATCTGCCTGAGTGCCGCGAAATTCCTGTCAATCGAGTAGGGAGCGGTGACTAACCGCCCCCTCTCACACCACCGGACATGCGGGTCCGCATCCGGCGGTTCATCAAGAAATACATAGTTCTTGGTACCGACCTTTTATGCTCTTCAGCC
>Ga0070399_1004055_pt1 | contig 12381 bp, 15 predicted proteins | sample BioMet4_FD_61217 | JGI IMG/M metagenome (GOLD analysis project Ga0070399, IMG submission 61217) | Microbial communities from bioreactor (seeded with sewage sludge) at LBNL, California, USA - Biofuel metagenome 4 (version 1) | ecosystem: Engineered > Bioreactor > Anaerobic > Unclassified ... | reverse complement strand
ATTACTTTCAGTTTTATTCCCTGATTATTTTGGGACTGTTGATCAATTTGTAGTGAAGTCCTTGCTGCGCATTAATGAGTTAAATGAACTTGAAAATCTTGTTCGGATGCGCCCAGAGGCGTTGACGCTTGCAGATGGCGTAATGCTTGAACAGGTGTTGCGTGCAAAGGCAGACGAATTGAATCGAATATTTCAGACTGGCACATGGACGCCAAGGAAAATTGATAAAATCCTTTGGGCCTATCGTGAAAAGAATGAAAATTCGCCTTCTTTGAATAAAAAGTTAAAATTTGAAATTACATAACGAAAATCGGATTTAAGTTTGCTTTTTCTGGAAAGAGGAGTATTAAAAAAATGTTACAAAACAAAGAAAAGGAGCACTAATTAATTATGAAAACCGTTTCTAATTTAAATGAATTAATCACGAACATCCAAACTTTAGATGGATACCTCAATGCTCAAGTTGATCCGGAATATGATTTTGCCCTTAACTTAATCAAAAACGGAACTTGCTTTGTTGCGATGGAAGATTCCAGCGTTTATAGATTTTATCCCAGTAGATTCATTGGTTACGCTGACAATTCAATGGACGCTCATTTGAACAACGTGGAAAAAGACGGGAAAGAGACTAATCCGGCTATATCAAGAATTTTGGGTGCCAAACCTTCGGTCAATTCTATCTTAAATAAGGAATATGCAAGATACTGCGAAACATTGGGCTTTGAGCCACGTGATAAAGGCGCATTTGGAAGCGAAAGAAAGTTCTGGTTAATAGAGAAATGATTAACAGGAGCAAATACAATGTACGACTTAGATAAAATACTTGATGAAGTACGCACAAAGTACTATGCATCAAAAGCTTTACCACGCCCTAATATCTTATGGTCTGATGAACACTGGACAGCCATCAATGGCAAATACGATTTATATAATAATCAGATTACTATTAGCCGGGCATTAAATAGTAATGACATTTCTTATGAAGCTTTGGCATCCGTCGTTTATCACGAAAGCTTGCACCAGGATTTTGCAGACCATGACCGCAAATTTATGCTGAAGGCCAATAGATTTCCTAATTACAAGACATATGCAAAAGAACTGGATGAATACCTTAGCGATTACTCACTTAACTTGAAATATGACAAAATAACAGCTGATTATTCAAAAGGTAAAAACGAGGTGGTTTTTGTTATCATTCCTTATCTGGAAGATTTTCAAAACGCCTTTACTTTTTATGATGGGAACATTTATATTGACACAGAAGCAGAAATTTCAAAGGTTTCAAAAAGCAACTTGACAATCTTTCTGGTAGACAACGGAGAAAAATACCATATTGTTGCTTGGGCGGAAAATGCAGAGTTTTTTAAGTTTCAAAAGCAGATACTTCATGGCGATTTCGGAGGGCTTGACTTTTCTTATAGGATTTGGACTTTGAGGGATAATGTAAAAATTCTTTTTGATACAACATGTACCTATGCGATTTGTAAAAAAGCATTTCCTGCTTCTTTAGAGACTGATAAGTTTATCATATATGATATTACATCAGATGTAATACAAGAAGATTTAAAATATGTAAACTCATATTGCGAAGGCTTTTATGAGTTAGGCATGGCTCCTTTCGCAACAGAGAAAGCCGCGCCATATCTGCAGCTTGCATATAAGGAGTTGTATGCAATAGCTGTCAATGAGGTTGGGTTCCGGGGAGTATGGGCGGCAAATGCACTATGCAAAATGAATTTGAATTATGATACGCTTTTTAATAGAGCTGATGCTCTGAGGGATAGCGGACTTATTACATTGGCTTATCATGAAATGAAAAAGGCGTATTCTTTGGCAAGTAAAAATTCTAACTGTGTCGTAGAATTAATTAAATTATGTGCTATGGTATCAGATTTCTCTCTCGGCAATCAGTTGATTAAAGAACTCTCTGGTTCGATTGCTGTAGATGAATATCTTTCCAATAGTATTGCCCATCTTCAAAAGTAAAGGCATTGTATAATTCAGCGACGTTAAAAAAGTAGATAAATAATGGTTCATAACAAGAGAGGAGGTGTGTTAATGCCGTTTACTATTGTCCGTCAAGATATAACAAAGCTGAAAGTTGACGCCATCGTCAACGCAGCTAACACCGAATTGCAAATGGGCGGCGGGGTCTGCGGAGCGATATTTAAAGCAGCGGGAACAACGCAGCTCCAATCTGCCTGCGATAAACTCGCACCGATAAAGACTGGTGATGCCGTTATCACGCCGGGGTTTGATCTTTCGGCGAAGTTTGTCATTCATGCGGCGGGTCCGGTTTATCGACATTGGAATGAGGCAAAGAATGAGAAAGATCTTCGTGCCGCATACACAAATTCACTGAAACGCGCCGTTGAAAATAATTGTGAAAGTATAGCATTTCCGTTAATTTCAAGCGGCATATATGGCTATCCAAAGGATAAAGCACTAAAAGTAGCTACCTCGGCTATTCAGGACTTTCTATCTGGCCATGACATTGATGTGGCTCTTGTGGTATTTGATAAATCGGCGTTTAACATAAGCCGCGAACTGCTTGGTGAGGTGGACAGCTATATTGACGAGTACTACGCCGATGCGCATCCGCGCCAAACTCAACGGCGGGAACTGCTTGATGTGGAATTGGAAGCCTTAGAGGAAGCCGATAAAAGCGCAAGTAAGTACAACGGACCTTTTCTAAAAGATCTGCTTGCTCCGTCCGTTGGCGCCCCTGCTCCACTCGACGATTTGGTCGGCAACCTTGATGAGCCGTTCTCGAAGACGTTGCTCCGCTTGATTGATGCCAAGGGTAAGACGGATGTGGAAGTCTATAAACGGGCAAACCTTGACCGCAAGCTATTCTCTAAAATTCGGAGCAACACAGGCTATATGCCCAGCAAGCGCACAGCAATTGCCCTTGCCGTGGCGCTGGAGTTATCCCTTGACGAAACCGATGATCTTTTGAAGCGTGCGGGATATGCACTTTCTCACGCCGTTAAGTTTGACGTAATTGTGGAGTATTTTATCACAAACGGCAAGTATGATGTTTTTGAGATAAACGAAGTGCTGTTCGAATACGACCAGCCGCTGCTGGGAGGCTGATTAAATGAAACAAAATCTTCCTATTCCTAAACCAATCATTGATACTAAAGAAGCAAACGCCCTCGATACACTGACGGAGCGTTATAATAAACTAATTGAGCCGAGCAAAGTATCAAAAAAATTGAAAGAGGTCGGCTCGAAAGTTGAAGAAATTATCCCCAGCAAAGTTAAATCTTTAGGGAGCGGCGTATCCTCAGCTATATCAGAACAGGAAATATACCGACAGGCTCTTGAACTGATTGCTAAAGGATTTAAGTACGTTGAAGAGATGGCTGCTAAAACTTCAATTAGTGAACAGGCAATCATATCAAAAGTAAATAAAGCAACACCAGATATCTCTATTTCTGACTTTGAGGACATTTGCTTTGCACGCAGCTACAATATATCAAAACTGGTATCCTCATATAAAACTCAAGACTTTTTTATCGCTTTTGCAGAGGGCGGCGCAACAGGTTTTTTTGGTTTTGCAGGAATACCTTTCAACTTAGTCCTGAGTACATTTATTTACTTTAGAGCCGTACAATCGATAGCAATGTATTACGGCTACGATGTAAAGAATAGCGTTGAAGAATTAGTGATTGCAAGCGAAGTTTTTACAAAAGCATTAAGTCCGACTCAACAAGATGTAAATAACGAATTGACAGCTACAATCAGTAAAGTAATGCTAATGAGTCAAGCTTCTATGATTAAACAAACGTCCCAAAAGACTTGGTCTGATATGGCTTCAAAAGGCGGTATTCCTCTTTTGATGACACAAATGAGAGCTTTGGCGAATAAAGCTGCGCAAAAAGCACTCGATAAAGCGGGGCAAAAGGGGCTTGAAAATAGTCTGTTCAGAGAGGTGTTCGAACAAATTGGCAAAAAACTGACAAAAGAGGTTATAAAAAAAGGAGTTCCTTTTGTTTCGGCAATAATGGGGGCATTTATAGATGCGGCACAAATGAAAAAGGTATTAGACTACGCTGATGTGTTTTATCAGAAACGATTCATTTTAGAAAAAGAAAACCGCATCATGGAGATTAGCGGTGAAGACTGTATCATTATTGATACCGACATAATTGTAAACGAGAACAAAACCGATTAAAATTGTCGCTTTCGAAGTGACCACTCGCCTCGCTGGAGCTGTTATCCTTAAGTCATCAACAAAACTTAAGGAGGACATAGCAATGAAAAAGGGATTAACAGAGCTGGTTTTTATACTGGACAAAAGCGGATCAATGAGTGGTTTGGAAAGAGACACGATCGGCGGCTATAATTCCATGCTTGAAAAGCAAAAGGCGGTTGAGGGTGAATGCCGCATTACTACGGTGTTATTTGATAATAACTACGAGCTGCTTCATGACCGCATTGATATTAGGGCTGTCAATCCAATCACTGAGAAAGAGTATCAGGTGGGCGGTTCCACAGCGCTTCTTGATGCCATCGGCAGGACGATTCATAAAATCGGCAATGCACAAAAGAACACAGCCGACGACTATAGAGCTGAAAAGGTGATGTTCGTAATTATTACCGACGGCGAGGAAAACGCAAGCCGCGAATATTCCGCCGATAAGATAAAAGCACAGATTGAGCGGCAAAAGGCAAAATACGGCTGGGAGTTTATCTTCCTCGGTGCAAACATCGACGCTGTACAGACTGCGGGGCGGTTCGGAATTGCCCCAGATAGAGCTGTTGACTATCTGGCGGACAGCGCGGGAACGGAATTGAATTTTAAAGTAATGAGCGCTGCCGTATCGACATTTCGGGAAAAAGGAACTGTCGACGAAGCGTGCTTTGAAGACATTCGTAAGGATGTACAGCGCAGAGGAAAACGGAAAAGGTAATGAATAATATCAGGCATTCTGGAAGGAGTGGCATAGAAGAAAAAATGAAACGTGAACAAACCGTGTTGACCGGTAATGAGAATTTTGAAATGCATGGTATCGTACAGGATGCCAATATATCAGATTTTTGGGCATGGTCCATGTCACGACTGCTCGCAGACGGACCTCGTGGCGATCTTGCAGAATTTATTGTTCGATTAGCTCTTGGTGAAAGCATAACCATTCCGAAAAGAGGATGGGGTGAATGTGATATTATCCACCGAGGAAAACGAATTGAAGTAAAGTGTTCCTCCGTAATTCAAGAGTGGGAACGAGACCATCCTTCTCGTCCGGTATTTTCGATTCGTCCAACATATGCATCCGACATTGCGGAAGGTGTGGAAGGTGGCTATCGTTATGTCGGCCGACAAAGCAACGATCTTTGTAGGCGCTCGGATGCATATGTTTTTTGCCTTTTTTCCAATCCAAATCGCCAGACCGCTAATCCGCTAAAATTGGAACAGTGGACTTTTTATGTTGTATCCACTAATACTATCAACAAGGAGCTTGGACGTAGAAAAACGGTTTCTCTCCCAACTCTTGAAAAAATAGGCTCAATTAAGTGCGATTTTCCAAAGATTCGTTTGGCAGTACAATCTGTCTTGGCATAATGGACATTATACTTGCAACAAAAATTGAAGCTGGCCTTTCGTATGAATCTACTCAGGCCATGCTTCATTTTTGAATATAGCATATTTATTCTGTTTTTATTCGCGTGCACACTTTGTATTCAAAATTTTTAGGTCAGATGATTCGGTTGGCTGTTGGGGACCATTTGGGTTTTTGACGATGGTATGCTTATGTGAAATACAGTTTCTACCGTTCTTCTTGGCATAATACAGTTCCTTATCTGCACGATTATAATAATCGTTTATTGTGTCTTGTTTGTCCGGGATACTTATTTCAATGCCTATGCTGACAGATAAGCATTGATTGGCACAGGATTTCACTTTCAGTTGTGAGAGCGAAGCGAGAAGATTTTGTGCCATATTTATGACTTTTTCATCTTCGGTATCCTGAATAAAAATCAAAAATTCATCCCCGCCGATTCGTCCGATAATATCACTTTCCCTTTTAAAGCAACTTTTCATCTGAAGGGCAACCTGCTGTAGTATATGGTCACCCTTTAAATGACCTAATGTATCGTTATAGCTTTTAAAATAGTCTATATCGATCAGAAGTACCCCAACGAGTTTTCTTTCACGCTTGCAGATGTTTAAAGCTGCGGAGAGTGTTTGTTCCAGACCCTTTCGATTAAGCAGTTGTGTTAAATGATCCGTAGTTGCTTCCAGTGCCAAAGCACTCATTGTTTTATATTCACAAAGTAACATATGAATAAAATTTCGGGCTATTCTCATAGAAACTAAAAGTGTAGATATGTTGCAGAGTAACATCAGTAAAAACTCTTTGAGATATATTTTCCCTAAGCAAAATTCAATTGTTATATAAGCGGTCACAATTACAAATATTAGTACAATTCTTTGCCACGGAAGAACAAACAATATGGATAGTAAAATAAAAGCTATTGATCCAAAAACTGCGATTCGGATCACCGCAGATTCTGCTCCAAGTGATGGAACCAGCAACAGAATCGCAACTGCAATAATAAGCAATACCGATATTGCAATGCGTTGCTTGTTATAGTATTGTATTTTTTTCTTAACTTGTTTATCGTCAAAGCAGTGTGTTTTCATGGCATTCCTCGCAATATTTAAAAACTTTTCCTGAAGCATTTATACGTGCTTATTTGATCAGAGCATCTTTGGGGATACCAAACTGAGCGCGATAATTTAGGTGCTCCTGTTCCAGACGTTTCCATTCCATATCTGCAGTATGGAATTCAGACAAAGCCTTTTCCATTTCCGGTGAATCATATGGAATTTTTTTCTCCACCAATCGGCGAACCTTCTCTCGTCTCCTTTCTACAGTAATGCCTAATGTATATAATTTGCTTGCCTGTTTGATCAGTTTTCTTTTTTCAGTTGGTGTCATACCTATCCCTCTATAATGTAACTTATAATTTTTATATGTATCATTATAAGTTATACTTTGCGTAAAATCAAGTTGAAGAAAGCACAAAAAGAGCCTCCTTTCGGAGACTCTCATTGACTAACTTAAAATTATTCCTTTTCGGTAATATGGCGAACCAATACTTCTATCATTTCATTGACCATATCAATCTGATCCGGTTCCAGATGCTTTAGCTGTTTGCCGAGTTGCTCCACGCTGTCAGGTATCACTGGATGTTCCAGGAGATCCCCTAAGAGATAATCAGCAGAAGTTCCAAGCACATTGCATATCTTCAGAAAAAGAGAAAAGCTGGGCAGGCTGCCACCGCTTTCAATTCTGCGGATATGCACGGCGTTTACTCCGCACAGCTCCGAAAGCTGCTCAGAAGTTAACCCCTTGCTTTTACGCAATTGGTTTATTCTCTTTCCCAATGCCTGCCGCATTCTATTCTCACCTCTCTTTGTAACATTAAATTTTTATTTGTATATTTATAGTTTACAGAAGTAGCATTTCCATAAATAGCGCTTTGAATGTTACTTAAAAACATATAAAGATACATTTCTTCTTTCTCTGTAATAAATATTCTTAGAGTGAGAGGTTCTGGTGGGTTCATCATGAACCGCACCTCGGTTCAGCAGAAAGACGGAATACCCCCTTGGCGGGAAATCCGTCTTTTCGCTTTGCCACGATTCGGCTATTTTTTTAGAATCATCCGGTTGCTGGTGTTGCTGCCGTTTTCCCGGTAGCGGGACTCCTTTTCAATGAGCCCAGCATGAACCAAGTCATGCAGGGCGCGCTTGACGGTGCTGCGGGAGAGTTGTAGGTCGGCAGCAATGGTCTTAACCGCGGGCCAGCAGTCTGATCCCTTTCCCGCACGGTCGCGAAGGTAAATATAAACAGCCCTCGCCCGATGGGGCAGTTCATCGGGCGAAGCAGAATAAATGTGGTTAAAATAGCTCATTCGTTATCACTCCGTTCTGACATGGCTGCGCCGCTTTAGTGCCTCTGCGGGCGGCTCTGCCACAGGTGTGTGAAGTGCGCCGGTACCGGTGGGCGGTTCAAGGATTTCGCCCGTTTCCTCATCCACCATCAGACAGGCTGTGTGCTTGCGAACAATGTTTTCCTCCAGCGTCTGCTTATCGGCGTACACTACTTTGCGGTTCGCCTTTTCCGCTACAGTATAGGGCTTTCCGAAGCGGATGCCCCAATCCAAAAACAGCCGCAGTCTTGTCCGCATGGGATGAGTACCGGTTTTCATGACGACAAAGTTTCCTTTGGGAATGGATTTCAGCTCGTCCGGCGTCATGAGAGGACGCTCCATCATCTGTAAAGACTGGCTGGGATCGTTCTTGCCACGGCTGATACTGCCGCTCATCACGGTGCGGCTGCCCAGCGCCTTACTCAGCACTTCGGCCGTCTGGCTGTTTGGTGCAAAGCCACCGAAGATAGTGTCCTGGCAGTTGTCCACAATTATTTCCGCACCCTCTTTGCCGTAATTCTTTTCAAGCTGGCCGAAGGACTGGATAATGGGTACCATGGAAAGGCGGCGGGAGCGGCTGGCTGAAAAAATCAGTTCCAGCGATTCAATCGCGGGGAGGGTACCCAGCTCGTCACAGTAAAACATCACCCGGTTTTTCAGCTTGCCTCCGTTCTCATCCGCCACCGCGAGGATTTCCCGGTAGAGCTGCTGGATCATCAGGCTGACCATGAAATATTTGGTCAGATCTTCTTCGGGCAGGACGATAAACAGCGCGGATTTTTCATTGCAGAACTTCTCCGCGTCAATGGCGGTTTCAAAGCAGAGAATCTGCTCCATTTCACTGTCGATAAACGAATTGAGCCGGGACAGCACGGTGGACAGCACCGACGCCATAGCCTGCTCCGCGGAGTTGAGGGCGGCCCCGGCAAACCAGCGGGCCTTGTGGTCGGGCGGCAGCTTTTCCATGAGGAGCTGGAACTGGCTTTTGCCCTTTACCTTGCTGGGCGCCAGCAAATCCTGCACCAGCTTGAACACGCTGATGATATGGCGGCAGTCCACCTTTTTTCCATCCACCTTGGTGGGCGGCAGATATTCTGCAATCAGCAGAATGATGGAGGACAGAAGCCCCTCGGCGGCATCATAGAAAAACTGGTTCTGTCCGTAGTTTTCACTGCTGGCATTGATGATGGTCTTGGAGATGATTTTGGCATATTTCTCCGCCTTGGCCTTTGCCACAAGGTTGTTTTCATCGGCAAGATACGAATCCATGTAGGTGTTGACCAGCTGGAGCATATTGTTGCCATCCGAGCGTGTGGGATTTCGAAGGTCGATGACCGCCACATGGTAACCGTAATGGTCACGGGCAATGGCGCCGTAGTTGCGGAACAGGTCCCCCTTGGTATCGGTGGTCAGAAAGCTCATACCGCTGGCGCAGGCATATTCCAAATTGGGGTACAGGAAAAACGCTGTCTTACCCACACCGGACGCGCCGATCATGAGGCAGTGGACGTCGTCGGTATCCACCAGCGCCGTGACTTTGTTCTTTGCTCCTGTGCTGCCGAGGATGATGCCCTGCTCCGAAACAGCGGGGAGATTTTCTCCCTTCCGCCACAGCTCCGGCTGGAAAGGAATGTGCTTGTAGATGCTTTTGATTTCCTGCTTGGTGGAAAATCGTGCCGTACCATGCTGCCCATCGCCCACCGTGCGGGATTTAATTCCGTTGAGGGTGTAATAATGGGCTAAAAGAGAAAGGCCGCCGATGACGAGAAACATCACGGCGGCCGCTGCAAATAAGATGTAGACTTGGGATTGCATAGGTGAAACTCCTTTCTTATCAGCCAATTTGGTGGTAAAATAAAAGCCATACAAATCATGGTTATTGATGAAAGGGACTCGTAATGGACAAGGAATTATTATTGCTTAACAGCAAATTGGATTATCACCTGTTTCTTTACAAACAGCTCACGGAGCAGCTATCCTCCATTCAAAAATGTGCAGCTCAAGGCAGCATTGAAAGCTATGAGTCAATGCTGGCGAATGAAACGCTTCGAGATGCGCTGCTGCTGAAATTTATTCTTTTCCAGCGCACCATTAAAAAGGTTGGCATTTCAACTCTGGAAAGCCGGTATAAAATGCGTTTGAAACCTTTTCCGTGGCTGGAGGCGGAATACTTTGATCAGAACTGTGTGGTGCATTATGACTGCGTGTGGTCGCTTCTGCAGGACATCAAGCCGCTGAAACGGCAGATGGAGCGCATCAAAAAATACGATGACGCCCGGTATGAGGAGCATGGCGAGGATATTCACTGCAGCTTCTGCGGTAAGGGTCAGCAGGAGGTGGAACGCATCATAGCCGGTACCCATGAAGCAATCTGCAATGAGTGCGTCGGGCTCTGCTCCGAGATACTGGAGGAAGTAACGGAAGAGGAAAACGGGAAAAAATAATGTCAGGCAGGGTCATTCATGCCTGATTGCTATGCCATCCGCATTTCAAAGCCGCTCTGCCTTTGCTGCGCCGCTTCCGTTAAATCGTCATTCCAGTCCTTCCCCTGAGAAATCAGCCGTTCTGATTCATATCCCTTTTCTGCAAGCTGCTGTTTCAGCCGCTCACTGGCTTTGTGTCCGGCTTCGTCGTTATCCAAACATAGCGAGACCTTCCGGAGCTGCGGGTACTGCTCCAGCATCCACAGCATGGCCTGACCGCCCACGCCGCAGAGGGATACATAGCTGTGCCGCTGCCAGTCCTGCGGATGCAGGGTGATGAACGACAGCATATCCACCGGCGCTTCAAATACATACAGCGTATCGCTTTCGCCAAGCCAGTGAAAACTGTGCTGGGGATCGCAGCTGTCCACATTCCCCTTGAACGCCTGCCCCAAGGTGTAAATCCCGCGCTTGTGGGCATGGTGGGCAATTCCGTTTTCATCCAAGCCCACAAATACAGCGTTATGGTATTCCTTCGTGCCGTCCTTAGATTTTTCGCAGCTCTCATACAGGAGCTTTTGCTTTGCAAAGAAGCTGACCACCTCCCGGCCGATGTGCCGGGTTTTCACCAGATAGGCATAAACCCGCCGCATATCCGTATGCGCCGGTGGGAGCGCAAAGGGCTTTTTCGGCTCCGGCTCCTTTTGCGAGGCGGGTCGATAGCTTTCGCCCTGCTCACCGCCCAGCAGCAGGGTCACGGCTTCGGGATAGGAGCAACCGTAAAACTTCCGCACAAAATCAATGGCATAACCGCCGCTCTCCGCGGAGTGATCGTACCACTCGTTCCCCCGGACGGTGATGCTGCGGTCGGAGGCCAGCCGCTTATCCCGTCCGCTGGGCAGGAGTCTTTCGCCGCGCCGCTGGAGAAAGTCTGCTAAATCCACATTGTTGGCACGGTATTTCTGTTCATCTGTAAAATGCACATACACACCCATGGCGCACCTCCTATTGATGGCGATTGCCGATTCGATGAAAAAATGCCGCCCTTTTTACAGGACGGCATTGCTTTGGATACAAATTTTTCCGGACGGGTATCTGCCCGGTTTTCTTTTTCTGCTTTTTCATGGTGATCCTCCCATCGTTTTTTAGAGTGACATGGTCTGTTCGTGGTCATCCCGCGCATGACCCTGTGCCTGCTTCTTCTCCCGGAGCTTGCGCAGAAGTTTGCGGTCGATGCGCTGACCGGGCGGTTTCAAGGGTGGAGCGTTATCTGCAAACACACGGCTCATGTGATGCAGGAGCCGTGTGCCCGCCAGCAGGACGGAGGAGTCTTTGAACTCATCCATATGGTCAAGAAAAAACTGCGCGTAAAGATTGCCCTGCGCCGCTGACAGCGTAAACCAGCGGACGGCGGCCTCCTTGTCTTTTGGGACATCTTTTCCCATCAGGTACAGCTTGCCGAGGGTGTACTGCGCATATTGATTTCCCTGTTCAGCGGCGGCTGTCAGGAATTGCAGGGCAGCCGGAATGTCCTTTGGCACAGTTTCCCCCGTGAGATAAACCTTGCCCAGCCGGTATTGGGCAAATCGATTTCCCTGTGCAGCGGAGCGTTTCAGGTATTCCAATGCCTTGGGCACGTTCCTCGGAACATCCTCTCCCTTGAGATAGAGAATACCGATGGCATATTCGGCAAATTGGTTTTTTCGGTCGGCGGCAAAGGTCAGCCATCGAATTGCGGCTTCCACATCCTTGAGGATGCCACCGCCGCCAAGGTACAGTTTTCCAAGCCGGTATGCGGCAAAGTCGTTGTCCTGCTCTGCGGACAGGGCATAGAGTCGTACTGCTTCGGCCGTGTTCTGCGGAACGTACTGCCCCTTCTCATAGAGCTTGCCGAGAAAATAGGCGGCATAGGGATTTTCTGCCTCCACTGCCTGTTTGAGATAACCGAGGGCCTTTTCCACCTCTGGCGGAGATGCCGTTTCATCGGAAAGAATGAGCTTTGCAAGCTGAT
>Ga0070399_1004048_pt1 | contig 12394 bp, 16 predicted proteins | sample BioMet4_FD_61217 | JGI IMG/M metagenome (GOLD analysis project Ga0070399, IMG submission 61217) | Microbial communities from bioreactor (seeded with sewage sludge) at LBNL, California, USA - Biofuel metagenome 4 (version 1) | ecosystem: Engineered > Bioreactor > Anaerobic > Unclassified ... | reverse complement strand
TGTTTTCGACATTTATGATTGAATTTAGTTCTTGTGAAGGATATAATATGGAAGGAAATAAATTCCAAATCTAGTTGGGGCTCGGCTAACAGTAGATCATAGTAATAATATCAAGCTCAGCTAATCCAACATTATTAATAAAGGGAGAAAAATATGAGAACAGTGTTTGAACAAGGATCATTTAATGCTTTCTCAAACATTCGCTTAGATGAAGCGAGATCAATTATCCCAGAAAGCTATCAATTTGCACAAGCGAAAACAACAGTATTTATTTCACATAAACACGATGAGCTTGAGGATATAAAAGGCGTTTTGGGGTTCCTTGAAAAAAACTATGGAGTAAAGGTTTATATCGACAGTCGGGATCCTTCTTTACCGAGAGTTACCTCCGCTGAAACTGCAATGCAGATTAAACAAAGAATAGAAAAGTGCAATAAATTTATATTTCTTGCTACGAATGGGGCAATAGAATCAAAGTGGTGTAATTGGGAACTCGGTTATGGAGACTCAAAAAAGTATAAAGGTAATATTGCGCTTTTTCCAATGAAACCTGCGGGGACTTATGATTCAGCTTATAAGGGCACAGAATATATGTCTATCTACCCGTACATTTCATATTTTAATGGCACAGAAAAGTACACAGATGGCGATTCAATTAAGCAAGGATATTATATACGAACTATTAAGAAAGATAGCAGTTATATAACCCCGCTAGCCGAATGGTTTATAAAACAATAAAGGAGTAATAGTTGATAAATACCGCGAAATGTTATTACAATATTAAGTACACAATTAATTGCGAGGGGATGTAAAGGTGTTTAGTGTTGAGGAGTTTATACGTGAATATACAAAAGCTGTATCAGAGGGCTATGCAGCAGTCTTTGCCGGCGCTGGTTTATCAAGAAGTTCTGGATACGCAAGTTGGAAAGACCTTGTACGTCCGTTAGCAAATGACATTGGATTAGATGTTGATAAAGAAAATGACTTAGTTGCAGTTGCACAGTATTATCGAAACGAGCGAGGTAATCGGGCTTCAATTAATCAGCGAATCTTAAATGAATTTACAAGAGATGTTTCAATTAATGAGAATGTTAAGATTCTTACACGGTTGCCCATTTCTACATATTGGACGACTAATTATGACGAGCTTTTAGAAGAAGGACTGAAGGAAAACAATAGAAAAGCTGATATAAAAACCACACAGGAGTCTTTAGCAGATAATATATACGATAGAGATGCCGTTATATATAAAATGCATGGAGACGTACGCTGTCCGGCGAAAGCTGTTATTACAAAAGATGACTATGAAGTCTACGAAAATGAACGGCCTCTTTTTAGAACAGTGTTGCAGGGTGATTTGGTTTCAAAGACTTTTTTGTTTATAGGGTTCAGCTTTGAAGATCCTAATTTAGACTATATACTTGGCCAAATTCGCCTTCTTTTAGGAGAGTCTTCTCGTGATCACTATTGCTTCTTTGAAGCTGTCAAGCAGCACGAAGGCGAATGTGAGAGTGACTATTTATACAGAAAAGCTAAACAAGAACTGCGAATAAAGGATTTAAGGCGATATGGCATTCAGGCTATTCTCCTGGATAATTACGACGAGATAACGGATATATTATCAAGAGTTGAACGTGGATCTTTATCAAAGAACATTTTCATATCTGGGAGCCTTTCAGCATATGGAGCCCCTTGGACTAAAGAAACTGTAGAACTATTCGCATTCTCGCTGGCCAGAAAATTGGTACATGAAGACTTTAGGATTATTTCTGGATTTGGTCTTGGGATTGGATCGTCAGTAATTAATGGTGCTCTTGAAGAAATTATGCAAAGTAAATATAAACATGTAGATGAACATCTATGTTTGCGTCCATTTCCTCAGGTAATAACCGGTCCTACTCCGCAAGAACAATTATGGAGAAAATACCGCGAAGATATGATAAAGCAGGCCGGAATCGCTATCTTTATGTTTGGAAATAAAACAACGGACAATGGTGTTGTGATCCCGGCAGATGGCATGTTAGAAGAATACGAAATTGCTAGAGAAACGCAGACCGCCATAATACCTATTGGAAGTACAGGTTGGGTCGCCTTAAAAATATTGGATGATGTTAAAAAGAACATTGTTGACTATCCTTACTTAGAAAAATATCTTGAAGATCTTAATACGTGTACTGATCCGGAAAAACTTGTTACACTGATAAAGACAATTATTAGCAATTTACAGTCATTCTGAATATTTGCAGGAAGGAGAAACACTATGGCAAGAAATGTATTCTATAGCTTTCACTATACGAATGATATAAATCGTGTAATGATAGTTCGTAATCGATGGGTTACTCAAGGTGGACAGACTATATCTGGAGTTATTGACAGTGCAGATTTTGAAACAATTAGACGACAGGGCGATAATGCGGTACATAAGTGGATCGATAGCCAGCTTCAAGGAACTTCTGTCACGGTTGTCCTTATTGGGGCCGAAACGCTGATTCGTCCGTTTGTCCAATATGAAATATGCGAAAGCATAAAGCGTGGAAACGCAGTTATCGGAGTATATATCAATGGAATAGTGGATATGAGAACTGATCAAACATCTTCCCGATATAACCCACACACCATTATTGGATATTATCAAGATAAGTCACCTGCATATTTTGATAAAGTATGTGATGGAATATTCGATTACAATTCAGGCGACGGCTATACGAATTTAGGAAGCTGGGTAGAGAAAGCGTCAAAGGTTAAAGGTAAATGAATGCAATAATAAGAAATTATGTTACATATGGAATTAAATAAAAATAAGGGGGTCCTTGTATGACACACAAAACGTTTATCTCCTATAAATACAGTGAATCTCAGCAATTAAGAGATGATATTATTGGTGCCCTTGGAGATGATGCAACTTATTATAAAGGGGAGACAAGCGATTCGCCTGACCTAACTGATACCACGACTGAGAACATTAAAAGAAATCTTACTGATATGATGTATGATACTTCCGTTTTAATCGTTATCATTTCCCCTAATATGAAAAAAAGTAAATGGATTGATTGGGAAATTGAATATTGCCTGAAGAACATATCAAGAAAAGGGCGAAAATCACATACCAATGGTGTAGTTGGGGTTATTATGAAATCTAATGATGGTTATGATTGGTTTAAAACAACAGAAACAAATTCTGATGGCTGCAAATCTTCATCGTATGATGAATCAAAGGTGTATAATATTATCAACAATAATCGATTTAATCAGAATCCGAAGAAATACACCTGCGACAAATGTAAAACAGTTGATGCTTTAACAGGCTCATATATTGCATATGTCGAAGAAGAAACCTTTTTAAGTGATCCTCAAAAATACATAAATAATGCTTTTGATAAAAGTGAAAATGATGCTGATGGCTATGATATAACAAAGACCAGATAAATTTCCCATTGTGTTTACCTTGTGTAAGGAAAAATCGTAATTAAATAGATTTTGATTCATTACGGGTGGATATACGATGAGATTATATTAGTATAAGAATATAATAATCAAAATGCCCTCCATTTCGGTTAAAACTTACAGAGGGCATTATATTTTTATTACTTAACGCAAAATTATATTATACAGTTTATCGCGAAGTAGCCTGATTCTCCTAGCGGTGTATAACCCATTTTCTTGTGAAACTCAATCATCTTTTCCTTTATAGTTCCATCTTTATCTAGGGTGTCAACCACATGACCATTATCAATGTGTTGCGGTGCTGGGTATGTAACAAAGCAACGCATATGTGTACCAAAACAATACAGAAAAATATCACTTAGATTTTTAAATAGGTATTCAACGATTATTTTATTTTCATTTTCGTCCTTAGAATACAAAAAATAGTTTTGTATATAACAGTCAAAAAGGGGAGCAAACACTAAATCTCCGTCTATTTCCTTTTTATAAATATTGCTTCTAACTAAATAGGCCATAGCGCCTTCAACATCGCCGTCGATCATATCGGCAACGTCTTCTAAGTCTTCCCCTTCATTCTCTGTCGTTTCTTCATCAAAAACAATGCCATAGATTTCGCCGATAAGGGTCTTCTCTTTATAAACTTTTATGCGGGCTTCAAAACTATATTTTTCTTCCTCTAACATATTTAGTCCATCAGAAAAGGGTTCGTCAGTATCAATCCAATCTAGTAGATTCCGGCTAGATGATGATTTAATTGTGATTTCCATTGTAATTATCCCCATCCATCATTTTTGTTTATTATATCACAATAGTCGAATAAGTCTATGATTGAATAACAAAATTTACCCCCTGTAAGCCGTTTTGAAGCTTGCAGGGGGCAATATATTATGTTCTGTATTTTTTACACCTGTGCTGCCGTCTGCGCCGTTTTTTTCTTTGAAGTGGAAACCCCTGTCTGTTCTTAATTTCGCCGCCACAGGCTTCCATGGGCAAGCGATAGCTATGTGAAGTAAAATTGGTAAACAATTGATTAATCAGAAAGATCGTCGGATTCGCTTTCTTTAACCGCTTCCAAAATATCAATGGAGCCGTTGGTGCGTTTCACATCTTGAATTGCTTTTGCTCGAAGTTTATCGTATTTATTTCGATCAATTTCAAATACAGTTGACAGCATACGGTTGGTCATGTCACTTTCAACTGCATTTCGGAAATTGCTTTTTGAAATTCTGGACGCCAAGTTTCCTACAAGCCCTTCCATTTTCGCGCCGAATACGCCGCACAAATAGTCCTGGCTGATTTGTGAGGTGGTATAAGCGAAAAAGAAAACGATCGCTTTTTCAATCACATCATTTCGGGAATGATATCCTCCTGACAAAGCGATTAAACTTTCTATCATGGAATACGTTTCTTTTTTCAAATAAACAGTACCTTTAAATTTTTTGGATTGGTCGATTGAATTGTCTTTCAAAATGTTCACGTTAATAAAATCTGGCATATTTATCCTCCATTTAAGGTGGTAATTTTGGTGGTACTCTAAAGTTTAGTATTTATGCGGGTTTTAACCGCTTTTACACGATTGATTATTACCAATGTGCCACCAATTCTAATTTTTTGCCACCAATTATAATTGTTTAAACGCCCAGCACTGCTGGGCGTTGCGTACCGGAGCGCCACCATTTTGGTGGCGCTCCTTTATCCTGCAAAGTAACTCGACTAGTTTTCTTCCCTTAAAAATTCCCTGGGGAGAATACCAGAAAACCGCATGGGAAAGCCATTTTTCTGCACTTTAGACCTCGTTAGATCTAAGTTGGCCGAAATTGTGATAATTTCAACTCGAATTATCCTCAAGAACGTTCGGATTTGATGGTTTTCCCGGGCTGCAGACGGTGAATTTTTAAGATTATTTTTTCATGAAATCCTCCTGTTCTTTCTTTTTTTATCTTGGTTGGCTGGGCGGCTCGGCGCGCCTAAAGCAGAGAAAAAAATAATTGATTTCTGTCTTCCATAGGCAAAAACTATGTAAAAAGTTCTTCGGGGTTAATTAAAGCTTTACATTGCACTTTTGTTTTTCTAAGCCTACACTTTACCGCATTAATGGAAATTCCTGCTGCTTTTGCAATTTCATTATATTCCTTTCCGTGTAACCAAGGTCTAAATACTTTTTTTTGCCCATCCGATAAAACGGGTTCTACTTTTTGGTAAACGGATTCAACTAAAATTTTATATTCGAGCGCCTCCCATTCATCCTCAGAATCCGGGATTAGTGAGCCAAGTTCAGTATCATTAGTATCACTAATTTCTTGATCTAGGCTTATTTCCTGCGATTGCCTTTTCTTCCTTTCTTTTCTTTTCTTATAATCCATTAACATTTCCCATTCAATACGGGTAAAAGCAAATGAAGAAAATGACCTTTTTCTGTCCTCATTATAAGCTATAGCGGCATTACATAGACCAATTGCGGCCCGGCCATAAAAGTATTCATATTCTTCTATACTTTGAAATACAGAAAAAACTTTGTGGTATACATATCCAATCAGCCACTCATTATCAGCGACAAGTTTCTGTTGTTCTTTTGTAAGCTTAATGTTTTGCTGATTTTCAGTAATATTATTCATACTGAAATTATCATCGTTTCCCATTAACCAATCTTCCGATACTTCCAAAGCTTTTACGATCTTCCGAACCATAGACACATGAGGGCTTCGGTTGCCATTTTCCCAAGGTCTTAACGTATTAGAGCTCACTCCGATTAATTCCGCAAACTGTTTTTGGTTTAATCCTTTTTTCTTTCTGGCATAAACTAAACGTTCCCCAAAAGTCATATAATTGCCTGATTTCTTCATTTTACATACACTTCCTTTTTATAACTTTGGGTTGGCCGGACGGCTCGGCGCGCCTAAAACAGAGAAAAAATAACTGCTTTCTTTTTGTCTTTCCTCTGCAAAAATTATGCAAAAATTTCATCGGGGTTTATCAATTCTTTGCATTTTTTCTTGGCTTTAGATGTCCTCTCTTTTGCTGTATCGTATTTAATTCCCAACATTTTCGAGATTTCCTTATTTGTCTTTCCATATAGACAAAGCTTAAATGCCTCTTTTTCCACCTGCTTTAAAACGTGTTCCACTTTTTGATAAACGGATTCAACTAAAATTTTATATTCGAGTTCTTTCCATTCATCTGGTGCCGGGATTTTTGATTCAAGTTCATCAGGCTCATCTTCATCATCTATTGGATTGTTTAAACTTAAAAGAGGCTGAATGTCTTTTTTTTCACTCTCAAAAGCATGGTCCATTTCGCTTTTAATACGAAGATAAGCAAGTGAAAAAAACGATCCTTTGCTCTTATCATAAGCTATAGCAGCTTTGCAAAGACCAATTGCGGCATAGCCATAATAGAATTCATATGTAGTTTTTAAATATCTAAATTTTTTATAAAACATATAACGAATCAACCATTCATTTTCAGCCACAAACTGCTGTTGGTCTATGGTAAGCTTTTCCTGCCCATTCGCTAAAGTTCTCATATTGCCTTTCCTCCTTTTTAATCCGTCAGCTTCGGGCCAATATGCCAATTGTCGTAAACAGAGCCTTTGATGGTTACATAGTCGTTTAGGTTCATTGACAGCATACCGGCCGGCGTCCATGCATCTTGTAGGTATGTGTACACGGTGTACTTCCCGTCCGGGAACCATAGAGGCGTGAAATGCACAGGCCGGTTATAGGTGGAGTAGATATTGTTTTTAAACTTAAAGGAGGAAGATTCCCCACCTGCAGAGTAAGCAAGGTGCCGCCAATAGGTTTTGTACTGAAACTCGGGGAAATAGCTTACAGCCGTCTGTGCGCCGGTGATTTGGGACGATGGGGCAGGGGAGGTCATATCGCTGGTCACGCTGATTTTCACGCCATATGCAGATGGCATCTGCTTTCCCTTTGCGCTCCAAACCTTATCATCCGGGAGCAGGCTCATCTTGGCCGACAGATACGCCTTATACCCGGTATAGGTGTATTTCCATGAGCCTTCATCCACCCATTGTCCAGAATCCTTCCAATGGCCTCCGGTTTTTGAACTGGAATCCTTTATCCAGTGCCAATCCTCATGCCATACCCATTTGGGCACCCACACAGCGCTCCAAACTCCCCATGAATTGTTTGTAATCTGTGTATTGCTCGGCAAACTCGGCATGGAAAAGGAGTCGTTACGGTCGTTAGCTTGCGGATCGGGCGGCTCGTTCTTATCAAGCGATACAACATCGGCTGTGATGGAACGTGTACTCAGCGAGCCTTTGGAAGCCGATATTGAGATATTAACCTTTTGTGCCGTATTCGGCGTATGCCATTTTACCCACACAACTTGGCTATCTCCCTCCGGGATTACAATGTTGGTCACTGTGTAGGAACTGCTGCCAATGTTGAATGTAACACGCGCTGGGCTGTTCGGATTGATCTGTGAATCCGTGTCCAGCGTTATGGAAGTGATGACGTCGGTGTTCACACGGTAGGTGCGGGTAGAGCTAACCGGCGGAACCGGAGTAGAATCTTCTTTAAACTTCACGATGCCTAATCCCAGAGAATTGATAATTGTTGCATCTGACTGTGCTTTTGTTGTTGAGCCAGAGTAAGCAGGATATCCCAAATCTGACTTTTCAAGGAACATAGAAAGCGGCAAATTTTGATGTGTCAGGGAAACCATCTTTGACCGTAACCTTCCGCTTAATTTTTGGTCATACAAGGCAGCTTCGGTTGCCGTCATGGCCATTTTGTTGCCGTTAAAGGTAAAGTAGGCCACTGGCTCTATTAATAGCTTGTACTTGCCGTCTATGAGGGTATCGTAAGTCGCGCCTATTAAGTTGGCTATACTTTTTAAAATCTGCCTGTCAGTAAAATAACTTTTAATTGCTGCTATATTTGCATTACCGCCGCTGCTGATAATTTTTGGAAGTGCTTTAGATGGTTTTGTGTAGGTATAGCCTAATACCATCATGGTAAAAGCACTTCCATTTTTGTAATGTAACTTGCTCTTTTTATCGAAGTGCTTTACAACATTGCCTTCACTGCTGTTTGTTAAATCAATTGGGATGCTAACCGGCTTGTTGTCGCTGATGCGCACGACTGTTATCCGAACCCCGTCTTCGCCTTCATGCCAAAAGTTACTCCCTGTGCCGCCGCCCATAGAGCCACCTCCGCCGTCTATGTTTCCTTCGCCCTCGGCAAAAGCAGTACATGGAATTATAACAGCCAGAACAATACATAAAATAAGTGATATCATTCTTTTCATTTATCTATCTCCAATCAAAAATATGCAAAAAAAAGGCACAGTCTCGTGACCGTGCCATAACAATAGTATTTGAGGTTGTCAGTCCATGATTCCCACTTTTACCCCATCTTCGTACATATCAGAGGCAGTTGTTTGTTTATTAGTACCGCCGATTGTGACCCAACCAAAGTCAGGGTCATACATTTTTCCATCTTTTATATCACCGGCTTTTGGCTTGTTGCTGGATGCTGTTTTGCTTTTGGCAGTCGGCTTACTGCTGTACGAAGGCTTCTTAGTTTTATCTGTAAAGTTTGTTCCACTCGCCGTAGACGGTTTGGGTGGTGTCGACGTAGGTTTTTCTAATTTTGTAAGTTCCGTGCTTTTGCTTGACCCGCTTGAAGGGACAAAAGCGGAAGTACTTCCGCTTTTGGATTCCTGCGAGGCAACGATGATCGGCGGTACAGATACTTCCTCTTCCGAGGAAACCTGCGTACTGGATGCGCTCTCAGCGGCCTGTCCCGCTTCAACTCCAACTCTATTCATAATAATCAGAGCAGCAGCCCCAACGCTTACAAAAGCTGTAACAGCAAGGGTAAGGTATCTTTTTGTTTTCGGACTCATTCTGTTCATATAAAATCCTCCATTCATTTGCAGCTAACTTCGTAATATTCGCTACGATAAATTAACCACTTTTTATGATGATTGTCAAGAAATATATAGCACAGCGCGCCTATGTAATTTTCAAAGTACACCAGTCTCTTATTGTCCATCTGGAAGAATTGATTATTAAATCTCATTCAGATTCCGTGCAAGCTTAGTCAAAAAGTATGCTCTAACTTCTTTTCTTTCTTGAAGTGTCATAGGTAAATTGATACTCTGCATATTCCTGTGTTCGAAAAGATTCAGCTTTATAAAATCTTGGTAAAGCGGCCCTAAAGGACTCCAAGCCCGTTCTATCGCCTTAATTTTACGTTGGCATTCTTCTTGCTTCTCTATTATCTTTTCTGCCTTATGAGCCGTTGTGTCAGCGAGTTGATTGCCATGTGGTTGGCCGTCCTTACGCGCTGTGTTATGCATGACAGAGGCTTCAATTTTTTTAAGCCTGTTAAGTAAGACATAATAGGACTCTGATATGTTTACAACCCTGTAATAGACATCAGCTGGTAAATTCATTTCCTTTTCCTCCAATGAGTAAATTTTACGTCCCTGTACTCGTGGGACGCACGTCCGCTTTTCGGAAGAAACGGACGCGATCAGGAAACAGGAGAACGGACGCACGTCCGCTTTTTCAAATCGTGAGTTTTATTAGCTCCTCTTCCCTGAGATAATTTATAAACGCAGACTGCCAATAGGCGCTAATTTTTTTTACGCCTCGCATTGGCTTGCCCCTCATATGGTCGAGAAACCCTCTCACGCTATCGGAATCCGCCTTGTCTATGTACGGCTTTAAGACTGTTCTCAGCTGCATACTGCCGTTTATCTTTGTTCGTGGAGAAATAAGTATTTCGGCCATACAGTCGATTAAGGCATCTACGCCCGGCAAGTCTTCGGGAAAATTGTCCTCAAAGTAATCATAATCAATTTGATTTTTCAAATTTTTCCGAATCTCGTCCGTCAGTTCATCGGTTTCCTGTTTCTCATTAGACTGACTGACTGACTTATTAACTGTAGTATTAGTCTCTTTAATATTATCCTGGAAGTTTTCTTCCATAGGGGGGTAGAACTTTTCTTCTATAGGGGTATGGAACATTTCTTCCATAGGGGTATGGAATTTTTCTTCCATAGGTTCTTTGACTATGCTCAAATGCCTCTCCGAGATTTCTTTAGTACCTTCCCGGTAGATCATCTTGACAAAAAGATATCCTTTGCTGACAAGCATTGAGATCCAATTAGAAACGCTTTTTTGTGATACTCCAAACAAATCAGAAAAATATTTATTGGTGGCCCAGCAATATCCCATGTCATTGCATAAAGCTGTAATTTCCCCATAAAGCAGTTTCGCGTTTGCCGAAAGGCTCTTATCGTATCTTACGTTTGCCGGTATGATAGCATAATAGCTGCGCTTCTCTTCTATCGGCATATTTACTCCGTTCTTCCGCGTGTAACCAGCCTTTCAAATGACCGGGTGGAATCGTCAGCAGTATCTAAAAGTTCATATTCATAATGAAATCCTTTGTTTTCGCTATCGCCATGTGAGATACGACGCTGTTTCAAATATCCTGCCTTTTTTAGCTCTTTCCACGTTGAATCGAATGCATCACTGCCTTCTTTGCATTTTCCCTTTACAGCTGGCTTGAAATGCTCATAATCAAATTCCGGGTCTTCTATGCAGCTTTTTATCAGATGATATAACCCTTTTGCTTTTAGTGATAAATTCTTGTCCAGTACTACTGAATATGACACAGAGCAAAAATTATTAGCTTCCATCGGTTTTTTCTCCTTCCAGCAGATCATATTTTTTCAGTTCAGCAATTGATATTTCCGTCACTTCATACGAAGAATCACAAAAAAATGAGAGCAGAGCCTTTCGGCCAACAGTCAAAAAATATACCTCGCTGCACCCGCCGGGCATGTCAAAATCCAACCACCATGACCGGCTATGTAGCGATTTGGTGAATTCAGTCTGTTGTATCGACGGAATATTCGGATAATGTGCAAGTACCAGATTATACAGCCGCATTTTTGTCATTTTGAGCTTCATTATTCCCGTGTCCTTTCTTTCTCGATTTCTCGGGCGGCTGTCAGTATGTCCCGTCTTATATGTAAAGGTCGTCATATTTGCCGTCGGGATTCTTTTTGATGTCCTCAATCAGCCTGTCCAATGACATCCCAAAAAATATTCGAGCGGCTAAATCCGGGGTTAATGGTTTAGCATTTTTGTCAATTACGAGTGTCCCGCGAATTTCGGATTGCTGCATTTTCACTATGATTTTCCCTTCTTTCTGTCTGCTGGGGGGCAACGGGCGGGTTTACATTAGCGCGTCTTAGCTTACTTTCTGGCTGGTGTCATCCGAAGCGAAGAGATATTCAAACGAGCAGCTAAATAGTTTGCAAAGCTTTGCGGATTCAAACACTGTAAATCGCCCGGATTTCTTTTTGCTTTCATAACTTACTCTGCTCAAGTTCAGCTTTTCAGCAACTTGCTGATTTGTCATCATTGCTCTGGCTTGTTCAGCCTGCAAATTAGCAAACACCATTCTAATCACTTCCATTTATTAGCATTTTGCTTATCATATTGACATATTATCACCGTTTCGCTAATATGTCAATGGACTTTATGATAAAAATTAGCATAATGATAATTATCTATTGACATTAATAATAATTGAAGTTATCATTGTTGATAAAGAAAGTAGGCGATTATATGACTTTCGGGGAACGTCTAATTTATGCCAGAAATAAAAAAGGACTAAATCAAAAACAGTTTGCGGAATTAATCGGAGTTACACCTACCAGATTAAACTATTGGGAAAAGGATAAACGAGAACCCGATGTGTCTATGATTTGGAAAATAATAAAAGCTTTGGAAGTATCAGGAGACTGGTTAATAGGGAACGACGAAAATTTTAATGGGATAAAAAATTCCCCCGCCCCAGCTGAAGCCGAAGCGGAGGAATTGACTAAAGGCGAACACATATTAATAGACAATTACCGTTCCCTTAATGACGATGGTAAAATAGCCGCGCAAGATTCCGTC
>Ga0070399_1004043_pt1 | contig 12410 bp, 23 predicted proteins | sample BioMet4_FD_61217 | JGI IMG/M metagenome (GOLD analysis project Ga0070399, IMG submission 61217) | Microbial communities from bioreactor (seeded with sewage sludge) at LBNL, California, USA - Biofuel metagenome 4 (version 1) | ecosystem: Engineered > Bioreactor > Anaerobic > Unclassified ... | reverse complement strand
CTACCTTCTTTGCCATATTTGTATGTTTATTCATTCTTATATAAAAGTTCCGCAAATCCAAAAATCGTCTTACAAATTTTTTAAGGTTTGGGTGAGGTTTAACCGGGGTATACCCCCTTTTAAAAAACGGCCCCCGGCCTCATCCAAAAAAAATTTTTATTATTTTTTTGACATGTTCATCATTACGTTTTCGAGTCGCCTCTTTACCGCTTCTTCTCATCTCTGTATGCACTTTAACGTGGCACTTATGACATAGAGCGCGCAGGTTGGAAGGGTCATACATTAACCGTATTTTCTCTCGATATGTTACTGCACATTCTACGGGTGTTATGTGGTGCACTTCCGTCGCCGGCGTTATATATCCATCCGCTATACATTGTTCGCAAAGTGGATGCTTAGTAATAGTATTTCTCCTTAATTGCAACCATTCCGTAGTATGTATTAGCTTAATATAATCTTTATCTTTTGCCATAATTGATTATATCCCCGTATTCTTATGTCTAACAGGGACTATTCCATTCGGTGTATGTTCCCAGCTACCTAAATCGTTAAACATATCTATTATCAACTCACTATCTGTGTGCTCAGAGTCTATCGATCCACGTTGTTCTGCTGCATCGATGTACTGACACAATAGATTAAGTAACGCTTTGTTAAACTCACATACATTCTTAAACCCGTAGTCATTCTTGATATGCTGCAGCCTTTGATATAACTTATCATCTACGGATATGTTAATACGTCGTCTTTTCTTATTATCGCTCATAATTATAATATTTACGAGTTAATAACTCAAACTAGGCAATAAGGTAGATGCACGGCAGTTCATTGTCTAAGTTTGAGTTATTTTTATACAGTCTTTACTTTCTTCATAGATAAGCCTCGCTGAATTCTTTAGGAATAAATGAGCTAATTGATATTAGCTTTATTTGTTCAGGCATTGTTATCACTTCTACATGATCTTCACCTTCTTTCTCCCTTTCTTCCTGAGCCTTTTTGATATAATGCGATATTATCATCATCGCTCTATTAGTATTGATAGTTTTAACGATAAACGGCCACGTTATCTCCTGTTCTCCAGATATTACCTTAGCGTCTATCTGATAAAACTTTCTTTCGTCCGGCTTATCGTTTTCGTCAGCTTCTTGATTGATTGCTTCCCCGTACTCCTCGAGCGATATCTCTTCGTTGAGGTATAATTCTTCCGGTGATGTTTTCTTTTCCCTTAGATTATCGATCAGAATCACGCATGAATCATATTCTTTGACCATCGAGATGAATAATCCATCCGTATAGTTTAGTTCTATAAAGTCCTTCAATATTTCCAACGACATTTCTATACCAGTAGAATAGAATAAAAACTTTTTCTTTTTATCCTTAATTCTTACTTGTGCGATGTATGGATATAGGCATTCGTTCTTAATTTCGAATGCGACACGGGGCTGATTAGATACCTCTATTTCTTCGGTTATGTCTCCCGATTCAATATCAAATCTAATACGCGCTAATATATCTTGATCTATTTTTGTTCCACGATCATATAATATTTCATTACGTTCAATTGTGGTAACTTCTCCCGTATCTTCATCTACGAAGTTTTGTTGCCATTTCTTAAGCACACGTTTTGCTATATATTTATTAAGTAACTGCTTTGGTTCCAATGTCAAATATTTGACTTCGTTTTTTCTTGTTTCCATGATCTCTTAATTTACTTCGTGTAATATAAATCCTATTTTTTCTTTTGCCCTATTCAGAAACGTTTCCGCTTCAGGGCTTTCTATAGTTAGTTTTATTCCGGTCAACCCTTCTTCTTTGGGCTTAAGTAATAAAAGTGCGCACGGCTGCTCGTAATACACCCAATAGAATATGAATTCATTCAGGTACATGTTGCTGATCTGTACTATGAAATTTCGCTTCATCTATATGGAGTATTATTTTCTTTTTATAGATAATTGCTGCGTTGAACTCCAGCATGCACCCGTTTGAGTTTTGCCACCCCGGAAGGAATACTACCGCTTCACTTTCTAATAAAGCCATGATGTCGGCTCCCATATAGTATGAGTATGGCATATCCTCGTTTGGTGTTATATCCAGCGGGCTAATAGGAGAGTGGCCCATCTCTTTAAGCTTTCGTTTAGCCTCAGCCGCACTAGCTTTTACTTCTTTAATATCCAATCCTGTGATCGGTAGGCTTATATATACTTTCATAGCTTCTCTAAGTTTAAAAATGGCACCATTCCACCTGCATCAAAAGAAAACCTAGACAATACCATCCATAATTGACCATGAAGCGCATCTCCTTCTTTGTAATCCATCTTCCAATTAATAGTTGGATATGTTTTATTATATTGCGTATTCCTTTTGTTTATCGAATTGGCTCCATATTCGGTAAGTACAACTCTCACTTGATCATTTAAATCTATGCCTTTTTGTTTTATAATCATTTCATTAGATTTGTTGATGAATAATTCTGTTAATTCATCAATGCTACAAAGCACTCTCTCATAAATTTTGTACATCAATTCAGGTTCCTGCTTTTCGGTAGAATAGACAAATACACGTTTACCTGCACCAGCCATCCATCCGGCTTCTGTATTCGCACTGCGCCCGCAAGGCAATACCATAACACAGATATCAGCCGATTGCATTGCATTAAAATCAGAATTGAATCCTGCAATCGCAACGGGATGGCTTAAAGCTTCTCGGTATTGCTCGGTAGTCCAGTTCTGCCAATTAGGATCAACTTCTGACCATTGGAACCCCGTTCTTCCCGGGGGATTCTTGAAGTCGTACACTTCGTGCCCTAAAGTCCTAAGTACTTTAACTACTTCTTGCTGGTATTGATTGCGCCAGCTGCTCGCTACATAAATTTTTGCCATGATATTCTATTATTTTATTTGATCAATTAAATCACCTATCGCACAAATTTTACCTTCTACCGATTCAAACTCGTTATTGTCTAGGTTATTTTCATGTCTATATACAGACAACTCGGTCAACGCTTGTATTACTTCGCTTTTTATCTCGACGCATATTTCAGATAATAATCTTTCAGAGCATTTAATATTCTCTATTCCGATCTTTATTGTACCTACATTTACTTTTGCCATACTATTTACCCTTAAGTTAGTTCATCTATCACATATCCATTACCACACAGATAGCCTTCATCATCCCATGCGGGTTTCACGACTATTTCCGGTGTGGATTTTACCATTTTATGAATCTTGTAATCACTCCAATTAAAATACTTTTTGAGTCTTTTTTTAGTCATTATGTAGTATATGTCATCGTCATTTGAAAGAGTGTTATAGGCATATATTATGGCTATCAATAACTCTTTTTCTGATAACCCAGAAGCATCAACATATTTTTCATTACATGAGCATTTTACCAAAATGGAGTTTTCGCTTTTCCTTTCATTTGAGATTCGCTCTTTTATCTTATTGATATCTATTTCTTCCATATTCTTTTATTTAATCGTTTTTTAAATAATCCGAGCACGCTGGTTCTCCAGGTTCTCCGATATTGCACGAAAAATCAAACCAGCTGCAGCTGTCGCACTTCGGAAGAAGCTCTTTCCTTGTTCTCTCTTTGTCGGCTTTCATTCTAGCCTTAATCTCTTCAGGTAGCGCGTCTTGCGCTGCCTTATCAAATGTGATACATTTCATAATTCATTCTCCGTTAAATCAAACATCAAATCCTTTTGCAATCTAGTCTCGTTTACATACCTGCTTTTTACGGTCTGTAAATTCAATATAGCCTGCTTGTAGTATGTATCCTTCAATTCTATACCTACAGCCTTTCTACCCATTGATACTGAACTATAGACTTCGCTGCCGACTCCCATAAATGGAGTTAAAACTATCTCTCCCTTGTTAGAATAAAGCTCTACTATGCGATCTATCACATCTAATTGTAGCGGGTGTACATGCTTTTCGTCGTCGTCTTCTTTGCTGTCCTTGAATTGCAAAACATTATCTATTCGCACGTCATCCCATACCGAGCTAGCATATCTCTGCCAAATAAGATGACTCATTTTGTTTGTTTTAGGATCTTTCCATCCCTTGAACTTCTTACACAGGTCTTCCCAGTTTCCGTATGTCTTTTCCATTGCCGGCAAAAGAGGTGTTTCCCCGGCATACTCAAACAATCCGTATTCATGAGTTACCGGAACTTTATTTTCACCTCTCTTTTTGAATATCAGTAGGTAATCCGGGGATGCAGTAAAACACTGCGTAGAATCTTCTACTATCAATTTGTGCATCAAAGCTCTTACCATTGTACGCATGCGTACCTTTAGCGGCTCCTTCCAGATGGTAATTCGGTTCTTATAATCAAACCCGTACTTTTCGTGCAATGCAATTATTTCGTGAGGAAAGTCCCAAAGGATTTCGGTCTTGGTGTTCATTACATCTGTACAATGTACCGCCGTAATTCTTCCCGGTTTTGTTACTCGAGCTATTTCTTTTATGAGAAACTCGTATTGCTGTAAAAATTGCTCCTTGGAGTCACAATTGGAGAAATCTCTTTCGGAGCTCGAGTAGTTGTACAATCCTGCGAAAGGTGGAGAATATACACTTAAGTCTATGCTGTCATCCGGCATACCCGGAATAATCTCCATGCAATCTGAATTATATATTGCATAATCATCTGTAATTAGCTGCTGCTTTGTTTTCATAATTTATGAATAATGGAAGTTTTACATTGTTTTTAAATTCTCTTTTTGATATCTCGAACTGATCGTTTAATTCGGAATTAAGGCAGTTGAATAACTCGTTTGCTTTATCCGACTTAACTAATAGGGTATCTATTACTCTTTTTTGTCCGTCCGAAAAAACCATATCACATGTTACAGGATTCTTTTGCCCAAATCTCCAAAAGCGACGGATAGCCTGATAGTATTGCTCGTAACTGAATGTAGGAAAGTATACAGTGTGATTACAATGCTGCCAATTAAGACCGAAAGCCGTAATTGTGGGTTTCGTTATCAGTTTTTTTATTTCCCCCTTGGAGAAGGCCAATAGAATCTCTTCTTTTTTGTCTATATCCATGGAACCTTTTATTTCCACGGCGTTTTTGTCTATTTGCCTTAGTAAATCTCCTTCAGGATTTAGATTACACCAATACACGGACGTTTCGTGCATAGAGGCTAATTCTACAGCTTTTTCGCAACGGTTTTCGATAGTCATCTTTTGTTCTTGTTGCACTTCAGACTGTCTTTTGGCTATCTTACCAAAAAGAAGTATCTGACCGTCCTCTATCCAATTTTTATCGTTCTTTACCGGGTATTTGTTGATAGTTAATTCCGGTAGAATAAATAGATCATCTGAAAATCCTAAATCGGACGGTTTCCTCATTGATATGGACCAACTTTTAACCCATCGGAAAAAATCGTGCTTTGCATGGGGTTTTAGGTAGAATTTATTCCCTATATCCTGAGGACGGATGTTATTCTCATTGTTGGCAAAAAACTTTGTAAGCATGTCCATATACCCCATATATCCAAGCGCTTCAGAACTGGTTCCTAATTCGATGTAATCATTAGGCGATGGGGTGGCAGTAAACAGGAACCGGTATTTTATTTTTCTCATAAATACCGTTACTATCTGCTTAATTGCCCCTTTGAAATTCTTCAGGATAGAACTTTCATCAAGTATGGCACACTCAAAGTCATTCGGGTTAAATTTTTCCAGCCTTTCATAGTTGCATACAACTAATTTGCTTTTGAATTTTCCATCCTTTGAGTATTCAATGTCGCTAATACCGAATTTTTCAGCTTCACTTATAAATTGAAATGCCACGGCCAAAGGGGTTATTATTATAGCCCTTTTGTTTGTGCCTAAAATGAAGTTATACGCGGTGATAAGTTCTATAAATGTCTTTCCAAGCCCTGTATCTATGAACCCTGCCATTCTTCCCTTCCTGATACCTTGTTCTGTTATATGTCTTTGAAAATCGAACATCGTATCAGGTATATAGATTGGATTTATTCCGTAATCTATATTTGTACTCGTTTTATTCAATAAAAAATCTTCGTATGTCATACCAAATGCGTTATTGTATTAATACTCTTTATTATTTCTATGATCAGGTATATTATCAACCCGATCATTAAGGCTAGCAATACTTTCTTTCTCATTTCATAAAGGATAAAATATGTTTTATTACTTCTACTGTCCATCCGTTCCCACACATCTTATAAATCTGCGTGTCTGAGCATTCCCATCTGTACCAATCAGGAATAGTTTGCAGGCGAGAAACTTCGGTAGGAGTTAGGCGACGAATACACGAAGCTTGAGATAGTATATTGTTTTGCTCCCATGCGTTTGCGGATAATGTAGGCGATTTCGATTCATACATACCGCCTTTGTTATTTCCTCTTGCTCTCTGGTATATGAGGTTATCCTTTTGTACGGTGGTTACCGAGTTTGTTTTTCCGGATAGTTGCGGTTCGATATGTTGTTTCCCGTCTTCACGTCCGCGCATGGCAACGCAAATCAAGTTCTCTTTGCCGTCTTTATATGTTCTGGATAATATCGCGTTATCCTTATGTAATGGATTATCAATGTTAGCGCCAAACCCGTTTCCTTTATCTTTATGTCTCTGCTTATGTGCTATAATTCCAGCAATCATTTTACCACTCAAATAGTACTTCTCATCAACATCGTCTTCCAAAATGTCCCTTAGAAGTATTCCCCTGTCTTCCGGCTGTGGAATATCCGTATGAACCTCACCAAACAAGCCTTCTTGCTTCGTTCGGATGTTCGTCCAATAGATCCTTTTCCTGTTCTGCGCGGATACTAAAGCAGAGTTGATATGTACTCCAAACAGTCCCACGGCACTAGATAATATTCGCTCCCATTTCTTCCCCATTTCTACATTTTCAAGAAGAAATATTACATCCGGATTGTACTTCTGAACATCCCGCAATATTCGCATGTACTCCCAAAATAGGTAAGATTCACCTTCAAATTCAAAGCCTTGTTCTTTCAGCTCCAAGTATCTTTCAAGGGTGTGAATTTCTACCCGTTCAGACACCGGGCATAGAAAATCACCAGCATTAATACGCCATCCTGCCTCTTTCAACTCTTTAAGGTCGGATAGTTGTTTTTTAGTTGGTAATTTCGTACTCATTCCCTGCCTTTTACCTGCAAAAGAAAAGTTAGTGCAGGGCGTTCCTCCTCCGATAAAGTCTATCCGGTCAAGTTTGGAAACGTCTACTTCGGTGATGCTTCCTAATTGGATTGTATTATGGAAATTGAGCTGCGTCTGCTTAATGGCATGTTTGTCAATTTCGGATGCGTAGTATTTATCTACTTTCATTCCTAATTCTTTCATCGCTATCTGTAAACAGCTCATACCATCACATAAACTTAGTACGTTCATCTCAATTCATTATTAGGTTTCCAATCCTTATAAATTTTTGCCCAGATACGAAAACGACTATCAAAGTCTTCCAAGTCTCCGAACATGTTCATCTTAGAGTCGTTTGTAGTTATCATTTCCCCAAACTCCTTGAAGTATATATCTGCCGACCTTGTAAAGTCGTTATGCCTCTTTTTAAGCATGCCTAGCATTAGTCCTCTCTCTATCATTAAATCCGAAGCTTCTTCTATCAAATTATTAGCTTCACATAGAAGTATCTGAGAGGCAGACAGCAAAGCATTAAGCCTATCCATGCTTCCATCATTTTGAGCTATCTCTATCAACTCTTTTTTTGGTTTCATAACATTTCTATTTGAGTTGCCTTTACGTCATTGTAATATATATCTTTGTATTTACGAGCCTCAACCTCAAATCGTACTCTTACATTATCCCCAACATTTAGAGGTTTCTCAATTGGACCATCAAAGCTGTATAAAGCGAACATCATCTTTGTGTGATACCACGTTGATGTTTCTATTATATATTCTCTCTTTTCCCAATCCTTTCCGTTTTTCATTGTTCCACCTTTTTTAGGTAGCTCTTCCAGTATTTTTCCTTCTACTTCACACGATTGCATAATTATACAGATTTAAGATTATACAATATACATCCCTTTAATGCTGTCATACCAGCATCCCTTTGGGCTGTATAGGACAAGTTACCCAATACTTTATGGTTACTTATAAAGCGCCCAAAACGGCTTTTTTCTATCGTTTTTAAATTGTTTTTTTTCATAACATATTGATTTTTAGTTATTTTATTCGCGCACCTTATGGTGCTTTTTAGAATGTGGCAATTTGGTATGTTTCAGAAAGAGTATTTTTGTAGTCCATCTCTTCGATCGAAGGTGCAAAGTGAAATTTATCCTTCAACCCATCCCATCCCTTGACGAATACTCTAATAGTTTCCCATTGCTTTTTAGTGAGGATACCGGCTATAAAGTCTTGCCGATTTTTTCTTAGGTATTCCTCACGACCTAAAGTCATAAGATTTTGCGCCTTTTCGATTTGGGAGGATTTAAGCCCCCTGTCGGGGCAAACCTTCCTCGGAAATTCTACATTATGCCAGTCCTTATAAAATCTGCCTGTCAGCTTCACGAGGTAGTCGTAAGAAGTAAGAGAGAGTAGGGGAATGCTCTGACGTCTATAGATTGTTTCTATGCGTAGGATATTACTTTCAATGTCTTTCCCTTTTTCCCTGTATTCAAAGCCCTTATCATAGGCTTTTAGTACCTTCTTTATATTCTTGCTCTTTTCGGTAGTCCTTTGGCGATTCTTCTGATAATTGGCGTCGTTAAACATCTCTTTTCCTTTTCCGGCATAAGACATCATTTCGATGTATTTCAGAGGGTCATTTTTCAAAGGTAGATTTAGCCCGATTTCATAATATGTAACTTTGATCTTTCGCCTATCTATCTCTAAGTAATCAAATAGGTTTATTATTGTAGATAGAGCATTATTCACAGTGAACATCTGGCTGTTATCCAACCGTCCATAGGTTTCTTTATAGAAGATCTTGTGCAGGCTACATTTGATCTGTATTTTGCCTCTTTTAATTCGGATATACAAGCCATCGAAGTTTCCATAACTAGTGCTTTGGTAGTATTCCTCCAACCCCTCAGTACACCTCTGTAGATGTGCCGATTGAACTAACCTGAGAATATCTCTATCTTCTATTTTAGCTGTAAAAACCATCTTATCGAACATTATTTTTCGTAATAGTTACACTTTCTCTTTGCATTCCCCACTAGCATTCTGTTATAAACAGGACATTTAATCACTATCGGGTTACCGCTCGGTTCTCTGGCATTTTTGCAGTCAATGCACTTTATCGCATTATCCGTATTATGAGCTATTTTCTTTGCCATCACTTAACTCCTTTCTCTTTTTTAAGCCGTTTCACTTCCTTTTTATAGTTGTCGATCATGGCTTTTAACTCAAACTCGGAAATTTTATTTTCCTCGTTCTTGGTGGCTTCCAGCCATATCACTATTGGTTCTCCATATTTGGCAATTAGCCCTCTACGATACCCCTGTATATTTCCTTCGTCAAATCTGTTACAGCTCCTACATTGAGCGTTGCAATTTTTTTCAGAAAACCTTAATGACATGTGTTTTCTGTTTATATAATGGCCGCAATCGGCTTGATCAAATGGCAGCACTCGGCCGCAACTTATACATTTAAAAGCACCACCAGGTAACATGTCCCTAAGTCGGATGAACATGCTGAAAACATTGTCCAGCTTCTCTACCAGCTTCGCTCGACTATTTTTCGGTGTTTTCATCTCCTAGTACTGAATTATATTGATCTCCGCACCTAAACTTTATGGCGTTTTTATACCAGTTCCCATCCGATGCCTTGTGATGTATCCCGTCTTCCCTGGACCAGTCCACACATTTTGCAATGATAGCCTGATCCCTTCTTTCATCCCAGAATATTGCTATATCTCCATTCAATGGCATTTGCTCCATTTCTTCTGTTATAGGAGATAGAAATTCACCTACATCCGCACGATTGAACGTTATAATTAGGTTATTTAAATCCGCTTCAATGGATATTTTTTTGCATCCTTCAGGAATGACGTATTCATGCTTTTTCATAATTTTATATTTTATAATTAATTAAATTTCAATGATTTATTCACCTTCCTTTAAAATTGTTCTCTATGTCTTCTATCTCTCTGAAGATTCTTTTTTCATGTTTCGCTATATAGGTGGATGCCAATCCAAATACAATAATCGACGACCAAAACAGGCAGCTTAAACTCTCCACGGTTGCTACACTCATTAAGAATGATGCAATCCAAATACCCATTAATGGTATTGCTTTCATGGTTCTTGATTTTTAGCGTACCTCAAAACGTCTGCACCGTTGCAGTCCCAGCGTCCATTCGGTTTATCAGAGGTTTTCACGTATCGTATTTTCTTCTCAGCGGCCAATCTTTCCAGCCGGCTACGACCGCCTACGAATATTGATGCCTGATTTTTAGACAAAGGCACTTTTTCGGCGGCGGCAAAAATTTGTTGCAGTCTATCCATTGTTGTTTTCTCCTATGAATTTGTTTATGAAATAGATTTGGCCTTTGCCCGTTACCTTGCTAGTAGTTGATATCATTACCGTTCCATCCGGTTTGATGATTGTAGTTTTCTTGATATCAAACAATCCCAACTCCATAGCCTTTTGGGTAGGCTGATTGTATAGCTCACCTTTTGAGCATAGATAGCCTTTCGCTCTCATCCATTTGAATAATCGGTTTTGCCCGATTTTTATTCCATTCTGCTGGATGATCTTTGCTAGCTCCGATACCAGGCATGATCTCTTTGATGTTGAGACAGCCTCAGCAAACAGAACCTTAGGAGCGTCCTCTATTTGCTTTTGCTCTAAAAGCTCTTTTCTTTCTTCTAACTGTAAGGCTAGCCTTAGAGCATCCTTTAGATTCGTTGGCGCGGATATTTGATTGGTACGTATAGCTTGCTCCATTTGATTGAATGCGTTGATGTAGTCAAGTTTGAATTGTAGCGCATTCTTTCCGGTGAATCCCATAACCAAAAGAGTGAATCCGTCACGATTCATTATGTACATTCTTTGATCTCTACCATAAGAGTCTGAATAAGTAGAGTCTATGAACATCTGCTCAAAATTGAGCACATCTTTTTTCAGGTTGTCGACATCCCTTATTACGTTTCGATGTTCTTTCCCGAATTTTTCAGCCACTAACAAACTATTAGTTAATGCCTGGTTATCGTTGCTTTTATATACCAGATCATTCATAGCTACCTAATTGTTTTTAGCCACTCATCACGTCTTTCCCTACATTTAGTAAGCGTGGGTGCACAAGTCGAGAAAAGTTTTCCTGTTTCGGTACGATAATCGTACATGTAGTACTTTTTACCTCTGTTATAGAATGTAGTGTAGTTCTCACTACCTGCATCACATACACTGCAACCGTTTTCGTTCATTGATTTCATAGTCTTTAAAAAAATGAGCCCTATGCTTTCATCCTGATGTGTGGCAGTTAGGATTACTCGCATAGAGCTCTGATTTAATATTTCTACTTTTTAATACGGAAACTGCCACGCATCCGTTTTAAAAATTCTTTCGAAATAGTTGGATTATAAAAAGTGGCTGTCTATCTTTGGAGTGTCAACTTAAAAGAATAGAAATCGGCCGCTGCCTTTGCAGCCCTTTTTATATCCGTTTGTTTCGTTTGAATCGTAATTCGGATGCAAGTATATCATAAGATTATGACTTATAAAAATAAAATAGTCATAACATTATGATTAAAAACATTATTTAACTATTAGAGGATATGGAGCTTAAGGAATTTATTAAGATTGGTATTAGTTCGATAGTGGATGCTATCAATGAACTGAATGATGAATTACCAGATGGTGCAGTTGCATCTCCGTCTTCAGCAAGAGTAATGATTGACGGAAATCAGACAATGCTTGTTAGCCGTAAAAATGGGCAGGATAGTGGTTTAATACATAATGTAGAATTTGATCTATCTATTGCAGATACAAAAACGAAAAGCACAGGAGGGGATGTTGGAGTTAAGATTATAGAGGTTAATTTAAATAATTACACCGGAAATGAGACCTGCAATCGTATCAAATTCTCAATTCCGGTAGTCTATCCATCACCCAAAGCGAAGTAGTAGGGGATCTTTAACTTCTCCGGTCTTTATATAGTTAAATAAAAGCTCAGATAACTCCATAGGCCCAACCTGATCTTCTCCAAACGAGGCTGTTTTAAGAGATTGGATTAAAGATACCGCTTGAGATAAACAAAACTTTCTTAATTCTTCATCATTCATAACGATATAAGTTTTTAGAGTTAATAAATAAGTTCGATACAAATATATCATAATATTATGACTAATACGGTAAATGAAAGAATAAATCAGATAAAAGTGAAATTCTTCGGAGAAGAACGAGGAAGTCATAAACAATTTATAGAAAGGGTTGGCGTGGCAAGCAACAC
>Ga0070399_1004034_pt1 | contig 12430 bp, 12 predicted proteins | sample BioMet4_FD_61217 | JGI IMG/M metagenome (GOLD analysis project Ga0070399, IMG submission 61217) | Microbial communities from bioreactor (seeded with sewage sludge) at LBNL, California, USA - Biofuel metagenome 4 (version 1) | ecosystem: Engineered > Bioreactor > Anaerobic > Unclassified ... | reverse complement strand
CGAGCCGCTTTTAGCGGCAGATGATAATAGTGCTTGCGGTACCCGCCTTTTAGGCGCGCAGGTAATCAGCCCTTATAGGGCTAAAAGCAAACCACCAGTTGAACTGGTGGTTGATGACTTGGAATAAACATGGACGCCGAAGCAGATATAATCTTCAATGCAGAAAAAGCACGGAACCGGAACGCGCAGCGGTATTTTCCGCGCAGTTCCGGTTCCGTGCTTTTTTCTGTCCGATTATCCTGTTATCCTGTTTTCCGCCGGCCCGGTATTCCGGCCGCCGGAAAGTCAGCTCCAAAACGCTGTCTTACTTCTCGTATTCGATTTTACTGTCTCCGGAATTTATCCGTACACTTTCAATTCCTTTTAAGCAGGCTTCTTCCTCACGGTATGCCTGTGATGCGAGAATGGTCTGTCCGTTCCTGGCGGTAAGGCGGAAACGGAATTTTTTACCCTTGTCCGAAACAACTTCGAATTTCGGATTGCTGATTTTTGCAAAATCTTTTACAGTCTGATTTTCAATCGCAGCAAGCGGTGCATTTTTCATTACGCTTTTAATCCCGTTTTCGCAGGACAGTCTGGTGTTATACACTTCGGAAGTACCGATTACCTCACCGTTTCCGGCCAGAAGATTGAAATGAAATCCGGCATCTGTTTCCTTTACCACAAATTTCCCCATCGCAGCCTCCTTTATAAAATAAGTGATTAAACCGACATATTTATTATACATCCTTTTGACAATATATTAAATAATGAGAAATTTGTTACCGCGGCACATAAATAATCTGCCGCAGAAGAAAACAGTTAACAGGATCAGGCAGTTTTATATAAGAGAATAAAAACAGAGAAAAGCGAAGAGCGGAGATACTCTGACATATGAGATCAATCATCCGGTCAACAAAACAATAGGGATACGAAACGACTGCTTCCCTTCCCGATGCGGACCCGATTGTGGCAAAGGCTACCCTGTCGGATGCGGACATGGAAACAGCTGCTGCGACTCCGCCGACAGCGGATGTTCCGAGTCTCTGCGCGATTGCCTTAAACGAAATGCCGGAAGGAAAATGGTTCTTAAACGGCAGCGCTCTTCCGGCCGGTTCAAGCCTGTTTCAGACATCAGCCTGTGCCGGAGGCGCATATGGAAAACAGGCGGTAAACAGCTTATAATAAGATGCAGCCGGAAAGGCGCAGGAACGGATCAGGCATTGATTCAGAACGGACTGAAAAGAACAGGAAGGATATGCTGGACAAAAAACAGCCGGTCAGCCGGAAAAAGAAAAACGGGGTGGGAAAGACAGTCGCGCATGTATTGGCTTTTGCGGGCGTTACGCTTGTCGCCTTTTTAATTGCGTGCTTCGGATTGATGTATGTTCTCTTCAAGGGTCCTTCTCCTGCCATGAAAAAGCTGTTTACGCTGTCCGTAGAGGAAACAAGCGCCATGAAATGGCTGGCAAATCTGTATCTGCCGCAGGAAGAAATCGACCGGATCATGGCGGTAAAAAACACGGAGGACAAGACGACAACGGACACCGGTCTCATCCATATCACGGGAAGTACTTCCGAAACGGCGGCCGAAAAGTCAGGCGCGGGAAGTTCCGACCTGACGAAGGAAAATGCCGGGGCGGAAGAGAAGAAGGACAGCACCGGGAGCAGGACGGAAACAGCAGGGCAGCAGGACATCACGATCGAGCAGGTGAAGAGCGCCTCCTATCGCGGCTACATGATGATCGTCCCCGATCCCTCCGATATCATACTCGGAACTCCGGATACGTTCGGCGCAAATGCGAAGGGACTTATTCTGGAGGACATGGTGAAAAAGTACGGCGCGCGGGCCGGCATCAACGCGGGCGGTTTCGACGATCCCGGCGGGAACGGGAAAGGCGGCATCCCGATGGGCCTTGTCATTACCGACGGAAAAATCAGATGGGGAAATGCCGGCACAAGCTACAGCATCATCGGATTCGATGACAGCCACCGGCTTCGCGTGGGAAAAATGACCGGGGAGCAGGCCCTGAATGCGAAGGTGCAGTATGCCTGCTCGTTCGGACCGGCACTGGTGATCAACGGAAAAACCGAAGCCAGCACGGGCTCCGTAAAAAGCGGCGTCAACCCGCGGACTGCAATCGGACAGAGAGAGGACGGAACGGTTTTAATGCTTGTGGTGGACGGCAGGCAGGTTTCGAGCCTCGGCGCGACCTTTGACGACCTGACGAATATCATGCTCGATTACGGTGCGGTCAATGCGTCCAACCTGGACGGAGGATCTTCTTCCACCATGATCCTGGACGGGGAAATCCGCAACAACTGTTCCTCCGTCATAGGACAGCGGTACCTGGCGTCCGCATTTCTCGTCATGCCGAAAGGAAGCCGATGAAAAAGAAAAAGAGCTTCGGTAAAATCCTGGCAGTCTATTCCGGAATTCTTCTTGCTGTGATCGCGGCGGGACTTATCCTGTTCTGGCAGTATGCGAAGGCATATGAGGTTTCAAGGCCGGATCAGACGGCGAATGAATTCCTTTCTTCGAGGACATCGGACTACTGGAAGAACCTGATCATGAGCAGCAGCATCACCACGACGCCGTTTGAAGACAGCAGCGGGGTTTTAAAAAAATGCGCTGACATGATCAGCGGAAGTACCTTTACGGCGCGTTCCCGCAGCGCTTCATCCGATCCGGATCATCCGGCGTACACGATCAGGGCGGATCAGACGGACATTGCGGTTCTTACACTGAAACGGGACCGCTATGCCGGATTCGGTCTGTTTCGCTTTACTATGGACAGCGTGAAACTGCTGCCCGGATTTCTGGGCGAGGTATCCGTGGAAATCGATGCGCCGGAAAATGCAGCCGTAACGCTGAACGGCGTCCCGGTGGGCAGGGATTATATCACGGACACTGCCGTTGTTTATGACGGGCTTTCGGATCTGGAAAAATCATTTCCGGAATCGCTGCTGCCGAAAAAAAACATTTACAGGGTGGAGCATCTGTACGCGTCTCCCGAGGCTGCGGCGCTGGACGGCAGCGGAAACAGGCTGAAACTGACCTTTTCCGACAAATCAAAATTTGTGTTTGCGGAGCCGGAAGAGAAAAAGTATGATCTCACGGTCACGGCGCCGTCGGATGCGGCAATTCTGCTGAACGGCATTAAGCTTCCGGCGGATTATGTGACGGAGAGCGGAGCCTATGATCTTCTGAAGGGGGACGAGGCATATCTTTCCGGCAATGCCGTGCCTTCCGTGTCAGTCTATACCGTAAAGGATCTGCGGATCAGAACGGAATCCGTACGCGCGGTATTTTCCGACGGGACGGAAAGCACTGGAACGGATGACGGGAATCATAACTATCTGTTCGGCTTTTCAACCGGGAAAATGCCGGAGGACCGGGAAAAACGGATCCGCGATTATACGGGAAAGTATCTTCTGTTCAGCACGAACCTCGGCGGAAAGACCGCATCGAACTGGAATAATCTGAAGTCCTGTCTGCTTCCGGACGGAGACATGTACCGCCGCATGCAGCTTTCCATGGACGGCATGAGCTGGGTCAACAGTTCCAGCGCGGTACTGAACAGTCTTCAGATCGAAAACTATCAGGAATTCGGAGACAGATGTTTTGCCGTGCGGCTGGTCATGAATTATACTGCGGTGCGCGGAGGAAAAAGCAGAACGAGCGAAGCGGGATTTGATGCGGTCTTTGTAAAGAGCGGGTCGCAGTGGCTTGTGGAAAAAATGAACGCGGTCTGAACCGGAAGGGATTGTGCAAATAATCAGGTTTTGTTTTTTTGCATATAATCCTCGGACTCGGCATAAAGTTGTTCCATCCGCCCGAAAAGTTCCGCAATGTTATCCGGTTTCACGCAGGCGGTTTCTTCAATCGTATCCGCAAAACCGTCAGGAAGTCCGACGCCGCTTTTCTTCAGTCGGGAAAGGCTTCCTTTTTCGTTGATGAAGTACATTTCGTGAAAAGAATAGAAGGCATAGATCAGGCAGACTGCGGAACGGAACAGAGAGCCGGAAGCATAAGTGACATCTTTTCTGGATGCCGCCTTTTTGCCGCACCGGAGCGAAAACTTTCCTTCCCACAGAAACTTTTCCATGGATGCTTCTCTGTACCGCTTCGGGAAGACGGCCAGCGTTTTCTTGAGGTCCTTAAGGCGCTGGTTTTCCTCCAGGAGAATGCGGCAGAGCGCAGCTTCGCCCATGTAGATCGCATTCACGAAGCCGAAGGGGTGGCCGCACTGATAATCGATCGTGATGGTTCCGGCCTTGCATTCGTCGACCGTGTTTCGTACTTTTTCCGTTTCGCGGAACAGAATATCGACAGGCATTCCGTCAATGGTCAGCCATCCGCCGCCGTTGATCCACGGTCCCCATTCCCCGATATCCGTTATGCAGTCAGTCCGGTGCCGATCATCCAGTTCTGCGGACACTCTTTTAAAATATGCCAGATTGAAATTGCGGTTATAATAAATTCCGAGATCGATATCGGAGTCATCCGTGAAGGTGCCGGTGGCACGCGATCCTCCCAGTACGACCGCATCGATCCCCTGCACGTTTTTAAAACGATCAATTACAGATTCCAGCAACCCCTCAACTTTAATATCCATTTTACTCCTTTGAAATTTTACCCGTGTAATTTTATCATAATAGCATAAAAAGCAGCATATTTCTTATGATTGCGGAAAAAGAAAAAACAATTTATGTATGGGAGAAATGCTTATCGTGATACAATGAAAACGTGACCGGGATTATGAAATGCGGGAGATGTGAGGGGCATTTCCTTCACGCACTTCGGGGACAGGGAGGAAGAATGGATAAAAACAGTTTCTGGAAAAATCTGCAGCAGGCAGAGCAGTCGAGGTTCAGAATGAACGGACAGACGTTTGTGAATATGCCGAAGACGCCGAACGGAACGGGCAGGAAAATCGGCAGGGGCTTTCTGGCTTTCCTGCTGTTACTGTTACTTGTCATCACGGTTTTCAACAGTTACTACACGCTCTCGGTAAACGAGGTCGGCGTGCTTACCACGTTCGGTGCGCCGGAAAGCGTCACGACGACCGGCATCCATCTGAAAATTCCCTATGTTCAGCAGATTCATAAGATTTCACGGGAAATCCACGGCATGGAAATCGGATACGACACCAGCAAGGGCGGGCAGAGCAATCCGAGCGCCGTCAGAGAAGACTCCGAGATGATTACGAATGATTTTAATTTCGTGAACGTGGATTTCTATATCGAGTATCAGGTGACGGATCCCATCCGCATGTATGTGAACCGCAGCACGGCGGAGAGTATCTTAAACCTGCTGGCAAAATCCTATATCCGCGATACCGTGGGTGTCTATAACGTGGATGATGTGATCACCACGGGACGGGCGGAAATCCAGGCCAAGGTGAAGGAAAAACTTTCGGAGAGACTGGAACGGGAAGACATCGGACTCGGCATCGTGAATGTCACCATCCAGGATGCGGAACCGCCGACCAGCAGCGTTCAGGCGGCATTCAAGGCTGTGGAAGATGCCAAGCAGGGCATGGATACGAAAATCAACGAAGCAAGAAAATATCAGTCCGAACAGCTTCCTGCGGCCAATGCGGCGGCGGATAAATCGGTGAAGGCGGCGGAGGCCTACAAGCAGCAGAGAATCAACGAAGCGGAAGGACAGGCAGCCCGGTTCAACGATATGTATGCGGAGTACACGAAATATCCGCTGATCACCAAAAAGCGGATGTTCTACGAAACCATGGAGAATGTGCTTCCGTCGCTGAAGGTGATCATTACGGGAAATGACGGAACGCAGACCATGCTCCCGCTGGAACCGTTTTCCGGAACGGTGAACAGTGCGGCAGCGGAAGGAGGAAAACAGAAATGAATAAAGCCAGAAGGATTGCTCTGATTGTTTTTCTCTCGGCTTTTCTGCTGATCATCGTCACCGGATCGATTGTCATTACCGGTGCGGATCAGTATTCCGTGATCACGGAGTTCGGCAGCGTGAAGGAAGTCAGACTCACGGCGGGTCCGTCCCTGAAGATTCCCTTTATCCAGGAAGTGACAAAGGTTCCCAAGAACAGGATGGTTTCCGACCTGACGCCGAGCGATGTCACCACCAGGGACAAGAAGGTCATGAATGTGGACTCGTTCGTCATATGGGACATCAATGATCCCGTGAAATATCTTTCTTCCTTAAGCGGAAGCAGGACGAAAGCGGAGACGCGGCTCAGCAATGTCGTCTACAATGCGATCAAGACCGTGCTGTCCGCGACGGATCAGGCGGATATCATTTCCGGAAGAGAAGGCGCCCTGGCCCAGGAAATCACGGACAATATAGGGACGCAGATGGACTCCTACGGCATTCACGTGTATGCGATCGAGACGAAGAAACTTGATCTCCCCGATTCCAACAAGGAGGCGGTCTATCAGCGGATGATATCCGAACGCAACAACATTGCGGCGCAGTATACCGCCAAAGGCGATTATCAGTCCGCGCTGATCCGCAACGACACGGACAAGACCGTGTCGGAAACGAAATCCAAGGCAGATGCGGATGCGGAAAAACTGAAGGCGGAAGGCGAAGCAAAATACATGAGCATTTTAAGCGAAGCCTATAACAATACCGACAAGGCGGATTTTTACAATTATGTCCGTTCTCTGGACGCGCTGAAGACATCGCTTACCGGAAGCAACAAGACGATCATCCTGAACAAGGACAGCGAGCTTGCCAAAATACTGTCCGGGAATGTAAAATAGGAACAACGGAAATTACGGAACAACAAGGAGGAAATGAAATGAAGGTACTCATGATAAACGGAGGTCCGCATAAGAACGGCGTGACATATACGGCACTGAAGGAAATTGCCGAAACCCTGAAAAAGGAGAATGTGGATTCCGAGATCATATGGATCGGAAATGATCCGGTTGCCGGCTGCATCGGCTGCGGTGCATGCAGAAAGGGAAACGGCTGTTTCCGGAAGGATATCGTGAACGAATTTGTGGAGAAGGCCAGGGAAGCGGACGGCTTCATATTCGGAAGCCCGGTCCACTACGCGAGTCCGAGCGGCGCGATCACTTCTTTCCTGGACAGAGCGTTTTATTCCGGCAGCAGCGCGATGGCCGGGAAGCCCGGTGCCGCGGTGGTGAGCTGCCGAAGAGGCGGTGCGGCTTCTTCCTTTGACATGCTGAACAAATATTTTACGATCAACTGCATGCCCGTGGTGTCCAGTCAGTACTGGAACCAGATCCACGGGAACAATGCGGCGGAAGCCCTTCAGGATAAGGAGGGCCTGCAGATCATGCGGACGCTCGGCAGAAATATGGCATGGCTCTTGAAATGCATCGAGGCCGGAAAGAAAGCCGGAATCACCTGCCCGGCGAGAGAGCCCTGGGAGCCGACGAACTTCATACGGTGAGTCAGGACTGCGGACAGAAATAAGCGAGCGAAATCAATGCCCGGGAACAAACGACCGGAAACAAATGACCGGAAACAAACGGCCGGAAACAAATGACCGGAAATGAGTGACTGAAAATCAGGAGGCAGAAGGACATGCACTACGAGTACAGCCCGGGGGGCGTCTGTTCGAGTAAAATCGAATTTGATTTAAACGACGGAAAAATGTCGCATCTTAAATTTACGGGAGGCTGCAACGGAAACCTGAAGGCGATCGGCATTCTTACCGAAGGAATGGAAGCAAAGGAAATTATCCGGAAATTAAGAGGCAACAGCTGTGGCGGGAAGCAGACCAGCTGTGCGGATCAGCTTTCAAAAGCACTGGAAGAAGCCGAGGCGGAAGCGGAAAAGCAGCAGTGAGTTTAAATATATGTGCCGGCAAATGCCGGATCGGAGCCGTGTAAATGCGCTGTTGCTGCCTTGGACACCATAAATTCACAGAAAAATAGTAGGAATTTGAGGAAACCGCTTGAATTCCTACTATTTTAGTATATAATGACCTTGATAACCGATGAAGAGATCGGCAGAAAGGACAGCCTTATGGATAAAAAACTGATTTATCTGGACAATGCGGCAACGACGAGAACCAATCCGGAAGTTGTGAAGGCCATGCTTCCGTATTTTACGGAGATGTACGGAAACCCGTCATCCGTTTATACGTTTTCACAGGAAGTAAAGGAAGCGGAAACAAAAGCGCGGGAGACCATCGCGAACAGCATAGGCGCCAAAACAAATGAAATCTATTTTACGGCAGGCGGCAGCGAATCCGACAACTGGGTTCTGAAGGCAACGTTCGAATATTACAAAAGCATCGGCGGCGGAAATCATATCATTACGACAAAGATCGAGCATCATGCCATTCTGCATACCTGCGAGTATTTAAAGGAGCGCGGTGCCGAGATCACCTATCTTGACGTGGACGAAAACGGAAGGGTGAATCCCGCGGATGTGGAGAAGGCCATACGGCCCGAAACCATCCTGATCAGCGTGATGTTTGCCAATAACGAGATCGGAACCATTGAACCGATCGCAGAGATCGGTAAAATCGCGAAGGCCCATCACGTGCTGTTCCATACGGACGCGGTTCAGGCCTATGCGCATGTGCCGATCAACGTGGACGAAATGAATATCGACATGATGAGCGCCAGCGGCCACAAGTTCAACGGACCGAAGGGAATCGGTTTCTGCTACATCAGGTCCGGCATCAAGATCCGCTCCTTTATTCACGGCGGCGCCCAGGAAAGAAAGAGAAGAGCCGGAACCGAAAACGTACCTGGTATTATCGGAATGGCGAAGGCATGCGAAATTGCTCATGACAATATGACGGAGCATGCGGACAAAGAAAAAGCGCTGCGGGATCATCTGATCGGGAGAATCAGCAGGGAGATTCCCTACAGTAAAATAAACGGAAGCCTTAATGACCGTCTTCCGAACAACGTGAACGCTTCGTTCCAGTTCATAGAGGGCGAGTCCATGCTGATCATGCTGGACGAACAGGGGATATGCGCATCATCCGGTTCTGCCTGCACATCGGGTTCCTTAAGCCCGTCGCATGTGCTTCTGTCCATCGGCGTACCGGCGGAAAGAGCGCACGGCTCCTTAAGACTTACCGTAAGCTATGAGAACACGATGGAGGAAATGGATTTCGTCGTGGATAACCTGAAGAGAATCGTGGAGCATTTAAGAGGCATGTCCCCGCTGTGGGAGGATTTCCTGAAGCATCAGAAGACAAAAGTCATACCCACGACGGAAGTCTGCAATTTAAAATAAACCATTCGGCATCCGTGCAAAACGGAAGAAGGAGATAAGCTATGTATTCTGCCAAGGTGATGGATCATTTTCAGCATCCGAGGAATGTAGGCGAAATGGAGAATCCGAGCGGAGTCGGAACAGTCGGCAATCCCGTCTGCGGCGATATCATGCGGATTTATCTGGATATCGATGACAAGACAGGCATTATCAAAGATGCAAAATTCAAAACATTCGGATGCGGCGCTGCGGTGGCGACCAGTTCCATGGCGACCGAACTCGTAAAGGGAAAAACCGTTCAGGAAGCGCTGGAAGTAACGAACAAGGCAGTGTGCGAAGCACTGGACGGACTTCCGCCCATCAAGGTTCACTGTTCGCTGCTGGCCGAGGAAGCCATTCATGCGGCCCTCTGGGATTATGCGGAAAAGCATCACATTGAAATCAAGGGACTGAAAAAGCCGAAAGAAAATATCGACGAAGACACATCGGAAGATTATTGATTTTCGTCTGAACCTGCCCGCAAGAAGGAGGATCTTCATGAAAATCATTCGGGAAATGTGGAATTCGATCTGGAATCTGGACTACTATCCGGAATTCCTGAAAAACAAAAAGAAAAAAGTATTCGGCTTCGGTGCGCTTCTGATCCTCTTCTTCAGTCTGCTTACGATGTGGCTTCCTGTCGGGCAGTTCTTTCTGGAGACGGGCGGTTTCAAGAACATGATCACGGAGAACGTGCCGGAATTTGAACTCGCAGCAGGAAAGCTGAGCCTCTCGAAAAATATCCATCTGGAGGGGAACGGCTATTATATCGACATCAACACGGATGCTTCCAATGACATTTCGGAAAACACGGCCGGCCTCCGGGAAGCCCTGAGGCTTGACGATGAAGTCATTGCCATGGATTCCTCCAAGATGATCATCAAGAACCGCGGCTACCAGGCACAGACCATACCGTATTCCGTGTTCGGGGATCTGTCCATGAACAAGGACCAGCTCTATCAGCTGGTCCCGTATATGTATGTGTTTTACGTTCTGGCGATGGTTATTTTCTATGCCGTACAGGTCGGCATGTTCTTTTTCGAACTCCTGTTTATTGCCATGCTGGGACAGCTCCTTGCCGGAATGACGCATACCAGTATCCGGTTCGGACAGATTTATCAGCTTGCCGTATATACGAGAACGCTGCCTCTGATCATCAAGACAGCGGTTGCGTTTGTTCCGGGAGGTGTTCCGGAGATATGGATAGTTACGCTCCTCATCTCCCTGATTTACCTGACGATCATCTTCGGAAAGATGAAGGCTGCAGGAACGGTTGTGCGGACGGAAAACGAAACGACCGGAAGTCATGAGGAGGAAAATCCCGTGCATCCGGAGTCGTCCGGAGGAAACTATACGTTCCGGAATCCTGCAGAGCCGCGGCAGATTTATCCTCCTGCAAAGGGCACGGAGGAAGAGAAGGAAACGCCGAAACTGCCGGAAGAAGAGAACGGCAATCTGAAGCCCAGCGACGGATGGAGCTTCGGAACGTCCGGAGGAAAAGAAAACTCCCAGGACCATGCAGCCGGACGGAAGAATCCGGATGACGATGTGCCTCCGGGCGGACAGGAAAACGGATCATAATGGAAAAGAAGAAAGTCGTAGTGGGAATGTCCGGCGGGGTCGATTCTTCCGTGGCAGCGTATCTTCTGAAGGAACAGGGATATGATGTGATCGGCGTGACCATGCAGATCTGGGAAGAGGAAGACGAACAGACGGTGGAGGAAAAGGGAGGATGCTGCGGCCTTTCGGCTGTTGATGATGCACGCCGCGTCGCATCCGATCTCGGGATTCCCTATTATGTCATGAACTTCCGGGAAGAATTCAAAAAGCATGTGATCGATTATTTCGTATCGGAATACCTCCGCGGCCGGACACCGAATCCCTGCATTGCCTGCAATCATTTTGTGAAGTGGCAGTCTCTTTTAAAACGGAGTCTGGAGATCGGCGCGGATTATATCGCAACCGGTCATTACGCAAAAGTGCGGCAGTGTGAGAACGGCAGATACGCGCTGCATGTCTCGAAGACCGCAGCCAAGGATCAGACCTATGCGCTCTACGGACTGTCGCAGGAACAGCTGAAGGCCACGCTGATGCCGGTTGGCGATTACACGAAAGAGGAAATCCGCGCAATCGCGGAAAAGAACGGACTCCGGGTAGCGCACAAGCCGGACAGCCAGGAGATTTGCTTTATCCCGGACCATGATTATGCGAAATATATCGAAGCGCACACGCACCTGAAACTGCCGGAAGGAAATTTTGTCACGAAGGACGGAACCGTGATCGGAAGGCATAAGGGCATCACGCATTATACGGTCGGACAGAGAAAGGGACTCGGCATAGCGGCCGGTCATCCGATTTTCGTAACGGCCATCCGTCCGGAGACGAACGAAGTCGTGATCGGCGAGGAGGAGGATGTGTTTACTTCCGAACTTACGGCGGATTCTTTAAACTGGATGGCGATCGAAGAACCAGGGGGACCGGTAGAAGCAACCGCGAAAATCCGCTACGGGCATGCCGGTGCACCCTGCAGGGTTGAAATGTGCGGAAACGATCTTGCCAGGGTAACTTTTACCGTACCGCAGCGGGCGATTACGCCGGGGCAGTCGGTGGTGTTTTATTCGGATGACGGGTATGTGCTCGGAGGAGGCGTGATCCGGTGAATGCAGTCCGTCCGTGCCATAAAATCCGGAAACGGATGGACAAAAAAGCATTCTTCTGATATACTGATTTGGCTTGTGAAACAGTCCTGCTTTGCAAAGGCGGGATGCCGGCAGGCAAAAAGAATAAATGGAGACGTATCGAAGCGGTCATAACGGGGCGCACTCGAAATGCGTTTGGCGGGCAACTGCCACAAGGGTTCGAATCCCTTCGTCTCCGCTTACAGGAGTTCGCAATCGGAAGACTGCGGGCTCTTTTTGTATTATAAAAATGCAGCCATCAGAGCGGAATAACTCTGACAGCTGCTTGTTTTCTGTGCAGGAAATTTTGCCCCGCCGGGGCACGCGGCCTGCGTGAAACCAAGGAGACGGAAAGCACTTCCAGTCTGGCCGCAGCGTGGACACGGGTAATAGTAATTTTACAAATTATATAGTATGATGTGGGTGTCAAAAGTCATGTCTTAATAAAATTTTGATTGAGTAGTTCCCGAACTTTGACAACTGAATACAGTTTTGGATTTGTGCGGTCAGTAGGAGAAGAAAATTGCCGGCA
>Ga0070399_1004032_pt1 | contig 12435 bp, 12 predicted proteins | sample BioMet4_FD_61217 | JGI IMG/M metagenome (GOLD analysis project Ga0070399, IMG submission 61217) | Microbial communities from bioreactor (seeded with sewage sludge) at LBNL, California, USA - Biofuel metagenome 4 (version 1) | ecosystem: Engineered > Bioreactor > Anaerobic > Unclassified ... | reverse complement strand
CATAATCGGCTATACTTTTAAAGACACCGGCATACTTCAGCTTGCTCTTACACACAGCTCTTACGCCAACGAGCATAAGCTCGGAAGGTACGAATACAACGAACGGCTTGAGTTTTTGGGCGATGCAGTGCTTGAATTTTTTGTAAGCAGGCTTATATTTGAAAAATATCCGCAGATGCCTGAGGGCGAGCTTACAAAACTTCGTGCCGGAGCGGTATGTGAGGACACGCTTGCAAAAAAAGCACGGGAAATCGGTTTAGGCAGATTTCTGCGCCTTGGCAAAGGTGAAGAATCTACAGGCGGACGTTCAAGACAATCAGTGCTTGCCGACGCCTTTGAAGCCGTTATCGGAGCTGTTTTGATTGACGGCGGAATAAGCAGTGCAGAAAAGTATGTGCTTGGGCTTATGACCGAGGAGATATATGCTTTGCAGGACAGCTTTATGCTTATGGATTACAAAACAAGACTTCAGGAAATCATCCAAAAAACCAGCCAGCTTCCATTAAAATATGTAATTACAGGTGAGAGCGGGCCGGATCACGGAAAACTTTTCGAAGCCGAAGTTGAGCATGACGGGATTGTGCTTGGAAACGGAAAAGGCAGAAGCAAAAAAGATGCCGAGCAGGAAGCCGCAAAGTCTGCAATAAATAAATTAAAATAAAGTGCACCTAATGGTCCATGGATAACCCACGGGCCTGTTTTTTTATACGGAGGGAAAACGCATGAAGGCAAAGTATATTACGCCGGCTGTGGCGGTATTTGATGAAAAAGGCAAAATAGATACAGACGGCAACTGCAGGCTGTTCAATCATCTTATAAAAGGCGGAATAAGCGGAATAGTTATACTTGGAAGCACCGGTGAGTTTTTCAATATGCCTATGGCTGAAATTCGAAAATACATAGACCTTGCGTGCAGATATATAGATCACAAAACTGAGCTTTATGTCGGTACAAGCCGAATGATACCGGAGGAAACCATTGAGCTTTCAAATTATGCGCTTTCAAAAGGCGCTGACGGCGTCATGATAATAAGTCCGTATTATTTTCCGCTTACAGACGAAAGCATTGAATTGTATTATGATACAGTTGCCGAAAAAATTAACGGCAAAGTTTATCTGTACAACTATCCGGCAATAACAAAACATGAAATTTCGGCAAAGATTGCGCTTAGCCTTGCGAGAAAACATAAGAACATCTGCGGTGTAAAGGATACAACACCGATTGTCGGCCATACCCGTGAACTTATAAAAACTATACTTCCGGAGTTTCCTGATTTTGAAATATATAACGGTTTTGATGAGGCTTTTGGTTTTGTAACGCTTTCAGGAGGAACCGGAGTTATAGGCGGTCTTTCAAATCTCTGTCCTGAGATTTTTGCAAAATGGGTAAAAGCGTTTAATGAAAAAGATTTTGACGCCTTTTCACAATGCCAGCAAACTGTAAATACATTGATGGAAATATACGCAATCGGTTCGCCGTACATACCTGTTATGAAACGTGCGCTTAATCTGCGTGGGCTTGGAATAAGCGAATTTGTAACAAATCCGTTTATCAAATGCAGTCCTGAACAGGAAATCAGGCTTAAAGAAGTAATGAAAAACGCAGGACTTTTGTAATAATGAATACCGACAAGGCAGCATATGCTTTGTCGGTATTTTTATGCAAGGAATTTATCGCGGATGTCTTTTACTTAAATTTTGTTCATAAAATTTTATACATGTATTTGTTTCAATTAAGTTAAATAATATCGAAAATATTACACAAATGTTAACTGTACTGCAAAATTAATATGTGCATATTTTTTTGCAAACCTGTTGACTTATTTAATTTATGTGGTATTATTGACTTAATAAAGGTTGCAAACGGCACTCTTTGAGTTAAAATTGACGGTATCTTTATTTTTAATGTCTTTTAATTTTAAATGGTTTCGTTTTCATTGCAGTAAAATAAAATGATGTACATATGCGGACATTATCAAGAATGATAAAATTATTTAGTTGTATATCATATGATGATTAAAAAGTATTTAAGTATAAATGCATATTTTTAAACATCCTGATTTTAATTGCGCCGAATATTGTCGTCATCAATATGAGAATAAGCGCATATATTATTTCAGGAATTTGCTTTGCCGGATTATGTTTATTTTGCAGACTGTGTTGAATGCATAGTACTGCTGTATTTGTATAGGCTATTGGATAAAGGTGGCAGACTTGTCTTTTAGCTTATACTGTACAATGATAAAGATATGCTGTTATCTTTACCACAAAAAAACTCTTTAAAGGGGGTAAGTGTTTATGCAAAAAATGACGTACAAGGAAAAGTTCATTCAAATGAACAAAGAAGCAAAGGCAACATGGATCATCACAGCAATTATAATTGTATTTTGGTGGATAACGGGTTTTGGAATTTATGCTGTAAGCGGAGCAAGTACAACTATTTTATCTATGCCGGCTTGGTTTATGATAAGCTGCTTCGGATCATGGTTCCTGTCGATTATTTTGGTCGTAGTCCTCGTAAAGAATGTATTTGTTGACTTTGACCTTGATGACGAGGACATGAGAAATGTTACCGATGTTTCAGTTAGAGACGACGACAAAAAGGGGAGGTAACGGAATATGGCAGCTTTCTTAAGACTTTTACCTGTATTTGTATTCTTTATTTTACTTCTTGCATTAGGATTTTATATTCAAAAAACATCTGCCGACGCTCGTGCTAAAAACTATTCAAAGGATTATTTCATAGGCGGAAGAAGCCTCGGCGGATTTGTTCTTGCCATGACACTTGTTGCTACATACAGCTCCGTAAGCTCGTTTTTAAGTGGTCCTGGTGTTGCATGGCAGAAAGGCTTTGGTTGGGTTTATTATGCTTCAACACAGGTCGTAGCCGCATTCATAGTACTTGGTGTTCTTGGCAAAAAGATGGCTGTTATAGGAAGAAAAACGGATTCCGTTACAGTAGTTGACGTTATCCGTCAGAGATACCAGTCAAACATACTTGCAACTATTTCTGCCGTTGTTATCATAGTATTCTTTACAACTCAGATGCTCGGCCAGTTCATAGGCGGCGCTCAGATATTCTCCGCTTCCACAGGTTTAAGCTACAAGGTAAGCTTACTGCTGTTTGCCGCAGTTGTTGTTCTTTATACCACAGTCGGCGGTTTTAACGCAGTTGCCATTACAGATACCGCCTGCGCCATAGCAATGCTTATTGGTATGGTTTGCCTTGGTTACGCCATAATTACAAAGGGCGGCGGATTACATAACATAATGGCCACAATAACAGAGGCTTCAAAAACCGCTGTTTCATCTGGCAAAGGTTTTGATATGCTTGCTCCAACGGCACCTCAAAAGGGTGTGGCGTCAATCCCTGTTCAGCTTTTCATCACACAGTGGATGCTCTGCGGCGTATGCACATTAGGTCTTCCGCAGTCAAACGTTCGTTGCTTAAGCTACAGAGATACAAAGTCAGTTCACAGAGCAATGATATACGGAACAATCGTTGTTGGTGCCATGATGGTTGGTATGCACATGCTTGGTGTTTTATCAAGAGGCGTACTGCTTGAAGTTAAAGGCTCAACAGATACAGTTATTCCTACTCTTATTACAAACTACATGAGCCCTATCGTAGCCGGTCTTACTATAATCGGACCTCTTGCAGCTACAATGTCTACAATATCTTCACTTCTTATAGCAGGTTCATCTGCAATAGTTAAAGATATTTATATGCATTCAAAAGAGAGCAAAGGCGAAGAAATCAACCAGAAAAAGGTTGGTAGAATATCAATTATCGTTACAGCAGTTATGGGCGTTGTATCCATACTTATGGCTATGAACCCGCCGGACATAATAGTTTGGATAAATATGTTCGCTTTCGGCGGTTTGCAGACAGCTTTCTTCTGGACACTGCTTCTTGGACTTTTCTGGAAAAAAGCAAACGCTACCGGCGCTACATGGGGTATGGTTGGCGGACTTGCAGCTTATTGTGTAACAATGGCATGTAAGATAAAGATAGGCACATTCCATAATATACTTATCGGCGTTGTTGTTGCGCTTGTATGCTTTATTATCGGTTCTTATGTTGGCAAACCTTCAGACGAAAAGGTTTCAAAACTGTTCTTCCCTGAAAAATATTAACTATACGAAAACGACCTTGGCGTTTTAAACGTCAAGGTCATTTTTTATGCTTAAAAAAAGACGTAATGCTGTAAAAGAAAGAAAAGTAATGATATAATATTTTTACAGAAAACAGTAATTCTGATAAATATGGAAAACTGTTATATTCGCACCAAAATCAATTTTAGGTGTTTAACTGCATTAAAAAAGCTGTTGACGGGATTCGGACCCGTGACCTCCGCACTACCAATGCGGTGCTCATATAATGGCAGGGTGGATTAAGCTACAAAGAGAAATCCGACAATGGAAATATTATACAGATTTAGCCACAAAAAGTTTATTCATACATCTGCTAATATCAGCAGCATATGAAGATTATAAAATAGGCGAAGTAACAGTACATACAGGCAGCTACATAACATCAATAAGACAACTGGAAAAAGAAACAGGATTATCAATGCAAAACATCAGAACAAGTATAAAAAAACTTGAAAAAAATAACGACATAACAATAACAAAAATAAAAAACAAATCACTCATTACGATAACAAAATACACAGGGTATCAACAAGAAAAAACAAGCGCATCAAAGCAATATGACATGAAAAAATATAACACACTAACAGAGAAATACAAAAAAGAACACAATGTAACCGATATACCACTAAAAACACTAAAAGATATATTTCAACAATGCACATATAACTAACACACTTATTAACACACTTATCAACACAAAATAAAAATGCTGTAACGCTTGCTATTACTGGATAAACTAACAAATAAATAATTAAGCTAACACAAAAACTAACACAAAAACTAACAAACATATAAAGAAGTATAAGAATATAAATAACTTAATTATTTAATTACGCGCGCGGGGAAAAGCTGAAAAGCAAAACCCCGCATATTTTATGCAATCGACACGCCGCCTTTTCTTCTCATTGTATCACGGGTCAAGGCTGCGCAGCTTTAAAGCAGCAGCGCATTTTGCTATGCAAAACTACGGCCTTGACATTTCCGCGCTACAACGGAAGAAAAAAGGCGGTGTTTTATATGTTGTTGCGTGTATATGTGTCTGTAAACGGTAAACGTTACTTCATGGATGTTGCGTGTGCTCCGGATGAACTGTTCGCGCTTAACGTAGCACGCGAACGTGCAGCGTTGGTGTTTGAAAAGCCTGTACGCGAAATAGTTGTTCTTGGTTTCCGCTACCTGTAAAGGTGGCGGAAATTATAAAATAAAACAAGCACAATGCAATTTCCGTCGCGGATCAGCGCCGATTTAATACAATTATGCCTAATATATCGCAAATAATACGCGCTCGGCCGACTCTCTGTCGCCGCCTTTTCTCCCCGGGGCGCGCCCCCAAGCCCCCAAGCCTAACCCCTCTTTTCCCTACCGCCCAAGTGGCGGCCGGAACAAGGTAAATTAAATGGGGGCCGCTCAACCGGGGCGACAAGGGGCTTACCGAAAACGCTGCGGCAATATTGCCTACGCTCTTTCGTTCGCCGGCCTTCGTGCTGGTAATTGCAACTCTGCCGGCACTGTAATATAATCGTCGGCGCCGGATCCGCGGCTGCTGTAACGGCAATCGGGATAAAATATATCATAAAAAGTACGATATGATAAACGCAGATAAACAGCAAGAAGAAAAGCTTCAGACAATTTAAAATCGACATCTATGCAATTAATGCGCTTAAAAAAATTGCTTATAGATATGCCACACACAGCGGCAGCAGTATTATAACTTATGTGCCGCCTTTTTAACATTGCTTTTAACTCGTTATATGCCATATTATCGCACCCGACTGTTTTCAGTATCACACCTTGTTCCTGGCTTACTGCGACCATACACACGCAGGTAATACCAATCATCATGTATTTTATCTTTGCTTAATAATAATTTATGCAACTGCGTAAATCCGTTTATTGTTGGCTTAGTTTTACCGTGCTCATATAGACTAATAAGCTGCTGAGTGCAGTTTAACAATTTTGCCAATTCACTTTGTTTAATGTGTTCCGTGTGACGCAATTCGCTAATATAATGCCCTATATGCTGATAATACATAATATCAACCTCAATCCAGACCGGCGGCCGCTTTTGCTGCTTTGCGCTACGGCAAGCCCCTTGCCGTATACTACTAACGCGGCTTTCCTCTGCGCGCGCAGCTTTCGGGCGGCCGCCTATAACATACATGGGAATAATGTTTAAATGCGCACCGAGGAAAACCTATTAATTATTTTAATACAATATTAATTTTAATTCAATAAAATAATAACTGTTGAAAAATAAATACGCATTAACGTATTATAAAAAGAAAACCAAGGAGGAAAACAACATGAAACAGAAACTAAACATCACGCTTGATAAAGAATTAATTATGCAAACAAAAATGGCAGCAATATTACAAAACACATCGGCTTCAAAGCTTATAACAGCAGCACTGCAAGAATACTTCACAAACCACAAAACGAAAGAAGTGAAACAATGACTCACAGCGAATTTATACCGTTCTTCCTGCGTATAAAATCGCAATCAGTGGCAGAACTTACGCTAATATCATACAACAGATGTCTGTACAGATACTTACAGACTGATAATGACTTACAGGCAAAGACATTGTTCGAAGCACAAAACATAGTTATGGAAATGCCTGTATCAGCCGCAACACAGCGCCGTAATCTGTCAATACTGACACAGTATTATAATTATGCCATCAAATACGAAAAAGCGCTTAAAAACCCATTTAAATGCGTAGAACGGCCACGTTATATTAAAACAAGCGTAGCAGAAAGAGCGTACACAGAAAAAGAACTGCAAAAATTAATACAAGCGATAGTCACATTAAAACTAAAATGGCAATGTTTTTTTGTGCTTGCTATCGACACAGGAGCGCGCAGAGGAGAATTAATAGGGCTAAAATGGCAAAATATAAATATGCAAAATCGTGAAATAAAAATAAAACAATCAGTATACGCTATATCAGGAAAAGTAAAAACAAAAGAACCAAAAGGACGTAAAGAAAGAGAAATATATATATCCGAAGCAAGCAAAGAATTGCTGCAAAAAATACAATTACAGCAAAAAAAGAAAATGCTGTCAATAGGGCAGCAATGGTCAGAAGATATGTATATCTTTACACCAGAAAACAATTATAGTAAACCGCTAAGGCCAAGCACAGCAACACATTACTGGCAAAAGTTTCTGAAAAGCCAGAATATGCAGCCTCACAGGCTGCATGATCTGCGCCACACATGTGCTACACAGTTGCTTATCAATGGCGTTGACGTTAGGTCGGTATGTAACAGGTTAGGCCATGCAGACATAAGTACAACAATGATATATCTTCACCCGCAACAAGATGAAAAAGCAGCTGAAATAATGTCGGGTATTCTCAGCACAAAAAAGGTGGTGTATGCCATATGACTACAAATCACACATACACCACGCAACAACAACAATGCAGCGCTGCAAACGCTGTAAATATAACGCCTAAGCTGTTGACGGGATTCGGACCCGTGACCTCCGCACTACCAATGCGGTGCTCTACCAACTGAGCTACAACAGCAAAATAAACATCAACATCAGTCATTATATAAAAAATTCAGTCTGTTGTCAATAATTTTTATGCCACTTACAGGAGAATTATAATGAGATTTTTACATATTTCAGATCTGCATATAGGAAAGCGTTTAAACGAGACTTCAATGCTTGACGATCAGAAAGCCATACTGGATGAAATACTTGTCTTAAGCGACAAAGCTCAGGCCGTGCTGATAGCCGGTGATATTTACGACAAGGGCGTTCCTCAGGCTGATGCTGTTGAGGTATTTGACAGATTTCTTACAGCCCTGAGAAAAAAAAATAAAAAAGTATTTATGATAAGCGGAAACCACGATACACCCGAGCGCATTGCTTTCGCAAGCGATATTCTGGATAATGACGGAATATACATATCGCCGGCGTTTGACGGAAACGTAAAGAAAACAACTGTTTCTGATGAATACGGCAAAATAAATATCTATCTTCTGCCATTTGTTAAACCTCCTGTTGTAAGACGTTTTTTTCCCCAGTCAAAAGCGGAAACATATAACGACGCCATAAAAACAGTAATTGAAAACATCGATATCGACGAATCGGAAAGAAACATACTTGTATGCCATCAGTTTGTTACAGGCGCTACAAGAAGCGACTCCGAAGAAATAAATGTCGGAGGGCTTGATAACGTGGATGCCGAAATTTTTTCAAAATTCGACTATGTTGCTCTTGGCCACATCCATCGCAGCCAGTATGTTGGATACGAAAAAATCCGATACTGCGGAACGCCTCTAAAATACTCATTTTCAGAAGCAAATGACCAAAAATCGGTGCTTATGATTATGCTTAACGAAAAAGGCACTCTTAAGAGTGAAAAGCTTATGCTTCACCCAATACACGATATGCGCGAAATTAAGGGAACTTACGATAAACTTATGTCAAAAAGCAGCTACACTGATTCGGACAGAAACGATTATCTGCATATTACACTTACGGATAATTACGAACAGCCAAACGCGTTTTATTATCTTCGCGAAGTTTATCCCAATATAATTCGGTTTGATATTGAACAAAAAGATGGTAAAGCATCGGAATATAATGCCACGATTAATGAATATAAAGATAAAACTGCGCTTGAAATTTTCGGGGACTTTTTCAAACAACAAAACGGAAAAGAATTAAATACCGAACAAAGCGAATTTATTGCCGACATTCTTTCAGATATTGAAGGAGAAAAAAAATGAGAATACAAAAACTGACGCTTTCTGCTTTTGGCCCATATGCCGGAAAAACCGAAATCGACATGTCGGCTTTTTCCGAGGGCGGGCTGTATCTTATAACCGGCGACACGGGAGCCGGAAAAACAACTATTTTCGACGCAATCGCTTTTGCACTGTACGGAGAAGCAAGCGGAAAACTGCGGGAACCGTCAATGCTTAGATGCAGATATGCACAGGAAGACGTACCTACGTTTGTAGAACTTGAATTTTCATACAAAGGTGTGCCATACAAGATTAACAGAAATCCGGAATACACACGCAAATCAAAGCGCAAAGATAAAAGCGTACTTGAAAAAAGCGATGCATACATTATTACACCTAAAAAAACAATAACCGGCGCAAGAAACGTCACAACAGAGGTTGAAAACATAACCGGTCTTTCAAGAGAACAATTTTCACAGACGGCCATGATACCGCAGGGTGAGTTTTTGAAGCTTCTGCTTGCATCCACCGATGAAAGATCAGAAATACTGAGAAAAGTGTTTTCAACCGAAATTTTTATTCAGCTGCAGGAAAAAATAAAGAGTGACTATAATCTTGCTAAAAATGAAAACAACTTGCTGCACGAAAAGCTAAATGATACTTATTCCCAAATAAAGCCGGCAGAGGGCACAGTTTTTGAGAGCACTTTAAAAGACGCAGGCCCTTACAGCAATGTAAGTGAAATTTTATTTATGCTTGACGAGCAGATAAAAAACGAAGCATTCGAAATAGATGAAACATTAAAAAACACTTCCGAATATGAAAAAAGCATAAATCTGTTAAGCGTAAAGCTCAGCAAGGCTCAAACAGCCGAAAAAACAAGACTTGAAATAGTATCGCTTGAAAAAAGTGAAAAAGATAATACACGCCTGCTTTTAAGTTGTACCGAAGAATATGAAAAAGCAGAACTTTATAAAGATACGATAAAACAGCTTTCGGATGAAACTGCATTGTTAAAAAGCAAGGCAGGCAGCTTTAGTGCAATAGACGAAAAAAGCAAGACGGTCGCTTTGGCAAAAAAGGAATGCGATAAGCTTAAAAATTTGCTTATATCAGCCGAAGCCAGTGAAAAAGAAACGGTAAAGCAGATTGAAGCAGAGAAGCTTAAAAAAAGCGAACACGATGCCTGTGTGCTTGAACTAAGCAGATGTGAAACCGAGCAGGCCAAGCTTTCTTCTGCTTTAGATGCGGTAAACGGCATATTAAACGATATAAAAATCTGTAAAGATACAAGGCTTGAACACGAAAAGCTTAAAGCCGAATATGTAGCGGCAAAAAACGAAAGTGAAAAACAGCTTGAAAATTACGAGTTTAAAAGACGGCTTTTCCTTGACTGTCAGGCCGGACTTATAGCACAAGAGCTTAAAGAAAATGCGCCGTGTCCTGTATGCGGCTCATTAAACCATCCAAAACCGGCAAAATTATTGGAAAATGCTCCAAGCAGAGAAGAAATTGAGCTTTTAAAAAAGCAGTATAATTTAGCTGATAAAAACACGACACAGTTAAGTCAAAAAGCCGGAGAAAAATCAGGACGGCTTAACGTGCTTATTGACAAAATACAGGCAGATTTTAAAAAGCTTTATCCCGATGAAACAGAAAATAACGATGAAATTTTAATATCAAAAAAAATGTATCTTGAAACGCTTTTAAAAGAAGAGGACAAGAAACACATAAGCCTTAGCGAAAAAATCAACGCAAACAAGGCGGCAGAAAAAAACATTGCCGACCTTGAAAATAAAAATACGGATATAATTGCAAAAATAAAAGAGCTTTCAGAAAAATCCGCTTCAAAAGAAGCCTTCGCGGCAGGAGCGGAAAAGCAGGTGGAAGAAGAAAAAATCAAAATCGGTTTTTCTTCTCTTAACGAAATAAATGAAGTAATTAATGAAAAAAAATGTAAAAAGGCTGCTCTTGAAGAAACAATAGATACCGCGCTTAAGAGCATGAACAGCGCACAAAATGCCTTAAACATATGCCGGACACAAATTAAAACTCTCAAATCCCAGATTGAAAATATACATGCCGAAAATGAAAACATCGAAAATATAACGCTTGAGATTGAAAAGCTGAAAGATGAAAAAAAATCGCTTGACGATAAAAGCCGACATCTTATAATAAATGCTCAGCTTAACAAGGATGCCTATAAAAAAATCAGCGGGCTTAAAGAAAAAACCGAAGCTTCAGACAAAAAGCTTTCATGGCTTAAGCCTCTTAATGACACCGCAAACGGCATTTCACAGGGCAAAGAAAAAATCAAGCTTGAAACCTATGTTCAAGCCGCGTATTTTGAACAGATATTATATAATGCAAACCTGCGCTTTATCTCAATGACAAACGGGCGCTACGAGCTTCGCCGCAGAAAAACTGCCGACAATTTAAAATCAAGTTCCGGCCTTGACATAGATGTGTTTGACCATTACAGCGATACCAGCCGAAACGTAAAAACGCTTTCCGGAGGTGAGTCATTTATGGCTTCGCTAAGCCTTGCGCTTGGGCTTTCGGATAAAATACAGGCAACTCTTGGCGGAATAAAAATAGAGTCGATGTTCGTGGACGAGGGCTTTGGAAATCTGGACGATGAAACACTTGACAGCGCGATAAACGCATTGATGTCAGTTTCGGACGGCAGGCTTTCAGTAGGCATAATTTCTCACGTAAGCGAACTTAAAAACCGCATAGACAGACAGCTTTATGTTAAAAAAGCAAGAAATACAAGCACTGTTGAGATAATACGGTAGAGCCGTCCGCTTTTTATACAAAGCGCCAAAAACATTTGTTTTTGTAATAGTGATATGGTATAATTCAAAAGTGTGCACATTAAGACTATTTATTGGGAGAAGTTTAATAATGTTTGAAAATTCAATATCCGAAGCATCCGGCGGACAGTTTTCTGAGCAGCTTGGATATACACGGTTGGTAAAAAAACTTATTGATGAAAGCCGGAGCGAAAAATATTTTTATTCGCTTGCCATGGGCTGCCAGATGAATGCTCATGATTCTGAAAAAATAACGGCAATGCTTATTAAAATGGGCTACAAAGAAACAGCGGATGAAAACAAAGCCGATTTTATAATATACAACACATGCTGTGTTCGCGAAAATGCCGAAGAAAAAGTATTTGGAAAGCTTGGGGCACTTAAGCATATGAAAAAGCTGCGTCCGCAAGTCATAATTGCACTTTGCGGCTGTATGATGCAGGAGGATGCAGTAATAAGCACTCTTAAAAAATCATACAGACATGTGGATATTATATTCGGAACGTTTAATCTGCAAAAATTGCCGCAGCTTCTCTACACGAGGCTTACGACGGGAAAACAGGTAATAGACATATGGAAAGAACACGGCCCAATTGTTGAGGATACCGGATATAAGCGTGAATTTTCATTCAAGGCTTCGGTTAACATAATGTATGGGTGCGATAATTTCTGCACATACTGCATTGTGCCATACGTAAGAGGGCGTGAGCGCAGCCGTGAAAAAGACGATATACTAAACGAAGTGCGTATGCTTGCTAATG
>Ga0070399_1004024_pt1 | contig 12452 bp, 8 predicted proteins | sample BioMet4_FD_61217 | JGI IMG/M metagenome (GOLD analysis project Ga0070399, IMG submission 61217) | Microbial communities from bioreactor (seeded with sewage sludge) at LBNL, California, USA - Biofuel metagenome 4 (version 1) | ecosystem: Engineered > Bioreactor > Anaerobic > Unclassified ... | reverse complement strand
CGATTCGAGACTCCAAGTGCGATGGCATCTGATGAACATACGATACTATCTATCTTCTTTCTTCTACTCGCAGCGATTAGAAGAAAGAAGATAGATAGTATCGTGTGTTCATCAGATGCCATCGCACTTGGAGTCTCGAATCGCTTGCAGAGAGAAGGAATTAAAATTCCGGAAGATATCGGGATTATTGCAGTTGGAAATATTGATCCACAGTATGCGGAGTACAACAATCCTTCCATAACTGTTATTGATATACCGATCAGTAAAATGGGTGCAGGATGCCTGGAACTAGTAACGGAACGTCTTAATAATTATATGGCAGAGCCGAGGAGAATATTCTTCTTGACTGAATTGTTTCCAAGGGAGTCAACTAATAGGCAGTAGCATTAAAAAGTACTAGTTATTAGAGCAAAAAGAACGATGGCGATAGGCCGTCGTTTTTTTTATGTGCGCTCAGAGATGCACGTTTCTAAGGGCGAAAGCTCCTAATCCACCCTGTGGGGTGAAGGATACAGACGAAGGCAAGAAGATATATGTCATAAATGCACTAATTGGTGGAAAATTGATGGCCTGATATATTAGAATAGTACATTAGACATGTTTTAGTGGAAGACTGATCGTGCAAAGTCTAAGTTCTATACCTATGCAAAATCACATGTGTTAAATACAGCAAAGGAATGGAGAGAAAGATAGTACATACATTTGGAGTTATCTTTAAGTATGTCAAAAACGTGAATATATCGTGTGAAAAATCGGAATGTTGTAATGTATGCAGGAGTCAGCAGGGCTTAGTTCAATGGTGAAAGCCAGAATCGAAGATTATCAGATATGGCCGAAAAAGGAGTAGTAATTAGAAGGCACAGCAGTGACAATAAACGGCTAAGTAATATTTCATAAAATTGGAACCAAATAATTGTATATAAATACAGACGGTTAATGATTGACAATCCTAGCAAATTTCAATATTATAAGTTTAACGTTTTAGTTAAACGTAGTACTTAACAGCATGATTCTACCAAATGGGAGGAAAAGCATGAAAAATCATTTACTCAGTGCAGTACTTGCAGGTTGTATGGCAATGTCGCTGCTCGTTGGCTGCGGAGAGGCAGCAACAAACTCTTCTGATGCGGCTACTTCAACAGCTGCAGCCACAACTACAGCGGCAACACAGGCAGCAGCAGTAGCTGCATCTACTGTGGCAGATGCAGCCACTGCTGCTTCATCAACAACAGATGAAGCAGGAACACCGAAATATGGTGGAGTTCTGAAGTATGCTTCACATAATACAGTTTCTACACCTGGATATACACCTGAGTGTACAAACAATGCATCATTAATTTTCCTTAATACAGCATATGAATCACTCACTTATTATGACGAGACTGGTGCAATTGTGCCTAGGCTTGCAACAGAATGGACAACAGACCCGGATGAGCCAAGTATAACCTGGACTCTTCGACAAGGCGTGAAGTTTGCAGATGGAACAGATTTTAATGCAGATGCAGTTAAAACCAATATTGAAGAGTATCAGAAGTGCGAACGCAATGAGACCAAGAATGTCAAGAGCTGTGAAGTTGTAGATGATTATACAATCAAGATGGTTCTGAATAGTTGGAATTCTTCTACACTGGAGTCTGTTGGCTTTTTTGTTTATTATATGTCGCCTAAGGCACTTCAGGATGTAGATACACTTAGAAATTCCTCTTGTGGAACAGGACCTTTCCAAGTCACAGAATTCAATTCCGGAGTTTCTGTAAAATATGCAAAGAACGAAAATTATTGGCAGGATGGAAAACCGTATCTTGATGGCGTTGAGATCTATGTTGTAGATGAACCCACAACAAGAGCATCTGCTTTTGAAGCAGGTGAGTATGACATGATTCTCATGAATAACCTGGCAGTAGCGAATGACCTTATCAATACGAAGCAGTATGAGATGGAAAGAAATAAGTCTGGCCAGGGCCTTGTAATGACAGGACTTATTCCAAACAGTGCAGATGAGGCTTCACCGTTTGCAAATGCCAAGGTTCGTGAAGCAATGTGCTATGCAATTGATTCTCAATCTCTTTGCGATGCTTTTGGCTACGGAATGCTTCAGACACTGAATCAGTGGGCTGCACCTGGATCTGTTACATATGATAAAGATCTTAAGGCAATGGATTATGATCCTGAAAAAGCAAAGTCGCTTCTTGCTGAAGCTGGATATCCAGACGGATTTGATACAACATTAACTACAGATGCTGGTAATAAAGATATGTTTACAGCGGCAGCCAATATGCTTGCAGAAGTAGGAATCAATTGCACTGTTAATCAGGTTGATGAAAGTGCTCAGGTAAGTCTGTATCAGAATGGTAATTGGGAAGGCATTATGGGACATTTTGCAGCAATTTCCCCCGATCTTGGTTTGTATATGGGACGTCATTTAGACAAGGATGGAGCATTCTATGCAAAAGGAATACAGCATCCGGATGATGCAATGCAGCTTCTCGAAGACATTCGTACTGCACCTACCGACGACGAAAAAATACAGGATGAATATAAGATGCAGGAATTGATGTATAACGGTGAAGACGGATTAGCTATATTTGGAAAGCCTCTCTTTGTACAGTTTGAGCCAATATTTAAGCAGAGTTATGTAAAAGGGGATAGAAGAAGCGTCGATCACGTTGGAACATGGAGTATTGCAGATTGCTGGCTTGATAAATAGCATTTGAATGTATTATGTATTTCCAGATGTATCGAAGGAGGGCGTTGAATATTATCAGCGCCCTCTTGATTTAGAGCCAGGAGGATATGTATGAATAATAAACTTGCAAGAATGATAATACGGCGTATTGGACAATCGATAATAGTATTGTTGATTGTTACCTTGATGGTATTTTTGCTGATGCAATTAGTTCCAGGTGACCCGATTGCCAATTTCCTTGGAGCTAATGCTACCCCGGAACAAATTGAACATTACAATAAATTGTTTGGATTTGACCAGCCTGTCATGGTGCAATACTGGAAATGGCTCATTGGACTTTTCCATGGGGAAATGGGAAGATCTGTTGCACTTCAGAAAGATATTTCAGAAGTAATATTTCAAAGATTGGGTATTACACTTTCCATAGTAATTCCTGCATTTGTTTTTGCTGTTGTTTTAGGTATTATTCTTGGAATTACTGCTGCTAAGAATAGGGGAACAGCGATTGACTCTGTTATATCGTTTTTTGCTAATATCGGAATGTCTATGCCGATGTTTTGGTTTGGCCTTATCTTAATTTTGATTTTTGCTCTTAAACTTCATATTTTGCCAACTTCAGGATTTGTTTCTATTAAAGATGGTGGAATCAGTGGATATTTTTCACACTTACTTTTGCCTATGTTGGTTCTTGCAGCAGGGCCATTAGCTCAGTTCACGAGACAGACAAGATCTTCAATGCTTGAAGTTATACGTCAGGATTATGTAACCACAGCAAAGGCTAAGGGGCTTGGGAAAAGGGAAATTACATTCAAACATCAGCTTAGGAATGCACTTATCCCAATTATCACTGTCATGGGTGTCACACTTGGTGGAATGATTGGCGGGACTGTTTTGGTTGAGAGCATTTTTGTTGTTCCAGGACTTGGAAATCTGATGATTACATCGATCAAAGGAAGAGACTTTATGGTAGTTGAGGATGGAGTGCTAGTAATAGCAATAGCTGTTGCAATATGTAATCTTATTGTAGATATTTTATATGGTGTAATTGATCCCAGAATTCGGAATGATTGACAAATGGCCATATAAGGAGATGAAATAATATGAAGAAATCTAAGAAAAAAATCATAAACTCCAGAGTATTCAGGGTACTTACAGCCAGGAAGTCAGTCGTTGTTTGTATGATAATTCTCGCGATCCTGATTTTTGCAGCAATCTTTGCGCCCCTGGTGTCGCCTTATGATCCATATAAACAAAACTTAAAAAATATGCTTCAACATGTATCTCTACAGCATCTTTTTGGAACAGATGCAATGGGACGCGATGTTCTTTCCCGTATTATATATGGTGGTCGTGTTTCATTTACAGTTGGCCTCGTGTCTGTCTTGATTGCAGGATCTATTGGAATGATCCTTGGTTTAATCGCAGGTATGTCTGGTGGTGTGATAGATGCTGTTATCATGAGAATTATGGATGCGATGATGTCGGTCCCTATGATCATCATGGCATTATTTCTTGGTAGTATTTTTGGAAAAGGACTTGGTAATATTTGCTTGGCAATTGGTATCAGCATGGTACCAAGCTATGCACGATTAACGCGAGGACAGGTTTTATCTATAAAGGAAAGTGACTATGTAACTGCTGGTACCTTATTTGGTGCTTCTAATATCAAAAATGCAATTACACATATTTTCCCCAACAGTGTTTCGCCGAATATTGTTCTGATGACGATGAATTTGGGAAATGCAATACTAAATGAAGCAGCTCTTAGTTTCCTTGGAATGGGAATTAATCCACCTACAGCAAGTTGGGGCGGTATGGTTAATGATGGATATAAATACATGACATCGAATCCTGTCATTGCGATAGCGCCTGGTGCATTTATCATGATCGTTGTGCTTTGCTTTAATATGGTAGGTGATGCACTTCGTGATGCATTGGATCCAAAACTGAGAGGTACATTCGGAAGAAAGCATAAATTAGTTGGTAAAGTGGACGTAAAGAAGAACTAGAGGAGTACTAAACTATGGCGGATAATTTATTGGAAATTAAGGATCTTTCCGTGGAGTATGATACAGAAATCGCAACGGTTTATGCAGTGAACGGACTTAGTCTAAATCTAAAAAATGGAGAAACACTTGGTTTAGTTGGAGAAACTGGTGCGGGAAAAACCACGACTTGCCTTAGTATTATGAAACTATTACCGGAAGGCATTGGACAGGTTACTGGGGGAAGCATTATTCTAGATGGCCATGATATGGTGAATATCCATGAAGAAGAAGCACAGAAGCTTCGGGGAAATGTTGTATCAATGATTTTCCAAGATCCGATGTCGAGTTTAAATCCTGTTATGGCTGTTGGAGATCAGATCAAGGAAGTTCTAAAAATACATAATAAAGATATATCTGAAGAGGAATTGAATAAAAAAGTTGATGATATGATGGAATTAGTAGGTATTCCAGCAAATCGTAAGAACGAGTATCCACATGAATTTTCAGGCGGCATGAAGCAAAGAATTGTTATTGCTATTGCTTTGGTATGTGAACCAAAATTAATTTTGGCAGATGAACCGACAACAGCACTTGATGTTACCATTCAGGCACAAATGCTGGGACTAATCAACGATTTGCAACAACGTCTTAACACAGCAATGATTCTTGTTACACATGATCTTGGAGTTGTTGCACAGACTTGTGAAAATGTTGCAGTCATGTATGCAGGTGAGGTTATCGAATCTGGTTCTGCAGAACAGATTTTTGGTGCGCAGAAGATGCATCCTTATACACGTGGTCTTTTTAATGCTATTCCAAAGTTGGATGAAGATACGCCAAGACTAGAGACAATTGAAGGAATGATTCCCGATCCCACTGTAAAAGTCGAAGGATGTCGATTCGCTGAACGCTGCAAATTTGCGACTGATCACTGCAAAGTAAATCCACCAGTTGTGGAAGTTGAGCCTTCACATTTTATTAAGTGCCATCTGTTCGCGGATGAGAACAATGGAGGAAATCAGTAATGGGAGATAAAATTCTGGTTGAGGCAAAAGATCTGAAAAAATATTTTAAGACCAGCAAAGGCATGCTCCATGCAGTGGATGGTGTGAATTTCAAGATTCCACAGGGGAAAACGCTTGGTGTTGTTGGAGAATCCGGATGTGGGAAATCCACATTGGGTAGATTGCTTTTACACCTTCATGATGCAACTGGAGGGAAGATTATTTATGACGGAATAGATATTACGGATTATAAACCGAAGGACATGAAAGAACTTCGTAAAAAAATGCAGATGATTTTTCAGGATCCTTCTGCATCGCTTGATCCACGTTTGGATGTACAGGACCTGATTGGAGAACCACTAAAGAATTTCAAGGCCTGTAACAGCAAGGAAGAATATATAGAGCGTGTTCATGAAATTATGAAGACGGTCGGTCTTGCTGACCGTTATGCTCAAAGCTATTCTCATGAACTTGATGGAGGACGTAGACAGAGGATTGGCATTGGTCGTGCCTTAGCAATGAATCCGGAATTCATTGTATGCGATGAACCAGTCTCGGCACTTGATGTTTCTATTCAAGCGCAAGTATTAAATTTACTAATGGATTTGCAAGAAGATAAAAATCTTACCTATATGTTTATTACACATGATCTTAGTGTTGTAAAACATATCAGTCACGCAATTATGGTTATGTATCTTGGACAGTGTGTGGAATATGCAGAAACGAAAGAACTTTTTCAAAATCCTTTACATCCCTATACAGTAGGTCTATTGGATGCTGTTCCAGTTCCGAGTATTTCAGGAAAGAAATTGTCTACGCAGGTAATGAGAGGGGAACTTACAAGTCCTATTGAGCCCAAACCCGGATGTCGTTTTGCTCCAAGATGCCCGTATGCTACAGAGGCGTGCAAAGGACAAAATATTCCACTGTATGAAGTAAGCCAAGGGCATTTTGCGGCCTGTGTAAAATATGCAAAATAGTCATTAATACATATCGGAGGGTGATGTGTTGACGAAAGAGCAGCAAGAACAAGTCAATAGAGTTCATGAGGAGTTTCGGCAATGTTCTGACAGACCCGAGCAAAAATATGTAAATGATGAAATCATGCTCGATGTCGGAGAAGGAATAAAACTCAGGACCATAATATATCGTCCAAAGTTGGAGGGAACGGTTCCAACGATTATGGTAAGGACGTGTTATCCGGATAATGATCCAGTATACCGTGCAACAGCTGAAGAATATTGTGAGAGAGGGTATGCTTACGTTTATCAGTACTGCAGAGGCACTGGCGGTTCAGAAGGCGATTGGGAACCGAATGTTAATGAAAGGCATGATGGTAAGGTTACAATCGATTGGGTTTGTGATCAGACGTGGGTCGAAAGCGTCGGCTATTGTGGTTGTTCTTATCTGTCTTTGACTGGATGGGTGATAGCTGATATATTACCGAATAAAGTTAAAACCATGTATTTGACACACTATGGCGCTTTTCGTTTTATATCTGCATATAAAGATGGTCTTTTCAGACATGATGTTCTGACGGCATGGTCAATGGAAAATGCCGGCTATCCGGTTAAAGCAGATTATTTGGAGTCTTGCAAGTTCCGCCCGCAGATAAAAGTAGATGAAAAACTCTGGGGAAAAAAGATTGATTGGTACAGAAAGTGGATCACAAGCACAGATGCAGATGACATATACTGGAATACTGGATTTTGGTCACAGCTAAAGGATATTCCTTCTCATGTACATATACCGCTATATATAGGAGAAGGTTGGTATGATCATCATCTTGCATCGGCATTGGAAACCTATAAGACACTTCCACAGGACTGCAGGGATCATAGCTGTCTATTAATTGGCGCATGGAATCATGGATTTGATGTTTGCCTTCAGGATCGTAGCAGCAAGGGCAATTTTGAGAACAGTGATACATTGAGAGCATATAACTGGTTTCGGAATATTCTAGTAAATAATAGAATACCAGAAGGTACAGTAAAATATTACATTATTGGTAATGATACTTGGTTTGAGAGAAAAACATTTGAAATAGTTAATCAGGGGGAAAGCAGGTTTTATCTGGGGGCTAGGACTTCAGAAAATATATATTCACTGTCAAAAAAGAATACAAAGGAAAATAGCAGCTTTTCATTCCAGTATGATCCAGAAAATCCGGTGATGACACATGGCGCTGAGTCATTACTCCATACTCGTGAAGAGCAGGGAAGTTTGCGGCAGGAACAACTAGGATACCGCGCAGATGTAATCAGTTGTATTTCAGAACCAACACATGAAGATATGACTGTGATAGGCCGAATCAAAGTTCATTTGATAGTTTCTTCAGATGTCGACGATACTGCTTTTGCAGTAAAAATCATAGAAGTAATGGCTGACGGAAATGCTTATAATATGCGTACTTGTATTACTACGCTTGGATATAGGAACAGTAGTCCAAAACGTATTCCCTATCAGCCTAAAGAAAAGGTTTGCATTGATTTTGATGGATGGGATCTTGCATGGAAGATTCATAAAGGATCAAGGATAAGGATCGATATCACTTCCTCTGATTTTCCTCAGTACAGTATTCACAGTAACTATGCTGGATGTTGGGCTTTGCAGGATAAAAGTCGAGTTGCATTGCAGACAGTTTATTTTGGGGGGACAGATGAGTCCTATATCAGCTTTCCGATATCATCAATATAAGAGATAAAATATGAGCAAATTCATTGATACATTAAAGGCACTGTATGCATCTGCTGCACCAGTGCCTTTTATACAATCATTTGATAAAAAGGAGATCATGCTTCCTATGTCGGATGGCGTCCGACTTAAGACGCAAATCTGGATCCCTAAATCTAATGTAAATATAGAAGAGAAAAATGAAATTTTTCCTGTCATTTTTACTAGAACGTGCTATGCACATCAGGAAGAAGAAATGAATATTCGTGCCGAAGGATTATGCCAACGCGGTTATGCGTTTATTCTTCAATGGTGTCGTGGATGCGCTGGATCTGAAGGTCTCTGGGAACCGAATATTCATGAGAGACAGGACGGTCTTGACACATTGAGCTGGATCTGTAGACAGCCATTTGCTGGAGAAATTGGATATTGGGGAGATTCTTATCTGGCTATGGCAGGTTGGTGTATGGCAGATGCTGTCCCAGATAAAGTCAAAAGCATGTATCTTGGAGTCTTTGGAACTGATCGATATACATCAATGTACAAAGATGGATTGTTTCGTCAAGATCTTTTTACTTCTTGGGCGATGGACAATGCCGGGGTAGATATTAGGGCAGATTATCTTGAATCCTGTCGATTTAGGCCACAAATTTTGGTTGATCGCAAACTTTGGAGTACAAACCTTCCATGGTATCGGGAATGGATTATGAATACGGATAGAAACAGCGAGTATTGGTCGGGAGGTGGCATCTGGAAGATGATGCGCGAAATACCGCAGAAGACCCGAATTCCAATCTTTATTCGAGAAGGTTGGTATGACCACCACTTAGGAAGTGCAGTGGAAACATTTCAACGTTTATCGGCAGAGAACCGATCAAAATGTGTTTTTGAAATTGGCCCATGGCGACATGATTACAGCGTGAATCTAGAACATCAACCAACTGATAGGCTTGAGAATGATTCTGTGCAATCTCCTCTTGAATGGTTTGAGTATACATTAAAAGGTAGGGGAACATGCAATCCTGGCGTCAGGATGTATGTGATTGGGGCAGATAGGTGGATACATTTGGATAACCTTCAGCCATCCTTAAAAAATATTAGATTTCATTTTTCAGGCAAAAAGCAAAGAGGAGCTTTTACGAGTTATGCATTGATCTCTGATATAGATATAGGACGGTATAGAGCAGAACAATGCACAAGAATTTCTTATATTTATGATCCGAATAATCCAGTTTGGTCACATGGCGCAGAATCTCTTTTTAAGACGAGGGAGGAAATTGGCAGCCTTAGTCAGCCAACATGTTCCTATCGTGATGATGTCATCAGTTTTGTATCTGAACCACTTGAAAAAGATATTATAACTGTTGGGGTGATTCATGTCAGGCTTTATGTGAGTTCTGATGCGGAAGATACGGCTTTTTCGTGTAAGTTGATGGAAGAATTTGAAGACGGAGATACCGTAAACGTCCGCGGAACTATCACAACTTTGGCTTATCGAAACGATTCTCCGGTGAGAATAACATATATTTCCAGTAGTATTGTTGAAATTAATATGGATTTTTGGCCGATTGCATGGCGATTTTGCAAAAGGTCGAAACTGAGGATTGATATCTCTTCTTCAGACTTCCCTCAATATGCTATTCACACAAATTATCCTGGTATATGGTCTGTACAGGAAAAGAGCAGAAAGGCAGAACAATCATTATATTTTGGTGAAGAATATGATTCAGTCATGGACTTCCCTATTTTACTGGAAGAATAGCTGAATGATGACAATGTTGTAATTGGATAGGCTGGGGAACACAAGAAAGTAGGACTAGATATAAGATGGCAATGAAGATATCTACTGACCGGTACTCTAAAATAATTCTGTTCTGTTGTTGTGCGATGACATTCATAGGAACTGGACTTGTGATAGATACAGTCGGATTATTTTATACTCCACTTTGTAACGATCTAGGATTTACGCATGCTCAGATATCTCTGTTTACCACAATCCAGTCTATTGCTAGTATTGCAGCACTCCCGGTCAGTGGGATTTTGTTCCATAAATTAGATGTAAGGATAACTCTATCAGTTGCATTTTTAGTTACTGGGATTTCAGAGTTCATGGGATCTTTCTTTTATGATTTGAAATCTTTTTACGTTATGGGGGTAGTGTCAGGAGCCTTTCAACCGATTATTATGTCCATATCTATTCCTGTTCTAATTAATAGCTGGTTTGATCATAGATCTGGCGAAGCATTAGGAATTGCAACCTCTGCATCGGGAATTGGAGGTATGATTTTTAACCCGATCATTTCACACATCATAGCTGAATCCGGCTGGAGATCGGCATATCGTTTCATCGGATTATTCAGTCTCATAATAATTCTACCACTGACAGTATTTGTTATCCGGTCTGAACCGAAAGAAGATATGGATAAGATGACTGATGAGAATATTGGTCAGAAAAACGATATGTCTTTTGTCAAAGGAACGGGATATTCATTAAGAGAAGCGCTCCAGATGAAAGAATTATATGTTTTGGCTATTATGATGATTGCTGTTAGTATTGTGGCAGCATCCACTGTTCATGTTTCTTCCTATGTTATCAATATCGGGTTTTCACTTGAAGAAAGTGGATATATTGTTTCCGCTTTGATGTTGGGCGCCGCAGTTGGAAAGTTTTTTCTTGGGTTTCTAGTGGATCGTTGGCATCTATTCATATCGGTTATGCTATTTTCTGTGATCGGAGTTGTAGGATGGACGGGAATGTGTGCTCCTTTCAGTATGTATGGACTTCTGGCAAGTGCCTTTGCATCGGGGATAGCACAGGCAATCATGTTTGTGGCATTTCCAGAATTATTGAAGAAAACCTTTGGAATGAGGGATTTTATAATGATCTTTTCTGTTATTACGATGACTGCCAACATAGCAAAGGCAGGGATGGTATATGCGGATGGAAAGATATTCGACATTTTTGGATCATATACAAGAGTTTATTTAATAAATATTTTCCTAATGATTATTGCCTTTATAAGTATTTTATTATCATATTGTTTTGAAAAGAATGGAAATAAAGGGAAAAAGAGGAGTTGAAGCTATGGAAAAAGCGGATATTGGAATGATCGGTCTGGCTGTTATGGGTGAGAACCTTGCCATGAATCTTGAATCAAAAGGCTATACGGTCTCGGTTTTCAATATCGAAACGGAATGGGTGGACCGTTTCATAGAAGGAAGGGCAAAAGGGAAAAAAGTCATTGGATGCCATTCATTCAAGGAAATGGTTGAAAGTTTGAAGACACCGAGGAAAATCATGATGATGATCCGGGCGGGCAGTCCCGTTGATCAGACAATCGATGCGCTGCTCCCACTTCTTTCCGATGGAGATATTCTGATCGACGGCGGTAATTCGAACTATAACGATACGACCAGACGTACGCATTATGTTGAAAGCCAGGGAAAGCTTTTTATCGGTACCGGTGTATCCGGCGGGGAGGAAGGGGCATTCAAAGGACCTTCTCTGATGCCCGGTGGATCTCCGGCGGCATGGGAATCCGTAAAGCCGATTTTTCAGAAGATCTGTGCACATACCGCATCAGGGGAACCGTGCTGCGACTGGGTCGGCGAGGACGGAGCAGGCCATTTCGTCAAGATGGTCCATAACGGGATCGAGTACGGCGATATGGAGCTGATCTGTGAATGCTATCAGATGATGAGGAAACTGCTTCATCTGACAGATGATGAGATGTCTGTCATTTTCAAAAAATGGAATCAGACTGAACTGGACAGTTATCTGATCGGCATCACCGGGGAAATCCTGGCCTATAAGGATATCGACGGAACACCGATCGTGGAAAAAATCCTTGATACCGCAGGGCAGAAGGGCACCGGGAAATGGACCGGGATTTCTGCTCTTGAGGAGGGTGTCCCGCTGACGCTGATTGGAGAAGCGGTTTTTGCCAGATGTCTGTCGGCAATGAAAGAGGAACGCGTCGCGGCGGCAAAAGCATATCCAAAGAAAGAAATCCCATTCGACGGAGACAGAGAGGAATTCATTGAGCAGATGAGGAAAGCGCTGTTTGCATCGAAGATTATCTCTTATGCGCAGGGATATTC
>Ga0070399_1004011_pt1 | contig 12496 bp, 11 predicted proteins | sample BioMet4_FD_61217 | JGI IMG/M metagenome (GOLD analysis project Ga0070399, IMG submission 61217) | Microbial communities from bioreactor (seeded with sewage sludge) at LBNL, California, USA - Biofuel metagenome 4 (version 1) | ecosystem: Engineered > Bioreactor > Anaerobic > Unclassified ... | reverse complement strand
GATTGTTGTACTGCTGAATGCCATCCTTGGTGTTTTGCAGGAATCGAAGGCAGAACAAGCCATCGCCGCGCTGCAGACTATGACAGAAGCTACTTGTAAAGTTCTGCGCGATGATAAACAAGTTTCAATTCCAAGCAGCGAATTAGTGCCAGGCGATATTGTTATCTTAGAAGCGGGCGATGCTGTGCCGGCGGATGGCCGATTGTTGGAAGCTATTTCATTAAAAATTGAGGAAGCAGCATTGACAGGAGAATCTGTACCAGTCAATAAGATGATTGATTTTTTAACTTTAGCGGATGATGAGAAAGATATTCCATTAGGTGATCGTACAAACATGTGCTATATGGGCTCTGCAGTGGTATATGGCCGTGGAATTGCAGTTGTTACTGCAACAGGCATGAATACAGAAATGGGAAAAATTGCCGATGCTCTGAACCAGACCAAGGATGAAAGTACACCGCTGCAGATTAAACTGAATGAGCTGGGAAAGAAATTATCATGGCTGGTCATCTTCATTTGTATCTTTATCTTCGTCTTTGATTTGTTTATGGCTGGTGAATTCTCCATAGAAGGTGTCATAAGTACTTTTATGATTGCAGTATCCTTGGCAGTTGCTGCAATTCCAGAAGGCTTGGCAACGGTTGTCACCGTTGTACTTTCCATCGGTGTTACGAAGATGTCTAAGGCAAATGCAGTCATCCGCCGCTTAACAGCGGTTGAAACCCTGGGATGCACGCAGGTCATCTGTTCGGATAAAACAGGTACTTTGACCCAAAATAAAATGACGGTCGTACAGAATAGCGGCAATACAAAAGAACTGGCTGATGCCATGGCTCTGTGTTCGGATGCATATCTAGATGAGAATAATAATGCAGTGGGAGAACCAACAGAAGCTGCTTTAGTTGCTTATGCAAAGAAAGAAGGAATATCAAAGACGGAACTCAGTATTGAGAATCCGAGAATTGGTGAAGCTCCCTTTGATTCCATGCGTAAGATGATGTCTACCATTCATCAGACCAAGGATGGGGTGGTGCAGTATACGAAAGGTGCTCCGGATATTGTACTTTCTCTTTGTACATCGTATCTAGAGAATAATGAAATCAAGCCGATGACGTCGGAAAAAATGAATGGCATCCTAGCGGAAAATCAAGCAATGGCATCGCAGGCACTGCGTGTCTTATGCGCAGCAGAAAGAAGATATTCTGTCAAACCGGAAGATGAATCGCCAAAGAGTTTGGAACATGATCTGACGTACATAGGGTTGACTGGTATGATTGATCCAATCCGTCCGGAAGTGAAGCGCGCGATTGAGGAATGCCGTGGCGCAGATATCACGCCAATTATGATTACGGGTGACCACAAAGATACTGCGATTGCCATTGCCAAGGAACTCGGCATTTTGACCGATCCTTCGCAGGCAGTAACGGGTGCAGATCTGGATGATCTCACGGATGAAGAATTGGATAAGGTCATTGATCAGTATCATGTCTATGCCCGTGTTCAACCAGAACATAAGGTACGCATTGTGAATGCATGGAAGGCAAGAGGTGCTATCACGGCAATGACGGGTGATGGTGTCAATGATGCGCCATCCATCAAGGCTGCTGATATTGGTATTGGCATGGGGATTACCGGTACTGACGTAACGAAAAATGTTGCAGATATGATCTTAGCTGATGATAACTTTGCGACCATCGTGCATGCGGTAGAAGAAGGTCGTCGGATCTATGATAATATCCGAAAAGCAATTCAGTTCTTGCTGTCCTCCAATATGAGTGAAGTCATGGGGGTCTTCTTTTCTACCATTCTGGGGTTTACTTTATTAAAACCAGTGCATTTATTATTTATTAATTTGATTACCGATTGTTTTCCAGCTCTTGCATTAGGTATGGAAAAAGGAGAGAAAGACATCATGCAGAGAGCACCACGGGCTGCAAAGGACTCTATTTTTGCTGGTGGAATGCTAGGTGATATCTTATATCAAGGAGCGTTAATTACTGTCCTGACGATTCTTTCCTATATTGCAGGTCACTCCATGGAAGTGGGATACTTTGAAATGCCGAAGGGAATATCGCCAGATGGTATGACAATGGCATTCTTGACGATGAACATGTGTGAGATCTTCCATAGCTTCAATATGCGTTCCACGCGAAAATCCATCTTCACTTTAGACTCACAGAATAAAGTCTTGTGGTTGGCAATGCTTGGCTCCCTTGCCTTAGTGACACTGGTACTGGAAGTGCCATTTATTGCAACTCTGTTTGGCTTTACGCCAGTCAGCTGGGTTGAATATTTAACTGCACTTGGCTTTGCAATTGTTGTTATTCCGATTGTTGAAATTGTAAAGGCTATCGAAAGATCTTGTACAAAAGACTGATTGTGTATCAGTCTTTTTTTCACACTTCATATATAATAGGAAATATGAATGAGCTGACATATCAAAAAGCCGACCGGGGAGATCTGGAAGCAATTTATCAGATGGAAGCTTTGATGGTCAAGCAGTATGAAGACCCAACGGTTGCGGATATGCACAAAGTATTGGAATGGTGCCGTACAAAAGTAGAAGGCAACTATGAAGGATATACATGCATTTATCGCAAGGGGAAGAAAGTTGGATATTATCATCTGCTTTCTCAGATGGATCTTCGCACAGAATTGGCTGATTTGTTGATTCTGCCGGAATATCGAAGACAAGGGATTGCTCGTCAAGTTCTGATGAAGATTTTGAGCGAAAGCGATGAAACGATTTATCTTTATGTCTTACAAAGAAATCAAAAAGCAGTATCCTTATACAGGAGTATGGGATTTCAAGTGACGAAACGTATTTCGCCAACACGAATAATCATGGAATATCGAAAGTGAGAGAATATATATGGACAACACACAGAATGTAGCAGCCGCAATTAATACCGCCAATGATGCTTTGTATCATTTGAACAATGCTGATGAGATGCTTTCTCATGCGCAGAATTGGGGTATTGTGGATTTGATTGGCGGTGGAAAGAGAATTGCAGGATCTGCGCGGCATGCCGAATATCGATTTAAAAATGAACGACTTCCTTGGTTTTGCCGATTATTTTTTTGATGGCATCATTGCGGACTGGTTTGTCCAGTCGCGGATTAATGATGCTAGGCAGCAGATCAAAGATGCTGCTGCGGAAGTACAGGGAATTTTAGATGGATTGGAGGAAAACCTATGATAGGTGTGATTGATGTTGGCGGCGGACTGCGAGGCTCGTATGGAGCAGGTGTTTTAGATTACTGCATGGACAATGATATCGTGTTTGATTACGGTATTGGTGTTTCTGCCGGCAGCGCAAACATCTCTTCGTATTTAGCTCATCAAAGAGGCAGGAACTATACGTTCTATACTGAATATATGTCTCGTCCGGAATATATGGGATGGAAGTCGATTTTAAAGACTAAGTCCTATGTAGGCCTGGAATATATCTATGGAGATCTTTCTGATTCCTGGGGAGAGTATCCATTGGATTGGCAGGCAATTGTGGATAATCCGGCAAAGTTCAAGATTGTATCGACCAATGCATATACAGGATTGCCTGTTTACTTTGATAAAAGTGATATGCATCAGGATGATTATGGTGCAATCAAAGCATCCTGCAATGTACCGATTGTTGACCGTCCTTATATGCTGCATGGAATTCCGTATTATGATGGCGGCATTTCCGATCCGGTTCCATTCGAAAAGGCATTTACGGATGGCTGTGACAAACTAGTTATTATCTTAACGCGTCCGAAGGAGTACCGCCGTATTTCCAAGAATGATGAAAAGGGAGCACGTCTGCTGTCCAGTGTGTATCCATCGGCTGGTCATGATGTTGCGACAAGAGGCGAAGTCTATAACCGCCAAGTCGATGAGGCTGTGGAATTAGAGAAACAAGGGAAGGTGCTGATTGTAGCACCATCTGATATTGGACAGATGAAGACTCTGACAAAAGATATCACGACGATTCGGGAATTGTATCTGAAAGGATATCATGATGCTGAGACGATTCCAGCATTTGTTAAAGGAGAATGAGAACGGAATACATTGAACACATTCCGTTTTTTTCTTTGTCAAAGAAGAGAGGAATCTATCAATTTATAGTAAGATAGAGTCATGGAACGTTATTTATCTTTCAGTCAATACTGTCAGAAGTCCTATGGCAGAAAATTATACCGTGTAGCATTAGATGCCGGTATGACCTGCCCGAATCGAGATGGTACTTTAGGAAACCGAGGATGCATCTTTTGTGATGAAGGAGGATCGGGAGATTTTGCAATTTGCTATCATGGACAAAAACTGCAGAAAGAAGATCTGATTTATAACCATCAGGATGCAGAGGTGGGCGATTATATTGCCTACTTTCAATCCTATACCAATACATATGCATCACTAGAAAAACTGCGGATGTTGTTCACAGCAGCGTTGGAAGATCAATTATTTGCTGGTATAGCGATTGCAACACGGCCCGATTGTCTTGATCCGGGAGTGATGGCTCTTTTCCGAGAACTGAAGGAACAATATCCAGAGAAAATTCTATGGTGTGAATTGGGACTGCAGACCATGCATGAAACAACAGCTGTCTGGCTTCGCCGGGGATATCCATTAACTGTCTTTGACCAAGCAGTCGAGAATCTGCATGCCTTAAACATCCCTGTGGTTGTTCATTGTATTCTTGGTCTGCCGCAGGAAAATGAGACAATGGTATTAGAGACAATGGAACATTTGAATGCATTGCATGTCGAAGGAATAAAGTTGCAGCTTCTGCATTATCTGAAAGGCACGGATCTTGGTACAATGTATATGGCAGACAATAAACCGTATCCGGTTTTGACCTTGGAGGAATATGCAAGGTTGACTGCACACTGTATCGGTCATCTGGATCCACATATCGTGATTCATCGCTTAACGGGAGACGGGAATCAACAATTGCTGCTCGCACCAAGCTGGAGCAGAGATAAGAAAAAAGTATTAAATTTGATACGGCATATCATGAAAGAAGAAAATATAGTACAGGGAAGCATGGAGGAACAAACACATGAGTGAGTATGCAAGCATGATTCGAAAGGAATGGGCAGCAAATGATGCCAAACGTGATGCGGGTTTGACCATACCAGAAGAAATTCAACGTTTTGATAATCTGACGTATGGTATTGTGGATCAAAAATGGCAGAAATTAGATGTGTATCGTTTGAAATATAAAACAGGAAAATTGCCAGTCATCCTCAGTATCCATGGCGGCGGATGGGTTTATGGCGATAAGGATCTGTATCAGTATTACTGCATGTCACTTGCCCAGAAAGGCTTTGCGGTCGTGAATTATTCGTATCGCTTAGCACCGGAATACCAGTATCCTTCTTCTTTTGAAGATACTACAATGGTTGCTGATTGGATTATGGATCATGCAGAAAAATATGGCTTTGATACCGAGCATATCTTTGGTGTCGGAGACAGCGCTGGTGCACATATGCTGTCACTGTATGCGGCTGCTTTAACGAATTCACAATATTTTGTACCGTATCCGCTTGCCAAAGGCTTTTCGTTTTGTGCAATTGCCTTAAACTGCGGTATCTACCATTTGCAGCCGGAAACAATGGGAGAAACGATGCAATTGATGAAAGATTTTTTGCCGAAGGGTGGAACTAGTGAAGAGTTGCATGACATTAGTCCAATTAACTATGTGAATGAAAAGTTCCCACCATGTTTTATTATGACGTGTCCAGGTGATTTTTTGAATGCGGCACCGGAGGAATTGGTTGCGGTCTTAAAGAAGAACAGTGTGCCGTTTGTCTATCGCACGTATGGAAATCAAAAGAATCCATTGACCCATGACTTTCACTGCAACATGCGTCTTGCGGAGGCAAAGCTGTGCAATGAAGAGGAATGCCGGTTTTTTCAAGAGTTTTGCTAAAACTGGAAATTTCACTTTATAAGTTCTTTTGGGTAGGAAAGGTGCATTGTATCGAGGGAAAAAAAACAAGAATATTCTGCTATTTCTATGAGAGTGCCCGCTGACATTATGGAAACATGCTGCATCTATTTCCAGCTTATAGCATGAATTCTATGTGGCATGTTGTTTCAGTAAAATCAGCCAGTATACAATGCTTGGCAAAATATTCTTGCATGGCATAGTGATGTAATCTGCAGAGTGTTGCAATTGCAATTCCAAATTTCAATGAAAAAAAATTATTTCAATTTGGTTATGTCATCATAAGAATCTTTATTTCTTCATATAAAACAATTCAGAAGGTAACCGGTGATAATCCAGATAATGTATGTGCTTTAGCAAGTATGGACTCATCAGCAATGGAAATGTCGATGCTGGCGGTAGGCGGCATAATGATCTGGCAATCGAAGATAAGCATGTTGTGAACAAAGTGTTATGAAAATATGGAATTTTCTTATAAAATAAAAGCGCAGGAAATGGGAGGATACAATCCTATGTTAGATGAATTATTTGTCAAAGAAATGCCGAAGTTAGGATTTGGTTTAATGCGTCTGCCGCGAATCGACGAAGAAAAAGATTCTATTGACGTGGAACAGACAGCGGAGATGGCAAATCTTTTTTTGGCCTCTGGATTAAAGTACATTGACAGTGCCTATGTTTATAACGGATCCGAAGTGGCTGCCCGCGAAGCAATCGTAAAACGTCATCCAAGAGACTCTTTCTACATTACTTCGAAATTGAATGTAAATGCCCAAGGTGTTCATGATGAGGCCAGTGCTAAAGCAGAGTTTGCGGAGTCCTGCCGCAGAGAGGGTGTAGACTACATAGACTTTTATTTGCTGCATGCATTGGGCAAAGGAAACATCCAAAAGTATGATGATTGGCATCTTTGGGAGTACGTTAAGGAATTAAAAGAACAGGGAAAGATCAAGTATTATGGTTTCTCCTTTCATGATACACCAGAGTTCCTGGATGAATTGCTGACCAAGCATCCGGATGTTGAGTTTGTACAGCTGCAAATTAATTATGCGGACTGGGAGAATCCAGCAGTCCGTTCTAAGGAGTGTTATGAAGTTGCGCGGAAGCATGGCAAACCAATTATTGTTATGGAGCCAGTGAAGGGCGGCACCCTTGCCAATCCACCAAAACCAGTTGCAGAACTGTTAAAGAAAGAAAATCCGGAAGCGAGCTATGCTTCATGGGCAGTCCGCTTTGTGGCATCACTGCCTGGTATTCTGGTTGTCTTGTCCGGCATGTCAGATATTGCACAGGTAAAGGATAATATATCCTTTATGAGTGCTTTCCAGCCATTGAGTGAACAGGAGCAGGAAGTGATTCAGCAGGCACAGCAGATTTTGAAAGAAATCCACCAAATTCCATGTACCAGCTGTCATTACTGTACACCAGGCTGTCCGATGAAAATCAAAATTCCAGATTTATTCGCGGCGATGAACACAAATTTGATTTATGGCAATCTCGCTAGTGCGAAACAGCATTATGATTGGAATACTGCCAATGAACATGGCAAGGCTTCGGATTGTATTCAATGCGGTCAATGTGAGGTGCAGTGTCCACAGCATATTCAGATTCGTGAGTGGTTGCAGGAAATTGCTAATACATTTGAATCGAAAGAAGATTTAGGATGAAAAACACGAAAACAATTGTTACGATGGGACTTTTGATTGCGATTGGTGCTATTCTTCCTATGTTTACTAGAATGATTCCAAATGGCGGCACCTTATTGTCACCGCTGCATATTCCAGCCTTGGCCGCAGGATTGATCTTAGGCCCCATGGAAGGTGTCATTGTGGGCATTGTATGTCCGCTGCTGAATTACGCCATTTCTGGTATGCCGCAGGGAGCTTCACTGTTTGCTATGTGTGTGGAACTGCCAGTCTATGGTCTCGTCGGTGGGTTATTCATGAGGGGCATGAAAAAACAGAAGGATGTCGTTCGGGTTTACATTTCATTAATCTGTGCAATGATTCTCGGACGGATTGCAGGTGGGATTGTTCAGGCAGTAATTCTTGGAGCAGGAAAATATAGTTTGGAAATTTGGGCAGCATCTTATTTTGTGAAGACCGCTCCGGCAATTGTGATGCATTTAATTCTGCTTCCAGCAGTGTATTTTGCCTTAAAGAAGGCAAAACTTGTGAATAATTAAGATAAATAAACGATGCTAAAAAGGTGCCATGCGAATGGCATTTTTTATATGCATAATGATGGAAGTCAAAGAGACAATTGCTATAATGAAGATGAAAGATCGATGCAGAGCATCGAGGAGGTCAAATCATATGAGTGTGAATTTTCGTAAAGTTGCGGTTGTAGGATGCGGATTTGTCGGTTCTTCTAGTGCATTTGCTTTGATGGATAGCGGAATGTTCTCAGAAATGGTGTTAATTGATGTTATGAAAGAGAAGGCCGAAGGAGAAGCTATGGATATTGGACATGGCACTGCACTAACTTCGCCAATGAATATTTACGCTGGGGATTATGCGGATGCCAAGGATGCGGCAATTATTGTAGTTACTGCTGGAGCCGCCCAGAAACCAGGGGAGACCCGCCTGGATTTGATTAAGAAGAATATTGGCATTTTCTCCGGTATTATGCCGCAGATCAAGGAACAGCATTGCGAAGGAATTATGCTGGTTGTTGCAAATCCAGTGGATGTTCTAACCTATTATGCAATCAAGAATTCGGGTATGCCAGAAGGCAGAGTGTTTGGCTCTGGAACAGTATTGGATACCGCTCGTCTGCGCTATTTGATTGGTACAAAGATGGATGTTGATCCAAAGTCGGTCCATGCATATGTGATTGGTGAACATGGTGATTCTGAATTGATTACTTGGTCCAATGCCAATGTGTCTTCCGTACCATTAGCTGATTTTATGGCATTACGTGGAATGGGTGATCAGGACCTGCAGGAAGCAGAGAAGGAAATGGCGATTGATGTAAAGAACAGTGCTTATGAGATTATTCAAAAAAAGAAGGCAACCTACTATGGAATTGCCATGTCTGTGGTGCGCATCTGCCGTGCCATCATGAAAGACGAAAAGACCGTCATGCCAGTTTCGACTGATCCAAAAGGCGCGTATGGCATTCGCGGCTGCTCCCTGAGTGTTCCAGCAATCGTTGGCCGCAATGGGGTTGAAGGTCTAGTACCAGTGGATATTTCTGAACAGGAAAGAGATGAATTGTCAAAATCGGCAGATGTACTAAAGGCGAATATTGCCTCGGTCCAAGACCTGTTCTAAGTATTTCATTGGAATGTATGTTGCTGAGATGTGTAAAACCCAGTATGATAAACATCAAGATAGAGAAATCAGGTGAAATGGTATGACAGTAGCAGCTTTCTTTGATATTGACGGAACAATCTACCGGGAAGGACTGATCACCGAAGTTTTTAAAAAGATGGTGACCCATGAAATCATCGGTCAAGAACACTGGAACGATGATGTAAAGTACGCTTACAGTGCATGGGATAGAAGAGTCGGTGAATACGATGACTATCTGCAGCGGATGATTGAAATTTTCAAAAAAGCAACGGTAGGTATTTCTTCGGAACATATTGATTTCATTGCTAAGAAAGTCATTGAGCAGAAGGGCGAGAGAGTCTATCAGTTTACGCGCCGCGAAATTGAGATGCATAAAGCAGCTGGGCATAAGATCATTGCCATCTCTGGTTCCCCAGATGCATTGGTAAAGTATATGGCAGAGAAGTACCAGTTTGATGATTGGAGAGGTACCATCTATCATACGGATGAAAAAGGAATCTATACCGGTGAGATTACACCGATGTGGGACAGTGTTTCTAAACAGAAAGCGATGCTGGAACTAAGAGATAAGTATTCCTTAGAGCTCAGTGAATGCTATTCGTATGGCGACACGAATGGGGATTTGACGATGTTCAAAAACACCGGCCATCCAAGTGCAATCAACCCGACTAAGGAACTGCTGGAGAACATTCAATCAGATGCAAAATTAATGGAACGGATCCGTGTTGTTGTCGAACGGAAAAATGTCATCTACAACATTGATATCCATCATTTAAATCTTTTATAAAAAAAGAACTCTGAGATAAGTTTCATTATCTTGGAGTTCTTTTCATTGAATCTCAACCTGCGTACCACCTTTGACTTGATATAAACGATGTGAGATAGACAAAACGGTACGGTTCTCGGCCGCTTTTGATAAAGCTTTGAAGACTAACTGTTCGGTATTGGAATCTAAGTTTGCCGTAATCTCATCCAACAGAAGCAGCTTTGGATTGCATACAACCGCACGGGCAATGGATAGCAGCTGGAATTGGCCGCGAGAGAAGATCTCGGGTGTGCATTTGGTATTGAGCCTCTCTGGAAAAGAGGCAACCGTTTCTTTTAATTGGGCCGTTTCTAATGCATTCCAGATCATGTCATCGGTAATCAATGGATTGTCCAAAGTGATCTGCTGGCGGATAGTGCCATGAATCATACGAAAATCCTGTTCTACCGATCCATAAATGTTCCGCTTCTCTTCTTCAGGAATATTCTGTGGTTCTCTGCCAAAAATCTGAACGGTACCATGACTCGGGGCATAAAGACCAAGAATCAATTTGAATAACGTAGATTTCCCAGCACCTGTGCGTCCGGTCAATGTGACCATTGCACCTTCTTCAATCAGTAAAGAAAAGTCATGGAAAATTTCACGCTCATTTTCGTTGTATTGGAAAGACAGGTGATCAATCGCAACCGCTGCATTTCTATGGCTAGTTGTCTCTGAAATGTTCTCCATTTCCGGCTGATTCAAGAAAGCCTCAACACGGTGAATCCCTGCGGCGGCAGATTGGATATTCTGAATTTCCATGCCAATGTTTTCGAGTGGTGTAAACACAGAAGAGATGTATGAGATCAAGGCAACTGCAGTACCTGCACTCATGCCGAAGAATAATCTTGCCCTGCCGCTGCCTGCTGACAGGCACATCATCAAGGCAACCGCACAGGCACTGACCGTTAATATGATTGGTGAATAGACAGCATCACAGAAGTTTGCTTCATTGTTTGCGTGATAACTTTCTACAATGGTTTGATCATACTTCTTTTCCATCCATTTTTCTTTTTGAAAGACTCGCAGAGACAAAAGATTATGAATTGTTTCAGGAATCAGCTGGGTGCTTTTCGCAACAGCTTTTCGGTTTTCCAGATTCGCACGATACATTTTTTTTTGAATCATGCGGGTCACAACATAGATGAATGGTAGCAGGATCAGCAGTAAGTAGAATAATCCTCTGGATTTCGTAAAGATGACAACTAAGATACTGACTAAAGTGCATAGATCAACAATCATACTGATAATACCTTCATCAAATAGATTTTCAATAATATCAATATCATTGGTAAACAGAGAAACAGTTTGGCCAGATGGGGTACTGATATAATGTGATGCCGGCAGATGGTTGAGTTTCTCGCTTAATTCGGTACGTAAGGCATGTGTAATCTTTTGCCCAAAATCTGCAATCAAAGCATTTTTGCATGCTTCGGTAATCCCAGCAAGTACTAAGGATGCAAAGTAGAGCAGGATGGTTGTGCTATGGAAGGCTGCATCAACCGTTAGGGTGTCAATAAAGTTTGCCAAGATCAATGGTGGTATAACGGCTAGGACAACTGCCGCAATCATCAATACAATCAATAAGAATGTCAGCATCAAGTTTTCATTCATGCAGTGTACAAATGTCCTGCGAAGGGAGTGTTTCATGCCTCTGCTCCTTTCTGCATCTCAAACAAGTGACGGTATGTTTCGGAATGCTCCAAAAGATCTTCATGGGTTGAAACGAGTGTGCAATTTTGATCCAGCAGAATGACTTGATCCAATTCATTGAAATGTGCCAGACGATGCGAGATCAATAATATGATGGTGTCGTGATGTTTTGTCTGCAGACTTCGAAGAATTTTTTCTTCGGTGATGGGGTCAACTGCAGAAAATGGATCGTCCAGTACAAGAATGGGTGCTGGATGTGACAAGGCGCGTGCCAAAGCAATGCGTTCCTGCTGGCCGCCTGACATGCGGACACCATGATCGCCAATCACAGTCTGCAGTCCTTGATCAAGCTCTTTGATTTCTTCATCAAGGCATACCTCTTTTAGAATTGCCGGAAAATCAATATCATCCCCCAAGGAAATGTTCTCGGCAATCGTCGTAGAAAATAACTGTGCATCATGTCCAAGATAGGCGACAGTGCGTTCTTGATATTCGGAAAGTTCTTTTCCATTCAAAGTAATATGGCCTTGGTAAGAAGTGCCGCCAAGGAAGAGTTTGCTTAAAGCAGTTTTGCCGCAGGCAACTTCACCTGTGATACCAATGATTTCACCGGCATGTGCGGTGAAGGATAGATTTTTGAATAATACATTTGAGGTATAGCCAAAGGCAACACTATTGACTTGTAAAGTACCTTTCTGTGCTGTGCCATAGGACACAAAGGCAGGAACATTCTTTAAATGTGGTTTAATACGCTTCCAAGATACGGAAGCTTTCTGTACCGAGTTAAAAAGTTTGGCAGCCGTAGATGACTT
>Ga0070399_1004010_pt1 | contig 12497 bp, 11 predicted proteins | sample BioMet4_FD_61217 | JGI IMG/M metagenome (GOLD analysis project Ga0070399, IMG submission 61217) | Microbial communities from bioreactor (seeded with sewage sludge) at LBNL, California, USA - Biofuel metagenome 4 (version 1) | ecosystem: Engineered > Bioreactor > Anaerobic > Unclassified ... | reverse complement strand
CAGCGTGAATTGTATGATTTTGATATACCTGCTTCCATAAATGATGATATCGACATTCCAAAAGGAATGGCCCGTCTTAATGTTATAAGCTTTACTGGTCTGGCACCGGTAAAAGTGGAAAATACGTTGCGCGTTGCTATGGGTAATACGTATTATAAACTGGCTCTTCCTGAAATGAAAAAACGCGGTTCAAATATTGCATCTGCTGATATTACTGCGGTTTCAAAAACTGATGGCAGCAGAAATACTGTACAGCTGGAAAAAATTGAGAGTATTGAAAACATCGCTGTTGATACTTATCAGCAGCATTATGCTTTGATATTTGCACGTTCTCTGACGCGGTCCATTGCCAAGGCAACAACGACTGCTGTTTTGAATGATCAGTCACAGAATGACAATGGTACTACCGGCGGGGTGCTGGGGCTTTTATCGCTTGCAACTGCATTAACGACTGAATTTACAGAACGGGCAGATGTACGGACAACAAGGTATTTCCCGGCAACTGCTTCTGTAACGGGAATGACACTTACTCCGGGCGTGTATGATATCACTGTAAAATATTATGATGGACGGGGCTCTGTTGCTGCAGAACGGCAATTCCCTGCTGTAACAGTGTCACCGCAGGTGTTGAATCTCGTTGAATCTATCTGCCTGCGGTAAAATAGCTGGTTTCTAACGGATCTTAAAGAACAGTCCCAAAAGCGCTACGGTTATAAGTATCTGCATTATCATGAATTTAATAAGTACCTGTGTCGGCGACCAGCCGTGATTCTTACGCATGTGATCATGCAGCGGAAACCGGATTGTATCAAATATGTGGATTTTGAAAAATCTGAGCAGGAAAACTTTCATGAGTCCCATGCCACCGTTGATGAAAATGATCGAAGACGTAGCAAGGAAGAGAAATGGGTTGCCGGAGAACATGACACAAGCACCGATGAAGAATCCCAGTGCACGGCTTCCGGCATCTCCCATGAGTACGGAACTCGGATATGCATTATGCCACAGGTATCCCATTAGAACACCGGCAAGCGCAAATGTCATGACAGCCCAGTTGGCACCGGTTGCGATACGTGGAACAAGCAGATACGAAGCAATGACTTTGTGGCCAAGAATAAAATAAAAAATTGAACCAAGTGTAATAAGGGCGATCAGAACCAGGGTGCCGGACAGTCCGTCTACACCGTCTGTACAGTTCGTGGTGTTTATAGAAACCCAGAGCATGATTGTGGAAACGGTTATGTATACAGCTTCGGAAACCAGAACCGGATGGGTAATGAACGGCAGCCAGAAATAGACATGGCCGTCCTGGTTGGCAGCTGCAGCCGAATAATAAAGCAGAAATGAGGCAGCAAGGCTTATGATCAGATCAAGCAGGCCTTTGCGGTATTCACCCCAGCTTGTAATGCTGCGGTCGTCAAGGAACCCGGTGACCATAGTAATCCAAGTGAGAATCAGCGTACCGGTTTGAGCTATACTCATCGGTGTAAAGAGAAAGCTGAGAAGAACAAATATCGTAATAAAGATGCTGCCTGCACCAGTAGGTTTTCCTTTTGCTGCTTCTGCAGTAAGTGTAAATTCTCTTCCTCTGTCACAGGGAAGAAAGCGGTAACATTTAGGAAGAATCCGCTCAGTAATAATAAAGCCGGAATACAGGGCAAGTGCGATAAGGACTGTATATGACTGCAGAAGTCTTGCAGGACCAAATCCTTTTTGAAGAAAAGACCCAAGATAATATAGCATAAATCCTCGATAATCTACTCAGGATTCCACATGATAGCAGATACACTAAGTAATTTCAACGACAGGTTTTAAAACATAAAAGACACCGAAACTGCAGTTCCGGTGTCTTTTTATACTGGTATATATAAATCAGCCCTTCCTTGATTCGTACACTTCTGCACCACCAATGAAGTATTTTGAAAGTGCACCGAACAATATGAACATCGGTATGGACGCAATCAATGCACAGGCCATCATAGCACCTTCATCAGTCTGTTTTTCTTCACTGAATTTGGTGATATACAGCGGAATTGTTTTCATCGTTTCGCTCTGAGATACAAGAAGAGGCCACAGCAGGTTGTCCCACTGGTTCCTGAAAGAAAGAATACCAAGTGTTGCAATAACAGGTGTACAGTTTGGAAGAACAATATGGTGGAATATCTTAAATTCACCATATCCGTCTACTCGTGCTGCATCAAGGTATTCAGTCGGGAATGTAAGCAGATACTGGCGCATCTGGAATACACCAAAAGCGGAAACAAGAAATGGTACAATCAGTCCCTGATATGTATTCATCATATGCAGATTGCTTGCTACCATATACAGCGGTATCATAATGGCTTCAAATGGAATCATCATGGTCGCCATGATGGACATAAAGACAAAGTTGCGTGATTTGAAATTGAATTTCGCAAGTCCGTATCCACACAAAGACGCAAGAAGTACAGTTGTAGCTGAGCAGGTGATTGCAACAATAAGTGAGTTGATGATGTTTCTTATGAATATATTATTGTTGTTGTTTCCTACTATAGCATGATAGAAGTTTGTAAAGAATGTACGGTTTTCAGTAGTAAAATACGAGCGCGAAGGTATCCATTTAAAGGGCATGGCAAGAATCTGTTTTGCGTCCATAAAAGATGCTACGAACATAAAGATAATCGGCGTTATTGTGAACAGCAGTACAAGGATAAGAACAATCCATGCAATTACTTCACCGATTCCGATTCTTCCGACATATTTATTAGTATTCATTCCTGTTCTCCATTAATATTCAACGTCGTCGGTTTTTGAAACCTTGAACTGCAGCCATGTGAAAATAAGCATGATGATGAACAGAATGATGGACATTGCGGATGCCCTTCCAAGTTTACCGTTCCTGATGCCTGTATAATAAATATTCATAGTAATGACATCTATTGGCTGCCGGGCAGCACCATTTTGTACAAACATATACTGTGTACTGAACGTCTTCAGACACTGAAGCATGGCCATTATGGAGACAAGAACAATTGTCGGTTTGAGCAGAGGAAGCGTTATATGCCAGAATGTATGCCATTTATTTGAGCCATCGACAGTTGCGGCTTCATAGATAGACGGAGGAATAGCTGAAAGCCCCGTTATGAAAAGAATTACGAAATATCCTATATATTTCCAGAAATATACGATCATTGTAGAAAACTGGAGCATCACATTACTTGTAAGCCATTTAAAATCCTGGCCGCTTGTAAAAAAAACTGTATTTGTTATCTGATTTACAAGACCCCGTGGATCAAAGAGAATCATCCAGATTGAAGCGGCTACGACTGAAGAAAGAACAGCCGGCATATAGAAGGCTATTTGAAAAAAACCTTTCTGAGACGGCCGGCGCAGCTGCATAAGAAGTACTGCAAGAAAAAGGGAAATAACAACCATGGGAACAAATGTCCCGAACGTAAAGATAACTGTTGCTCTCATGGAATTCAGGAGAGAGAAACCGCCGTTGTCTTTTGTAAAAAGATAAATGTAGTTCTGCAGACCGATGAATTTTGATGTACGCGCAATTGCCTGACGGCTTGTAAAACTTGTTACCAGTGCGTTGAAGATTGGGTAAAAGCTGAAAACTGCAAAGAAAACCAGGCAGGGTACGGTAAAGGCAAATCCCCATCGTGCCTGTTTCTGTTCGATACTGTATTTTTTGATTTTTTTAGGCATATGATTCCTTTTTACGAGTTTTAAAGACAGAGGGAGGGGCTGCTGCCTCTCCCTCGTTTATAAGGGCTAAACTTATTCGGAAATCAGTTCCTGAACAGTTTTCTTCAGTTCTGTATATGCTTCTTCTGGTGTTTTGTTCTGAAGCATTACACCTTCGATAGCTGTACCGAGTGCATTCTGAATGGCTGTTGTGTTTGCACCATAGTAGACAATGTGGCCGCGTTTAAGGTCATTTGCGAATACGCTTGAATATGGCATATCTTTGAAAGTCTTGCTGTTGAGCAGTGCTGTGGTAGGCTGTACCAGACCGACTTCTTTCAGATATTCTTCTCCATGGTTAAGCATATATCTGATCAGTGCCCAAGAGGCTTCCTGTTCAGCTTTGCTTGCATCAGCATTGACCATGTAATAGTGTCCGTAATAACAGGCAGCTACGTCCTGTTTTGCATCTGCAAATTTAGGATACGGAATAACCATCCATTCTCCGCTGTCGTAGAATGACGGGTTATCATGTTTTATACGTGCTTCCTGATACAGACCGGTTGAGCACATAGCGATATCATTATTATCTTTATTGAACAGAGAACGTGCATGAGCATACGTTGGTGAACCAAGGTTGTCGCCGTTCGGGCCCCATTTCTGCATAAATGTCAGGAATTTGATCCATGCATCTTTTCCGACGATTGCTTCTTTTCCGTCATCACTGACGATCTTACCACCAAGCTGTTCTACCATTGGAACATTGTTTTCAAGGTAATATTTATAGCGGAAATCATAACCGCGGCGTGTAATGATGTTGCCGTCACGTTTTACGATTTTCTTTGATACAGCTACCATGTCTTCCCATGTTTTTGGAAGATCTTTTGCAGGATCAAGACCTGCATCGCGGAACACTTTCTTGTTTACGAAAATACACCAGTTTGTCAGTTCAAGCGGCAGTCCGTATACTTTTCCTTTTACAGTGACAGGATCAAGCATTTTTGGAGCATATGCATTGATAACATCACCGGCGTTTTTGTATCCGGCTGCTTTATAGTTCATCGGTGCGACCCGTCCGGCAGCGATGTAAGGATATTCATCGTTGATGGAAAGATTGAACATTGTCGGGCCTTTTCCTGCTGCAAAACTTGTCTGAATGAGTTCGATAAGTTTTTCAGCTGCCTGACGGGTAACATTGACTTGTACGTTGGGATTCTTTGCTTCGAATTCCTTAATATACCTGTCTTCCAGCTTCTGGCGGTTTGCATCCTCGTGAGTCCAGAATTCAATAGTAACCTTTTTTGCTTTTGCAAATACGGCAGATGGAACAGTCATAGCAACTGCTGCCATGATGCAGAGCATTAAAAATGGTTTTTTCATATCATACCTCCGTTAGTGAATAAATACTGACAAACAGAATCTGTTATAGATTCTGTTTGTTATAACTATTGTATGATGTGAATTCCGATTTTGCAAGAAATTAATTATGCTGAATAAATGTTATTTAGTACTGTTTTCTGAACTTTTCTGCATATTTTGAAGCAGATTATGTAATCCTTTTAACATGCACATACCATCTTCCTGCTTTATACTTGTTGAACAAACCATTTTCTGTGGCAGATCAATGCATTTTTCTTTGAGAACTCTGCCGGCATCTGTAAGGGAAATGATAACTGTCCTTTCATCATCCTTTGAACGGGTGCGTTTTAAGAAACCTTCTGTCTCCATTTTTTTCAGAAGCGGGGTAAGTGTACCTGAATCAAGATACAGCCGTTTTCCCAGCTCATTGACTGATATGCAGTCTTTTTCCCAAAGGGCCATCATTGTAATATATGAAGTATATGTAAGACCCAGCGGACTTAACAGCGGTTTATACAGGCGGATTATCTCTTTTGAGCAGACATATAGAGCAAAACAAAGCTGATTATCCAGTTTAAGGAATTCTTCTCTCTTTTCCATGATAGAGATATTATATGGAAAGAAAAATAATTAATCAAGGCAATTTAATAGTGTACAATAATATTGACATGATATTTGATTATGGGTAAATTCTGATATATGAAAGAAATCACTTACAAAACACATGGTACCTGTTCTACGGCTATACATTTTACAAAGACTGATGATGGCCATATCATAAATGTCCGCTTTGATGGCGGCTGTAATGGAAATCTCAAAGCAATTTCAAAACTGGTAGACGGAATGACACCAAAGCAGATTAATGATGTTCTTGCCGGAAATACCTGCGGGTTTAAGAAAACCAGCTGTGCGGACCAGCTTGCAAAGGCTGTACTGACAGATTAACGTTTTGACGTTGTACTTTTAATTGAAAAGAATTATACTTCCTTCACTATTATCATTTTATAAGGACTGATTATGTCATTGGATTGCGGTATTGTCGGTCTGCCGAATGTCGGCAAATCCACTATATTTACGGCTCTTACAGCAGCTCCTGCTGCTGCAGAGAATTTCCCGTTCTGTACTATTGATCCGAACATCGGCATTGTTGATCTGCCTGATGAACGTCTGGATTTTCTTGCAAGTGTTTTTCAGCCAAAAAAGAAAACTCCGACTTCTGTAAAATTTGTAGATATTGCCGGTCTTATTAAAGGTGCCTCACAGGGTGAGGGACTGGGAAACCAGTTTCTGGCAAACATCCGTGAGGTAACCTGCATTGCGCATGTTGTACGCTGTTTTGATAACCCTGATATCATGCATGTGCGCGAAAATGCGAATACGGCAGCTCCTATTGATCCGGAAAGCGATATACTGACGGTAAATATGGAACTCGCTCTTGCCGATCTTGATACGATTAAGAAGCGTCAGGAAAAAGTGACAAAAGCATGCCGTGCAATGGGCAAAGAAGAAGAAAAGAAATGGGCACCGTGGACAAGTGCAGTTGCAAAGATTAAACCGCTGCTTGAAGATGGAAAAGGTGCCCGTCTGGCGGATCTGACTGATGATGAAAAGGCTGCTGTACAGGATATGTTCCTTCTTACAATGAAACCGACTTTCTATGTTGCAAACGTTGATGAAGATTCCATTGCTTCAGGAACAAACAAATATGTCGAAGTTGTAAAAAAATATGCAGCGGGAGAAAAATCAGATGTCATTGTAATCTGCGGCAAATTTGAGTCAGATCTTTCTGATATCAAGGATCCTGCAGACCGCAAGGAATTCATGGATTCTGTTGGCCTTACAGAGTCCGGACTTGCAAATCTCGCCCGTACAGCATATAAACTGATGGGGCTCCGGACATTCTTTACCGGCGGATCAGATGACTGTCATGCATGGACAATCCATGTTGGAGATACAGCTCCCAAAGCTGCCGGTGTTATTCATACTGATTTTGAAAAAGGTTTTATCAAGGCAGAAGCATATTCTATTGATGACCTTAGAAAGTACGGATCAGAAGCAAAGATCAAGGAAGCTGGCAAATACCGTGTTGAAGGGCGCGATTATGTTGTTCAGGACGGCGATGTGCTTTTTATTAAATTCAATGTGTAATTTCTGATAAAAACTGCATAAAAGAAGCTTTTGCAGACAATAGTAAAGGCAGGGATTCCTGAAAACAGGGGCCCTGCTTTTTTTTGCCCGGAGGCTTTCTGTATGATAAGAAGGTATGCTGTCCTGATGTTGATGGTGTTTTCCTGTTGTGCTGCAGGTATTTCTGCAAAAGGTAAAAAAGAAAAACACCCGGTCCGGATGAAAGTTGTGAGCTGGAATATCCAGACATTTTTTGATGCACACAGGGATGGAACCGAATATCCGGAATTCCGCAAACCGCGAAGCGGCTGGAACCGAGGGGCATATGCGGATCGGGTTGCAAAACTGTGCAATGCGGTGGCTGCTCTCGACGGTGATATTGTTGTTTTGCAAGAGGTGGAAAACAGCGGTATTCTGTATGACCTGTACAATGGTCTTGCAAAAGATTCCTGGTTCAGGAAAAAGACTTACCGGTATGCCTGTTTTGCTTCAGAGCCGCACAGCGCTCTTGGCTGTGCAGTCCTCTCACGGTATCCTCTTTCAAATGTTACGGTGCATACGCTTGATGTCCGTCTTGTTACTGTCCCTCGTCCGGATATGCGTCCTATACTGTCGGTTACTGTTTCAGCAGGTGGAAAAAAATGCGCTATTTTTGTAAATCACTGGAAGTCCAAGGCGGGAAAAGGGGATGCAGGCGGCATATGGCGGCAGTATCAGGAAGCAGTACTGGCCCAGTGTATTGCAGCAGCTCTTGATGCTGGCAGTGAATATACAGCAGTGTTGGCATGCGGGGATTTTAATAAAGATATTACAGAGTTTAGCAGAACAGGTCCAGACAGTCCGTGGATTCAGCTGAATCAGAGTATGACAGGCGGCAGAGAAACTGTCGAAGTATATTCACCTTGGCTGGATTCTGGCATCTGCTGCAGTCCCGGCAGTTTTTATTTTCATGAACAGTGGGAGCGCATAGATCATTTTTTTGCCGCAGGCAATATCAGAATCATAGCATTCAAGGCAGACACAGACGGTCCCTGGGCTGACCACGACGGAAAACCTATCGCGTATCAGTTGTACAGAAAAAAAGGCTATTCCGATCATCTTCCTGTTTCCTGTATCATGGAACTGCCAGATACTGTGGCAGAATAAAAAGGCGGCTGTCTGCTGTAACAGCCGCCCAGGAGTATGGAGGATATCAAACGGAATATGCTGCTATTCCGCTTAATGCTGTTTTATTTGCCTGTTCCAGGCTGTCCGTAATAAGCGTTCGGACCGTGTTTGCGCAGATAATGTTTATCAACGATATACTGCGGCAGCGGTGTAGCGCCCGGATTTATCATGACAGTGAATGTCGCCATCTTGCTGACTTCTTCAAGAACAGCTGCATTATATACGGCTTTGTCAGGGGTCGTTCCCCATGCAAACGGGCCGTGCCCTGCTACAAGCACCATCGTGGTTTCTGCAGGGTTGAGACCTTCTTCAGCAAAATGTTTTACGATGACGTTGCCGGTTTCAAGCTCATAATTGCGCTGCAGGGCTTCTTTTGTGATATATGGAGTGCAGGGAATTGCTGTCTGTATGTGGTCAGCGTGAGTTGTTCCGAACAGCGGAACAGGACGTACTGCCTGTGCCCAGCCAACTGCATACGGAGAATGTGTATGTACGATGCCTCCGATCTTGGCACCGCCTTTTACAGCCCATTCCTTATACAGGACGCAGTGTGTCAGCGTATCAGATGAAGGATTCAGTTTACCTTCAACGGTTTTTCCGTCAAGATCGACGATAACCATACTGTCTGCTGTCAGTTCCGGATATGGGACCCCGGACGGTTTTATTGCAAATACACCTTTGGCAGCATCAAATGCCGATACATTACCCCATGTATAGATTGCAAGATGCTGTGCAGGAATCTGCATGTTTGCTTCATATGCCTGTTCTTTTAATTCCTGATATGTACTTTTCATTATCTTCTTCCGCCCCAGTATGCTTCATTCCAGCGCAGTTCATTGCGGAACTGTGGAATGTTTGTATTCGTGTCGATGACGACACATTCAATACCGGTCATTTCTGCCCAGTCGCGCAGCATGTCGCTGGTTATAATGTTGCTGAATGCAGTATGATGTCCACCGCCTGCGAGAATCCAGGCTTCTGCAGCTGTCTGCAGATTTGGTTCCGGTTTCCAGAGCATGCGGGCTACCGGCAGTTTCGGGAAATCTTCCGGCGGTTCGACAACTTCGATTTCATTTACTACGCAGCGGAATCTCCCGTTCATATTTACGACTGCAGATACAAGCGCTCTGCCTTTGCTTGCTGTAAATACAAGGCGGGCAGGATCTTCTTTTCCGCCGATACCCAGCGGATGCACTTCGATACGCGGTTTTGAAACAGCTACCTGCGGATCAACTTCGAGCATGTGGGAACCAAGATCCATACCTTTGCCCTTTTCCAGGTTATAAGTATAGTCTTCCATAAATGCATTGCCTTTGCCTTTTTCAACGAGACCGGCAGTCATTACTTTGCAGGTACGTACCATTGCGGCCGTTTTCCAGTCACCTTCCGCACCGAATCCAAAGCCGTCTGCAAGCAGGCGCTGGATGGCAAGACCGGGCAGCTGTTTCATTCCCCACAAATCCTGGAAGTTTGTGCAGAGCGCATTGCCCCCGTTGTCTTTCAGGAATTTCCGCAGTGCAAGTTCGATCTTTGCCTGCTCACGAATATGTTCAAGGGTATATTCTTTGTCTTTGCCCCAGTCAATGGTGTATTCTTCCTTGTATTCTTCGATAAGAGCATCTACAGCATCTTTTTTCACTTTCTTCATGCAGGCAACAAGATCGCCAATTCCATAATAGGGAACTGACCATCCGAACTGCATCATGGCACCTACTTTATCACCATCAGTAACGGCGACTTCGCGCATATTGTCACCAAAGCGAATAATACGAAGTGTCTTGCCGTCTGCAACAGCACAGGCAACACGCATCCAGTCTGCAATGCGTTTCTGTGTGTCAGTGTCGCTCCAGTGTCCTACAATAACCTTGCGCGGAAGATCCATGCGCGCTGTGATGTAACCGAACTCACGGTCGCCGTGTGCACTCTGATTCAGGTTCATAAAGTCCATATCCATTGTCTTGTATGGAATTGCTGTATTGAACTGTGTATTGAACTGCAGCAGCGGCTTTCTGTATGCGGAGAGTCCTGCAATCCACATCTTTGCAGGACTGAACGTATGCATCCAGCAGATGACGCCGGCGCATTTGTCGTCTGCATTTGCAGCTTCAAGTGTCTTGTGTATTGATTCCGGAGTAAGCAGTGTCGGTTTCCATACGAGTTTGCAAGGCAGTACAGCAGCTGCAGAAAGTTCTTCAACAATTTTCTTTGAATCAGCAGCCACCTGTTTCAGTGTTTCTTCTCCATACAGGTCCTGACTTCCGGTAAGGAACCAGAATTCATATTTTGTAAGGTCTATCATGTTCTTCTCCTCTGATTAATCGATATTTTCTATGGCTGCTTTTTCAACAGCAAGCCCTTTCTTGTAATTTGCAAAGAAGGCATTGAATCCGTCGATATCTGCCTTTTCTGGTGTAACGGTAGTGCGTTTTGCAGAAGCGAATACCTCTTTGTTCAGCCACTCGCCAAGCGGTTTGTTTTTCCCGTTCACCAGATATGATGCAAGAACTGCCATACCCCATGGTCCGCCTTCTCCGGCAGTTTCAAGCGCAGAAACAGGGGTATGCATTGCTGCTGCCATAATAGCAAGACCTACTCCTGCAGTCTTGAAGAAACCTCCGTGTCCGGTAAGAGAATCAACCTTGACATGTTCACTGTCAAACAGAATATCCATTCCTGTTCTGAGTGCCCCAAGAGAAGTGAACAGCTGTGCTCTCATAAAGTTTGCAAGTGTAAATTTGCTGTTCTGCGTACGCACAAAGAGGGGTCTGCCTTCACTTAATCCGGTCATCTCTTCGCCGGAGATGTAATTGAACGGTACAAGTCCTCCGCAGTCTTTGTCGCCTTTTAGTGCAGCACCCAGCAGGTCATCATAGAGTTTGCCTTTCTGTATTGAACCGCCGGTTTCGGTGATGACTTCACTGAAAAGCGAAATCCAGTGGTCATATTCACCAGTACAGTTGTTTGCATGACTCATGGCAACGAGAGCTCCGTCCGGTGTAGTAACAAGATCTATCTTGCCGCTGTATGATTTTGAAAGGTCTTTTTCAAGAACAACCATTGCAAATACGGAAGTACCGGCAGAAATATTGCCGGTGCGTTTTGCTACGCTGTTTGTGGCAACCATTCCTGTTCCTGCGTCTCCTTCCGGCGGGCACATTGGGATTCCTGCTTCCAGATCGCCGTCCGGATCAAGAATCTTTGCTCCTTCTGCTGTCAGTGTACCGGCATTTTTACCTGCTGACAGTACTTCCGGCAGCAGATTTTCAAGCTGCCACGGATATTTTTTATCAGCAACAAGTTCATTAAACAGGCGGATCATGCCCTTGTTGAATGATCCGGTTTTTGTATCGACTGGGAACATGCCGGAAGCGTCACCTACTCCAAGCACTTTTTTCCCGGTAAGCTTCCAATGGATAAAGCCGGACAGCGTTGTAAAAAATGAAACATCCTTTACATGTTCTTCTTTGTTCAGTATTGCCTGGTACAAATGGGAAATACTCCAGCGCTCAGGGATTGGATAATCAAACAGCTTTGACAGTTTTCCTGATGCCTGCCCGGTTATCGTATTTCTCCATGTTCTGAACGGGACCAGCAGATTGTCGTTTTTATCAAATGCAAGATAGCCATGCATCATTGCGCTTACGCCGAATGCTTTAAGTTTTTTGAGCGTAACGCCGTACTTTGTCTGAACATCTTTTTTCAGACTGCTGTAACATCCTTTTAGCCCTGCCATGATTTCATCCATGGAATATGTCCAGATTCCGTTGACAAGGGTGTTCTCCCAGTCATAACTGCCCTGCGCAACAGGTTCGTTCTTTGAGTTTATCAATACAGCTTTGATTCTGGTTGAACCGAATTCGATTCCCAGAACTGCAGTACCATCAGCTATTTCTTTGCTGATCTGTTCTTTTTTCATATTCATAGCAGGTTCTCCTTAAAAAATATTTCAAGAGGTATTTCTATTTCTTTTTCAGGTTCTTCTTCATATACAAGTTTCTTGAACAGCTGCTGCATCGCAAGTCTTCCCTGTTCTGCAGGTTCCTGGTCGATAAGACAGTCGATTGTTCCGTTGCGCAGACCGTCACAGTTACTTTGTACAAGATCAAAGCCGGAAACGGTTATGTCTTTTTTACAGTTATGTTCCTGTAGATATTCCGCTATGAACTGTACTT
>Ga0070399_1004007_pt1 | contig 12507 bp, 20 predicted proteins | sample BioMet4_FD_61217 | JGI IMG/M metagenome (GOLD analysis project Ga0070399, IMG submission 61217) | Microbial communities from bioreactor (seeded with sewage sludge) at LBNL, California, USA - Biofuel metagenome 4 (version 1) | ecosystem: Engineered > Bioreactor > Anaerobic > Unclassified ... | reverse complement strand
TCGGCTTCTTTTTTTAGGAGATAAGAAAGACTCAGCGCTGGCTGAACCAATCTTCAATTTTTTTCGCCAGTTCAGACATGGCATCGCAGATTTCTTGGTAGTGATCCTCAAAGCCTTGAATGAACTTGTCGAAAGTCTCTTTGTTCCCCTCAAACATATCGCCGCAGTACGAAATCATCTTCGTCCAGTCGACGCTGATGAGGGCCTCCCCCATCGTTCCGCCGTTTTCCAAAACCTTCGGGTCAATATTAAGACCGTAGGCGCTGGTTTTAAGAGCGAACGACTCGGTATAGCACTCGCGCTCGCTTGTTCCTGTTTGCGGGTTGTTGTACCTTTCTTCTGATTCATTTGATTCGACATTATCGGCATCCGTTTTTTCGGCTTCGGCTTTGGCGGCCTCGACTGCCGACTTCCTTAGCAGAGCCACAACCTCTTCCTTTTCGACTGCCGACGTCCCGGAGGCGGTTGCCATCCCCAGGCTGGCTGCCGACGCGATGACTACCGCGCCGAGCACAATTTTTGCAAACTTTTTCATTGAGAGTTCATGTTTTCTCTCCTTTCACAACCACATTCTAATTCCGATTTTCTGAAAAAACAACTATTTTTTGTTTCATTTTTTCATGTTTTTTCATTTTTGCATTTTTTAACTCGATGGAATCTTATTTTTTTAAAAAAACATTTTTCATCAAAAAAAGATGGAAGTTCTAAAAAATGGGTGCTAAAATCGTTTTTGCCAATGCTAAACAAAAAAGAAAAAGAAGAAGCAGACGAATCGGGATTCTCTGATTCTGACGAAGCTGAAATCGCAAAAATCACCGCTTTCGAGAAAACGGCTGGAATAAATAGCGTCACGCGTTTTTGGATGGCAAAAGACGATGAAGAAGACCAAGAGTGGAGAAGCATTTTCACCAAATTCGTCAAATCGAGATCTGATATCTCACTGATAAATTCGGTCGTTAAAATGGAAAAAGCGTGTCTTGTTGGCTGCGATAAAAGCGCATTTGATTATTGGGCGTCGAATGCCGATCGAACGAGAGTCATAGTTTTGGCTGATTCGAAAAATGAGTCATTAGATTCTGTTATCAGCGAATGCAATTTCCGAGGAATTTTCGTTCAGGTATATGCCAAGTTCGGCGAGAATATCAAGAAAAGCAAATATAAGGGAGCTTCTTACTGCTTTTGCGACAACCCAAAAACGGAAATGCTGGAGAGCAGCGACAAAATGATTCTTTTGACGACGATGACCGATCTCGATTGGGTTTGCAAGGTCAATCCGTGTTTGAAGGTCGAGAATGCCTTGGCTCAGCTTAATGATTTCAGAAGAAACAAAAAAGAGGAAGAAGAACGCAGGAAGAAAGCTGACATGGATGCGGCGTTGTCAAACAGTCAAAAATAAAAAAACGGCTTGTTGAAGCCGCTTTTTATTCGCCGAGTTTTTTTATCGATTCATTCAGAATGACATTGGCGTCGTCACCCCTTACCTTAACGATCCAGAAATTGACTAGCGCAGCGACAATCGATGCTATTCCAATCCACACTCCCCACGTAGATATGTCAGGAAGATAAACAACGTCAAGGTAGTTGAGATAAAACAGAAAAAACCTAATGGCAATCGCTGCCAATGCCGCCTCATCTATTCCGTAAAGGCCATGTCCGAAGGCAATGAGGACCGACAATGAAAAGGCATAAACGAACATCCAAGCCCAATGGGTATACGAAAGGAACGAAATAGCCATCACAGCCAGAAGAACGACGAAATTGAATGTCTTAGACCATCTTTTGATAAGAAAGCAGTATTTGTCGTATTCTGCCGGATTCGTTTTTTGACTTTTTTCGCCATCTGCAACGTTTTCCATTTCATGCCTTCCTATAAATGAGCCTCGGATTCGATCCGGATGGCCAAGAACTTATTCTGAATCCACTTCCCGTAGTTATCAACATTCCGTCGTTGTCCAGCATCGAACACGATTCTTTTTTTCCAGAATCTTGAAATGCCGCGATGATTTTGTCTGAGTCGCTTTCCGAAACGGCAAAGCCTCTTGAAGAGCCAAGCAACGTCGTGTAAGTCAAAACTCCGTCTGATATCTTGGCTTCTCGAATCATTGTTTTCGACAAAAGCTTATTTAGCCTTGCCATGTCCTCTTCCGTAAAATCTTTTTTGATCCACACTTGATTTTCCATTGTCATACTCCCAGTTTGACGGTCGTGTCGTCCAGTCCTGACCCCGTCCCGACCGACATTGTCAGTCCGGACGGCAGCGTCGCCGGAGGGGCGATGCTCAGACCTGTTATTCTTAGCGTCCCTGACTGCTCGCCAACGAAGAAGGACATCTTGCCTTCCGCACCATTCTCGATTGTCAGCGCCGACGTCCCTGACGTCCCGCCGTCGACCGACCACGAGACCGTCGAGTTCGCGGCTGACAGACACGTCCGCGGGTCCCAGACCGTCCCGTCGGACAGTCTGATCGAGAAGATGACCTTGGACGACGACCCGATTTCCGAGACCGTCCCGAAGGATACCGACGGCTTTCGGACGGAGACTTTGCCAGCCAAACCAGCGAACGACTTCGTCCCGGAAGCGTTCGCGACCCAGTCAATCGAGTATTCTTTGTCGCCCGGAGATGACAGAAGATCCGACGGAAGATCGAAATAAGCGAACGTCCTGCCGTTTTTGTCCTTTTGCCCTGCTTCGGCTATCTTGACTGTCTCGCTGACTTCGGCTCCCGAATCGGAGACGTGGGAAAGCGAAAGCGTCCAGGGAAGGAACGGAACGCCGGAATAGGAAAAGCGCGCGCGGAACGACGATCCGACGAACGCCGTCGGCTGCGAAAGAATCCCGCCATCCACTTCGCCGTAGTCCGCCGTTTTGACGACAGGAACGGAAAGGACGAGCTGATACATGTATTTTTCGAGGCTGTCGCCGACCAAGAAAGCGACTGACGATACCGACACGGCTCCGGCCGACGGGATCGCTGAGGCATCGAACGACAGGGAAAGTTGGTCTCCCGACGATGACACGGATGCTTTGGAGAACGACACAGATCCGTCGGCTGACTGGCCTGACGGGCCTGCCTTGACGCCGGATGACGTTATTTCCGTCCCATCCGACAGAACCACCCCACGGACGTCGAGCTTGTTCGGATTGCCGGACTTGATGGCAAAAGAGACGCTCTTTGTGAGCGAGACGTCATATGTCTGCGCCGAGCAGGAAATGGATGCGCCAGGGAACAGCTGCCCGCCGGCGTAGGAGGCCGTTTCCTCATTCTTCGCGGCAAGGAAAACCTCGCTCCCGTTTGGCGACACCGCCAACAGCCCGGCAAGCGAAGATCGCATCATCCCTGACGCCATGCGCGGGAACGACGCCGAAATCCAAGCCTTCCCGGGCCCATATTTGAGACCGTCGACAAAAGACTCGCCGACTGACGAAAGGCCTCCGGCGTCGCTTTTGGCGAAATAATACCCACCTGGATGATATGTCTTGATGACGGCTGATTCGACTTCGTATCCGCCGGATGGAGGATTGATGAGGAATAATGCCTGAGCGCTGTTCGAAGACTCGCCGAAGGAGCTCTTCGCGGATTTGGCCTCATAGACGATGAAGGCATCATCGACGACGGCGCCATCCCAATCGCCCGTTCCAATGTCGGCATGGGGGCGGGAAAGCGGAACGTACGCGAAAAGATATCCGGCGTAGGCCGTGGCAACCGCGAGAATCGGGCAGACGACCAAAAGGATGTTTTTGACTTTCCTTCTCATTCAGCGAATACCCCTTTCTCGAAGAAGTCGTCGAACGCCTGCCTCTTCCGCATCCCTATCACAGAACACTTCCAACTCTCGGATTGAGAAGACGAAGAAGCAGAGGATTCCGAAGACGACGAAGAAGAAGACTCTGAAGACGATGAGACCGGAGACCCTGATATTTTCAAAATCGTCGGCGTTGGCTCGAAGATGAGATTCTTTGGGCTTGAGACACCAATGACTTCGGTGGCATCGACGTAGCCTTTCGTTGAAGCGATGCTGGAATCGTATTTGCACAGATAAACGCTGCGGCACGCTGCGACCGTGACAGCGAGCGCCATTGAGTTGCTGAGATCATTTTTGTTGAAGTTGTAAAAAACAACATAGTAAAGAGACGTTTGAATTGACAGGCAATCAGCCATGTCGACTCGATTCGCCGTCTCGCTGTAATGGTTGATTTTGTAATGGTTTCTCGCTTTCTCGTCAAGGTCGCTGCGCACGGAGGCGTCTCCGAAAGTGATGTAAAGCGAAAGAAGCGAGGCGTTGCTGTAAATGGAGGCTGCCGCCGCCGGCGAGTCCGCCGTTACGGTCAGCTCATATGAGAAATCGGTTTCGACTGTTTTCGAGATTGAGATTTCGCTTATCTCACTTGACAAAGTTCCCGAAGACACGGAAACGGCGTATGCGGTTCCGCCGTCAGATGGAAAGCCGCCGATGAAATGGCTTTTCGGCATGGCAATTCTTGCTTTCATATCAGAGACCGGGCCAAGGATGTCTGAATAGGATATGGCCGACCCGATTCCGCCGGATGGCTTGGAGCCGATGAAACACACGCAGCATGATGCCGTTATCACGGCGGACGCTGCTAGGCAAAGCGACAGATTGATCAATGTTTTCTTTTTCATTTGCTTACAAGCCGTTATTTTACCATTGGAACGCCTTCTTTCCGAAACATTTTCCAGACGAGAACAAAAAAAGAGGCTTACGCCTCTTTCTTGGAAGTTGCCTCGCAAGCTTCGGCCGTTTCGTCATCGTCGGTTTTTACCGACGGATTCTCGGCTTCAAACTGCGCTTGAGCGACTTTCGCCTCTTCGTCGATGTCCAATCCATCGCATAGAAATTCGGACATGCTTGACGGAACCTTCTTGACGAGACCTTTCATCTGAAAAACCTTCCTTTCTGTTTTTCCTTTTTCCGAAACCGTTGGTGTGGTTTTGAATATTGAATATTATACTTCAACTTCCGCTCTTGGCGGCAAAACGCGTCTTTTTTGAATTCGATGTTGAAAGACGCGACAAAAAGGGGCATAATAGACGCAGGCGGAAAAAGAGAATGGAAACCACAAGGATGACAAACGAGACGACGCTGGGCACTATGTGCCAGTCTTCGGCGCGGGAGAATCCCTGAGGCTTGATTCCATCAAGAAACAAGAGATGCCCATCGCGCCAAGCGATGGGTTTTGTTTAATCCGTCCGAAAGATGCCCTCCTGGCGCAACAGGTAGACGCCTCGGTCTCAGAAGCCGGGTTCTGCGGGTTCGAATCCCGCGGGGGGCACCATATGCCGCTTTAGCTCAGTGGTAGAGCAATCGCCTCGTAAGCGATAGACGTCGGTCCGATTCCGGCATGCGGCACCAAAAAGCCATCAATTGTCCGTTTCTGAAAAAATCGCCGGTGGACAGGTTCCTAAGCGCGTCTCATAAGCGCGCGAGCTCGGGTTCGACTCCCGAGCCGGCGACCACATTCGCCCCTTTAGCTCAGTGGTAGAGCAATCGCCTTGTAAGCGATAGACGTCGGTCCGATCCCAGCATGGGGCACCATTAAAAACGAAAAACCATCCTTAAACGGGATGGTTTTCATTTGATTTGAAGCTCGTACAGGATGCCGTCGACTGTGTAAAAGCCGACGCATAGGCCGCCGATGTGCCTTTTTATGGGGATTTCGAGATCCTTGCTCGTTCTGAGCAGAGCAATGATCGTCACCTCGAATGACGGATTGCTTTCCGCAAGCCAGCGCTGCAGCGCCAGAAGGTCTTCTTTGTTTTTGACTTTCCTTTCTTCCATTCGCTTGAAGAATGATACCGCAAAAAGACACGGAAAATGTCCCTTTGGCACGCTTTCGAACGTGGAAACGGCTGGGCGTGGCAATGGTATAATTCCGAAAGACCGTCGGTCGGGGAGGGCACCAGGATGCCATTTCTGTCATTTGCCAAAAAAGAGAAAATAAAATGCCATTGTGATCATTGCGCCAAAGACGTCGATGCCGTCGTCATTCATGAGAAGAAGAACGTCGATGTCAATGGCGAGTCCGTCAAAGTCGAGCAGCTGCGGGTCGTGTGCAAGTCGTGCGGGAAAGACATAACCCTTCCAGAATACGACAAAAAGAACAAGGATGCCGCTGAATGTGCCCTGAGAATCAAAAACAAACTGCTTTTGCCAGAAGAAGTCGCCAATGCCATAAAAGGCACCGAGATGACTCCTGACGATTTCGATACGCTTGCGCACTGGGAGAAAGGAAGGTCGGCAGCTCTCATTGCTGGTGCTCTTCAAACCGTCGAGGAAGACAAAATGCTCAGAATGGCATCGAACAAAGCCAACGTTTCCGTTCTCAGAATGCTTGCCAAAGACGTCAGGAAATAAGGAATCATCATGAATTATTTCGTTGCTATAATCACCGCCATCGTCATGATCGGCGCGCTCATTTCGCTGCATGAGGCCGGTCATCTCGCCGCCGCTAAGATTTTCAACGTCTGCTGCCTTGACTATTCCATCGGTTTCGGCCCTGCCATTTTTCATAGAAAAAGAAAAAGGGGCGAAACCTATTTTTCGATCAGAGCCATTCCGCTCGGGGGATTCGTCCTTCTTTATGACGGGACGGAGCCGGTCAAGGATGATTCCGGTAATGAGATTCCGCTGTCGCGGAGCATGAAAGGAACGAAGAGATGGAAGAAGGCGATCATCATGTCAGCCGGCGTTGCCGTCAACTTTCTTCTCGGTTTTCTTCTCATTTTCGTCTCCTATTCCTGCTTCGAGCAAAGTTACGCCAGGATATTGATAGCTAACGACGTTTCTTGCACGCCGATGAGCGTCAGGGAGGAAGGCAGCGCCTATGCCGCTGGTCTGAGAGACGGCGATGCCCTTATCGAGACGTATTTCGAAGAGGATGGGAACAGTGCCCTCGTTCTTGCCGGAAAGGCCGACATAGGGAGCGACAGCTACTGCGTCGCTTATTATCCTCAGTCCCTTAAGTCTCCGTCCGTCCTGTCGTCGTCTGTCCGTTTCTTTGTCCCGTCATCCGACCGTCCATCGTCCGTCCTGACGGATGACGGCTTCGTCTATCTCCCTGATTTCTCGAAGGCCGCTTTCGTCCCGTCCGACGGTCAGACCATCCGTCTGACGTTCGAGGTCATTTCGTCCGACCGGTCGTCGGACTGGTCGTCCGGACTGACGGACGGACGGAAGACCGTCTCCGCGGACTGGGCTTATGGGACGGACGGACTGGGGACAGACGTCCAGGTCGTCAAAAGAAGGCTCGCTTTCGGCAGGGCGCTGAGCCTTAGCGGGGAGTCCTTCTCTGAAGGATGCGTTTCTGTGTTCAAAGCGATCGGCGGGATGTTCAAAGGCGATTTCTCGACCGTCGGCGGGCCGGTAGCGATGACAAAGCAGGTCGTCACGCTCCAAAGCGATTACACGCCTTCCTACGTCTTTCTCTACGCTGGGCTGATCAGCGTGAACCTGGCGATATTCAACCTGCTTCCGATACCCGCCCTCGACGGAGGGCAGTTGCTCCTATTGGCCGTCGAGGCTGTCAGAAAGAAGGATGTCTCAACGAAGACGAAGACGATCATGTCATTGGTGGGAATCGGAATCATGACCGCGCTGTCGGTGGCCGTTCTGATCAAAGACCTGACGGCGCTCTGAAAAAAGAAAGAGACCCCGAAGGGTCTCTTTTTATTTCGACTGTTTGTTTTTCGTTTCGGCGACGGAGATCGCGTACTCGAAGATCGAGTACAGCGACCACCAAATCTTCCTGACCATGGCTTCGCGGCCCGCTTCTCCCCTTTCGGAGAAGGCAGGTGACTTGTCCTTGGCCAAAAAATCGAATCCGCAGTCTTCCGGACGTTCACCGAGGGCCTTTTTGCACTCTTTGAGGAACGTCATGAACGTCTCTTTTTCAATCGAGTAATCCGAGCTGATGCACGCATAGCGCTCGTGCTTCGCGCCCAGATCGTCGAGATACTCCGTCTTCTCGTTGGAGACGATGGCGCTCTTCGACACGTATGCCAGCGAACGGTCGCGGCATGTGGTGGTGGCTTCGAACGGATCGCTTCCCGACGCCGGAACGAATCCGTTGCCTTTCCCTTCTGAGAAGTGAAAGCCGATGACGAATTCGGTCTTGGCGTCCGGATCGTGCCATTCCTTGAGGGAAACGCCGAACCCGTGATGCGAGCATCCGGAGAAAATCTCTTTCCAGATGACTGACCTCGGGCCCAGAAAGCGGGCCGACAGATTCGGGTGGACGGTGAGCGACAGCCCTCCGTCAGACATCCGATTAAGCTCGTAGCACCCGATGATCCGACGTTCCTTACCCTCCATCAAATCATCGATGGAATGGTAGGGGCGGAATCTCGAGCAATTCATCTTCCCCGCCATCATTTTGGCGCATATCGCGCTGACGCCGACGTCTTTCGCAAACTCGAATGTCTTCTCTCCGCGCTCCTTTTTTTCGGAGCGCTTCACCTGCTCTTCAATCATAATTTCTCCTTTTTCCTTTCAGCGAGCGAGGAATTGCCGACGTCGCTTTTTCAATGCATCGAGATTATATCCGAAGCCAGGGCTTTTCAGTCGGCTCCGGGGAACAAAAACAGCCCCCTCTAGCGGGGGCTGTCATTCGACAGGTCAGATGATCCCTTGCTGATGCAAGGAGCACAATCCGACTCCTTTGGAGTCTTTGCCAACCCGAAGGTAGGCATCATACCCCTTTTTCTTGATCCCCAATTTGAAGGCATTGACAGCCTTCCCATCGAAGAAAGAAATGTCGAAGAGGACTTTCGCCCCTTTTTCGCCGAGGCAGTTAACCACGGTGCCGAGAATCTTGTGATTCTTAGCATCGTAATCAGCGTCAGCGAGGCGGATTCGCCATGATCCATCGCGGGTGAATAGGCTGTTCATAAGCATGACAACATCCCGCGAGGGATTCTTGTTTTTGCTCACGACGACAGCCCTTCCATCTTTGAAGGAAAGCGCGAACACGGCCGCGCCATCCTCAGAAGCGTCGGAGCCAGCTTTTTTGGAACTGACACCCGCGGCTTCTTTGGCGGCAGCCCGCTCCTTTTTCATCGAGGAGGTGAACTTGATCACCTTGACGATTGTGAAAATGAGCAAGAAGACGGCGATGATGACGGCGACGACGATGGCGATCACGAATAAAATCGTGAAAATGCCAGCGAAGTCGGAGGAAGCTAAATTCATAAAAATAGTGTTGATCATAAATATGACCTTCTTTCTTTTTCGCTCTGGGATGCTTTTGAATGGCAAATGTAATGCCATACAACGGTTTTCCAGAACTTTTTAGCCTTTGTTTGATGATAAATCCTTTTTTAAGAAGTCAATGCTAGAGTTGACTCTTGTAGAAAAAAGAACTTTGATATACGCAAACATTATAGAACGAGAGGCCAATAAAAAGTCAAAGCGGCCAAAAAAACGCTTGAAGGCCGGAGCCTATGGGATATAATCGATTGGATGGAAAACGGAAAGGAACTTTTGCTCGAGGTCGAGAGAGAGCTCAGCGAGACGAAAATAAAGCTGATTTCGGCGACAGGCAGCGAACAGCTTGCCCTTTTGGTCAGCAAACAACTGCTTGAATCAAGAGCTGAAATCCTGTCCAATGGTGGGCTGGCGACGATAGAATTCTTCTTTGATTCCAATGGAGAGAAAGTGACCGCTTCAGCTTGGTTCATCGACAGGTTCAACAAAAAAGTCAGGGTCTTTCATTTCCCTGATGGCCGAAAACCGGTTTATTCCGAAGCTGAGACTGAAGCCGGTCTTAGAAGGATAGGGATATCCGTCATCAGAAAACTCGTGCCAGCTTGGGCGGACATCAGAAAAACGCCAGATGGGACGATTCCGTCGCCTTACGAATACCCGATCCACATCCACGCATCATCGGTCAATCACTTCATTGAGGGTAAATAAAAGTCGCCTTACGAATACCCGATCCACATCCACGCATCATCGGTCAATCACTTCATTGAGGGTAAATAAAAAAGAGTCGCATGACTCTTTTTTTAAAGCGCGTATTGAATGTTCACGTTCCCGATGAGCCTGACGTTCAGCTGCCTTTGATCTTCGGGAGACGCGAATTCCGACATCGGATGATCAGTCTTGTCCAAACGCTTTCTGAGAAACCATTTGCGTCCGGTGACGACGGCAATGTATTGCGTCCCTTCAGAGTCGGCGACGACGTCGTCGCTGAAAATGAACTTCCCGGACACGTCCTTCATCAGCGAATTCCACATGACATTGACGTACTTCGAGTTGTATTTGACGGTTCTGTCCTCTTCGCGGTCGTACGCGTAGACATATCCGTTCATGATATCGAGCCACTTGAGGTCGACGATTTTGTTTTCTTTTTTCAGATAACCGCGGTTAAGGACTATCATTGCTTTCCTGGGTTTTCCTCCTCGCGTGGATTTCACTCACGCCATTTTACCATTAAAGAAAACGGGAAAACGACCGAAAATGATGCATTTAGGTCACTTGCCTTCCCTTATCGTCGTCTGAAAGCTGCTGATTTCATGCCATCCGCCATCGCTGCCGTTTCTTATCACTTTCATGTATTTCCTTCCGCAGTTGGGACATTTTGCGTATATCTTCTCATAAAACACCATCTCGCCATTCTCAAACTTGGTGTCTTTCATGTCCAGATAAGTTTCAAGGGAAAGGCATTTGCAGTCTTTGTCCTTGAGCTTTTTGTACGTTCTTTTCCATTCCCTGAAATAGCGATAGTCGACGTGATACCATTTTTTGTCAAATGTGTCTTGGGATTCCAACATGAGGCCATATTCGTCTGGTCGTTGCGGAAGAGTGCTCTTGGAAAATCCGACTATTTGGTAGTTTCCTCTTTGAAGATTGTCTCTCATGTCGTCTATGTCGGCTGAAAGTGTCAGATTGTCATTGGTGTGATTTTCAGGGATGAAAGCCGCGCTTGAGCATTTTGTCGTTATTCCTTTGTAGAACTCATCTCTTGTCATTGGGCTTGATTTTACCACTCGCGTCAAATTGCGATGCCAAAAAAAGAGGCCTTACGGCCTCTTCTTTGCCAAACAGTCAGTCGACGATCAACGCGGCTTGACGTGTCCCGTCGTCCCTGACGTATGACCCGACTGACATCATGACTGTCATGACTTCGTCGTCCGTCAGTCCAGACCCGTCCTCAGACAGGACGAGAAGCGGACCGACCAGAGCGACGGTCGGATTGTCCGACGGCTTTTTGCCGAGGCGGACGGCCGAGGCGATCTGCCTTTCCTTCAGAAGCCCCTCATCGTCGACGACGATGAGGAAACGCTGCCCGTTGATGGAACTCGTCGCTGTATCAAGCGTTCCGAGCCCCATTTCCTTGGCGAAGATGGCAAGAGTCGTCTTCTCGGCGTAGGCTTTGCCGGAAATGACGTTGATGGCGAGTCCGAGAACAGGCCGATTTTTTTCTCCCATAAAACAAGGCGCTCCTTTCATGCGCGTTTTTTCTTCAGGGAAATCATACATCGGTTTCGAGGCTCAGAGACGATTTCGCTTTTTTTCATAAAGTGACGCTTTTTCCTTTTGGGCGTGGCATAATAGTTCACGGCGCTGATGCGCCAATTGGCATTTGAAAGAAAATGCAGGAGAAGAGAAGAGAATGAAAGGTGTCGTTAAGACGTTCAATCCCACGAAGGGATACGGCTTCATCGCGGGCGAAGATGGGAAGGATGTGTTCTTCCACTATTCTGAACTCGTCATGGATGGTTTCAAGACCACGAAGCCGGGCGATCACGTTGAGTACGAGGTCGAAGATTCCGACCGCGGCCCTCGCGCGAAGCACGTCGTCATCAAGCAGGCTGCCTGATAGCGGACAAAAACAGCGCCTTCCTGAAAAGGGGAGGCGCTTTTTTCGTTGTTTTTTTGAAAAGCGAGACCATCCGCGCGTCAAAGCGAAAGAGACGAGACGACGTAGAAGCCAAGGAACGAGGCGGCGAAAACGATGAGGATGAACAGATTGGTGAGTATCTTTGTTTTGAGCATTGGTTTTTCCCTCCGTCTATGCCTGAATGATATCATCGTTTTTCGCTTTTTCTAATCAATTGAAAAAATGAGTTCTTTACAAAGCAATTGCTATTAAAAAATAGTTGTCACCTATCGTTTTTCAACTAGTGCTAACTATTTTATTAAGGCTTTTGCTTCTTGGGTTTCGTGCTGTTCAGCTTTGCGTTTAGGGCTGGGCTAAAATAAAGCGATCACTATGACGCGGCTGACGGGCCATTCGTTTTGCGAAAGAGACGGACGGATCAACGCTGGGTGAAGACAGCAGAGAAGAAAGCGCTTTCATTTTGAATGATGGCACTTTTACTTTGCATAAAAAGAAGCGCTGAAACTGTGCTTTCAAAAATGTAAAATATTTTACTCTATTTGGCTAAATGGTTGGCAACTGTCGGCGTTTTTTGCTTTTCTGCTTTCGAAATCCCCTTTTTCTTCGGCCTCGGCTTGTTTTTGTACGGGTACATGTCGTGCCTCGTCA